>Ga0210016_1000262_pt1 | contig 45030 bp, 47 predicted proteins | sample CryGeyCG2014_300_FD_185454 | JGI IMG/M metagenome (GOLD analysis project Ga0210016, IMG submission 185454) | Groundwater microbial communities from aquifer - Crystal Geyser CG02_land_8/20/14_3.00 (SPAdes) (version 2) | ecosystem: Environmental > Aquatic > Deep subsurface > Groundwater | place...
TTAATATTCTAAGACGAGGCTATTATCCAGAAGGCGGTGCAGAAGTTGAAATAAAAATTTATCCCTCAAAATTGAAACCAATCAATTTGACTGAAAGAGGTTCTCTAGAAAAGATTTTTGCAATTTCTGGAGCCTCAGAATTCTTAAAAGATAAAAAAGTTGCCGAAAGGCAACTATCTGGAGCAAGAGAAGTTTTAGGAAAGTTAAAATTACCGACCGAAGAAAAAATTGAATATTACGACACCCGTTGTCCGGGTAGCCAAATTTGTTTAATCGCCGAATTCCAGAACTCAATAATTGGGAGCGACAACTTAGGAAGATTGGGAAAACCAGCTGAAGAGGTTGGCAAAGAAGCAGCTTTAGAATTACTAAAAGAGCAAAAATCTGACGCTTGCTTAGATAAACATTTAGCTGACCAGATTCCACCTTATATTGCTCTTACCCCAAAAAGCCAGATTACAGTTTCAGAGATTACCAGTCATTGTAAAACAAATATCTGGGTAATTGAGAAATTATTAGAAGGGAAGTTCGAAGCAGAAAACCGATTAATCCAATGGACTTCTGAAAACTAAATTCCTAACTCTGGCTGGAAGAGGTTGTTAATTTTAATTTCTCTGGGGATTACTTCTTTTATTTTACCACTTTTAATTAAAACTTCTAATAGCAGACCTTCCATTGTTTCTTTTGAAAAATTTTGGTCAAAAACAAAGTTACCTAAACTATAAGCAATATAACCCCGTTTATACTGCTCTATTGGCTGGACTACATGAGGATGGTGACCAATGACTAAATCTGCTCCCAAATCAATGGCTAAATGGCTAAAATCTTTCTGCTCTTTGGTTGGTTGAAGCTGATATTCCTGGCCATAATGCATTGAAACAATGATGAGCTCAGCTTCTTCTTTTGCCTTTTTAATTGAATGCTTTAAATTTTCTTTGCTAAGCCAGGCAATTCCAGAAGAATTTTCTTTCGCCTCCCAGGATTTTTCTCCTAAATTGGTAAAAGCTAAAAAAGCAATTTTTGTTCCCTTGAGCTCAATTATTTTTGGACTCAGGGCTTCCTTCCCGGAAAAACCTGCTCCAATATATTCAATTTGAGCCTCTTTTAATCTAATTAAAGTGTCTTCCATTGCTTCTCTGCCATAATCGAAAATATGATTATTAGCCACAGATAAGATATCAAAACCAGCAAATTTTAATCCTTTTAAAACTTCGGGAATTGCCCGAAAAGAATAAATACTGCCAACATTTTTCCCTTTATCAGAAATAGGTCCTTCTAAATTTCCAAATAAAATATCGGCTGTTTTTAAATAATCGGCTATTTTAAAAAAGGGGAATTCAAAGTTGCCTCCACCGTAAGTTTCAACTACTGATTTTATTCCTCTATTTAACATAATATCTCCCACAAAAAATAAAGTTCCCTGGTTTAATTTCAAATATGCTGCAGGAAGTCTTGGTTGAGTAAGATAAATATTTTCTATGTTCTCGGTGGTTTTTTGAATATCCTGAATTAAGAAAAAACCTACCAATCCTGAAAATAAGACTAGTAAAAAAATGAAAAGTAATGGAGATTGATATTGCTTAAATAAAATTTCTCTCTTGAAGGGGAAGTAGGGGAACATTTAAAATGGAAAATTAATATTATTTTTATTAAAACAAGGGCTTCTCGTCGCGAGAACCTTGTTTTTCGCTTCGCTCAAAATAGAGTTTTTTGGCCAAAAGCTTTTTTCTTTTCTTTTTCTGAAAAAATTCTTACCTTACCATAAACCCCATCGTAACCGGGTTCAATTTGAACTCGGCCTTCTCTTACCCTGATAATCCCTTCGGCAACCTCCTCTAGGGCTGCGGTTTGGAGATCCTGGCAAGGGACATCAAGCAAAACCTTAAACTCCGAGCCAAATTTCTCAATTAAACTTTTATATTCATTGTCAACCTGTTTAGTGACGCTTTTTACGCCTAAACTCTCAGTAATTATCTCCTGAAGAGGAACTAAACTCTTAAAAGAAATAACGTTCTCTGGTTTGAACCCTTCGGGCCTATCCGCTAATTGTTCTATTCGGTTTAAAACTCCAATAATCAAGGGTCTACCGCAAACTGGACAGAGATTATTATATTTCTTTGATTCCTGAGGACTTAAACTTACCCCACATTCTCTATGACCATCATAATGATATTTCCCTTCTTCGGGATAAAACTCAATAGTAGAAATCAATTTCAAAGGCTCTTTTTTAATAGTTTTACTTCCTTTTTTAATAGCCTCAATAATGTTTTTATAATTTAATTCTTCTCCTTCGAAAATATTTGCCTCTCTACCAATGTTGGCTAAGCTATGAGCATCACTGTTAGAAATCAAGGTCCATTCTCTGCCATCTGGAATCCGCCAAATCATAGAAGGAGAAGCAGAAAGCCCTGTTTCTAATGCATAAATATATTTAGAATAATCTTCAAAACATTCTTCAACTGAATCAAAGCCAGATTTAGAACCAAAGATACCAAACCATGGAGTCATGGCATGAGCCGGAACAATTAAACAATCTTGCGACGCATTTAAAACAATTTTTGCTAATTCTTTAGCATCTAATCCTAAAATTGGCCGGCCATCAGCTTTTAGATTTCCAATCAAGTTTAAACGGGTATTAATTTTTTCGGCTATTCCAAGAGAGGGAGCAAAAATTACATTATGAATTTTTCTAACCTTGCCCTTCTTGGAATAAATGCAGCTAATCTCAGTGGTAAGAATAAAGCGCGTTTCAGTGTCAGTATTTTTTAACCCAACACCAGAACCAGTTCGGTACGGGGCAAGTTTAAAAAGTCCGGATTCTGCCGGCTCTAACTTTTCTTTTAAATTCTTAAACCATTCTGGATGGGTGAAATCTCCAGTACCCAAAACTTTAATCCCCTTAACCTTGGCCCATTTATCTAAATTTTCTAAATCCATTTGAGGGCTAGTCGCCCTGGAATATTTAGAATGTAAATGAAAATCAGCTATAAACCTCATGGCTATAAGTTTTTATGTCTTCCTATCCCATATTTTATTTAAAATATTCCTTTCTAACTCTCCGAAGCCAAACAGAATAAGGATTACTAAAATAGCAGAAAAAGCAGCCAAAGAGTAGTATCCAATTCCTACAGCGATTCCAATAGCTGCGGTTACCCAAAGGCCAGCCGCCGTAGTCAATCCTTTTATTGTAACTTTTTCACGAAAAATCACTCCGGCCCCTATAAACCCCACGCCCATAACTATCGCCTGAATAATTCTAGAGGGATCAAAATTAATTTCCTTCTGACCCAAAAAAGTAAAAAACAAACAATTAGAAAGAACAGTAAAAAGACAGGCTCCCAAACAAACTAGGCTATAAGTTCGAAGTCCGGCTTCTTTTCTTTTATATTCTCTTTCAAAACCGATAAAAGCCCCTAAAAGAGTAGCTAAAATTAACTGAAGAAAAAGTTGAATTTGAGAATTAACCAAAAAATCCATTATTTAACCAATAACCGACAACTTGGAACTCATAGCTTGGAATTGATCATCGAGGTTATCGAGGTCTAACCTCGATAGTTCTCGGACGTTATGAGTTATTAGTTGTGAGTTGTTAGTTGTAAAGTTATATCTTATACACTTTGTATCCTTCTCTTACTTTCTCTTTTATCCCCAGACCAATCGCTTGTCCTTTTTTCGCCTTTTTTATTTTTTCGTGTTCCATCTCCATTGACTTTATTTCTTGAGTAAAGTCAGTATTTTCTCCCCCGATTATTCTAATTGTATCTCCAATAGAAAGCGGACCATCCAATTCAACTACTGCAACCTTTATTTTATCGAAGTAATGAGTTACTTCCCCTATTAATTTTCCTTCTTTGTTTTCTTTGTCCATAAAATATAATTAATGATTTAAATTTTAATATTTCTTGTCCCGCAGTAAAATTTTATCTTTTACTTTCAGGACCTCGACCTTTTTTGTTTAAATGTTTTGAATTTTGCTTTTTCTCTTTTTTAATTAAATTAATAAGTTTAGCAATTAAAATTTTAGGGCTTTTCTCATAAATAATTTTTTTGACTCCTCTATAAGGCCCGGCAGCAATCAATTTTATTTTATCAGCCGTTCCTCCTGTTTTCTCTAAGACCCCGATTGGTTTCTGAATTTCAAAGGCGGTAGCAAATTCATGCAAAGTGCCCATTCTTCCACAAACGATAATCACTCCATCTGCTGATTTGGTCATAATTACATTTCTCCCTACATAATCAGCTCCAGTATAAATCATTACATCGAATGGTTTTAAGGGAAGTTTATAAGTTTTCAAGTGAACAGCCTCAGAGGTTGCTGGTGAAAAACCAACATTAAAGCCCCCATTCTCTTTACACCCCAGGGCAGCAAAGTAAGGAACACCAGTGGTTGCCCCAGTAACTAAAATACAATTGCGCCTAGCAACTTCCTTGCCAACCTCTTTTGATATTTTCTCAATCTCTTTGCAACAATGGCTAACTCTGGCTGCCCCAGAAACTACAATCTTGTAGCGCATATAAATATATTTTAACAAAATAAAGGAAAAGAGTAAACTTATGCCCCTGGAAGGAATCGAACCCTCATCCCAGCCTCCGGAGGGCTGTACTTTATCCATTAAGCTACAAGGGCAAAATTTGGGCGGGCAAGTTAAACTATGGGGGTGGAAAAGAGAATTTCGCTCTCTGTTGAGCTTATAAATACTTCTTTAGCCACTTTACGGTTTCTTTGATTAATTTCTCTTGAGAGCCGAAGTCATTAAATTTATGGTTTGCCTTAGATAAAATTTTTAGGGTAATATTTTTGTATTTTTGAGATAATTTCTCGGAAAAAGCTATTCTTTTTGAATTTATATCACATTCTTTTAAAACAGCCCTTCTTCTTTTTTATTTTTAGTTTTCATAAATTAAATTCTAAATTAATGCTTTTTAGCTATTATGTAAATATTAGTTCTGGGGTCTTTGCCCAGGCGATAGCTTTCTTGAATCTTAAATCCTGCCTTCTTGATTAGCTTTTCAAGCTCGCATTTCCTAAAGCAGTGAAAATAACGCTGGACTAAGAACTCCCCCCTGGAATCTTTCCAGGGAATAAAGACATCAAAAAAATCCAATTCAAATGGGACGGTGGGAGGGTGTCGTCTAAACAATTTTAAAAAACTATATTCCAAAAATAATTTCCAACCCTGTTTTCTTTTCCAAAGGTCCCAAACTCTCAAAATCAAAAGTCCTTCTGGCTTCAAAACCCTTTTTATTTCTTTTAAGTACTGAAGTTGGAAATCATAAGATGGAATATTGTGTAAAACAGAGATAGAGTAAGCTTTATCAAAAAATTTTCCAGGAAAGGGCAGGTTTAGGGCATTGGCAATTTGAAATTTCGCTCTTGTCCTTCCAAGTTTTTCTTTGAAAAATTTAGGAGGGTGAAGATATTTTCTTTTAGCAATTCCAATTAGTTTCTCAGAAATATCAATTCCAAAATAGTCAATCTGTTTTCTTTTAAATAATGGATAAAGTCTGCCATCAGCGCATCCTGCATCTAAAATTTTTTCTCCGGCGAAAGAATATTCTATTAAATCTTTAAGGTCTTGAGGAATATATTCTCTCGTTCTTGCATAATCTTCGGCGAGCAGGTTATAATCTCTTTGAGTCTTTTTAAGAAGGTATTCTGCATATTCTTTTTTCATGGATTATTCTGAAACAATAATTAAAGAATTAGTTAAAAGTCGATTAAAAAATCGGAGGGACTTGGAGTCTTTCAAAAGAAAAATAGCAAAGAAATATAAAACTACCTGTCCGAGCAATATTGAACTACTACAATCTTATCATAAGTTAATTAAAAAGGAAAATTTAACTCTAAAAAATCTCTTTATAACCCGCCCAATTCGCTCCCTCTCGGGAATAGTCAATGTTTCAGTTTTAACTAAACCTTATCCCTGCCCAGGAAAATGTATTTATTGCCCGGTTGAAAAAGGTATCCCGAAAAGCTACGTATCGGGAGAACCGGCTGTAGAGAGGGCAAAAAAGTTAAATTATAATCCCTACCTCCAGGTTAAAAAAAGATTAGAAATGTTAGAAATGGAAGGACATCCCACGGATAAAGTTGAGTTAAGAATAGTAGGCGGAACATGGAGTTACTATCCAAAAAAATATCAAGAGTGGTTTGTTAAGAGGTGTTTTGAGGCATGTAATGAATCTGCTAGTTTAAAAATTTTCAATTTTCAATTTTCAATTTTCAATGAATTTTCAATTTTCAATTTTCAAACTTTAAAAAAAGAACAAAAAAAGAATGAGAAGGCAAAACATAGAATGATTGGAATTTCAATTGAAACTCGACCAGATTTTATTGATATTTCAGAAATTAAAAGTTTGAGAAAATTAGGCGTAACAATGGTTGAGTTGGGGGTTCAGTCGGTTTATGACGATGTTCTAAAATTAAATTTAAGAGGGCACGGGATAAAAGAAACAATTTTGGCAACAAAACTTTTGAAAGATGCTGGTTTTAAAGTTCTATATCAGATGATGCCTAATTTGTTAGGTTCAGATTTAAAACGCGATGAAAAAATATTTGAAGAATTATTTAAAAATCCTGGTTTTCGGCCAGACCTCTTAAAAATTTATCCTTGTGCTCTTTTAAAAGAAACTCCACTTTACAAATTGTATTTAAAAGGAAAATACGAGCCTTATACCGAATCGCAAATAATTAATTTCTTGAAAGGTATTAAAAAGAAAATTCCTTATTATGTTAGAATCCAAAGAATTACTCGAGACATCCCTTCGCCAAGAATTATCAAAGGAGGGGTTAAAATTTCCAATTTACGTCAAATTATCGCTAAAGAATCTAAAAATGAAGGCTGGCGATGCAAATGCATTAGATGTAGAGAAGTAAGAGGAGAATATAAACCCGCAGAATTAGTTCATCTTTTCAGGCAAGATTATCAAGCTTCAAACGGAAGAGAAATATTTTTAAGTTTTGAAAATAAAACAAAAGATAAATTATACAGCTTACTAAGATTGAGGGTCCAAAAAGAAAATGAGCTTTGCTCTATTTTGTCAGTATTGAAAAATACTGCTTTAATCAGAGAACTCCACACTTATGGAAAACAAATTCCATTAAGAGGAAAATCAATTTTTTCTCCTCAACACAAAGGATTGGGCAAGAAATTAATTAAAGAAGCAGAAAAAATAGCAAAGAATGAATTTGGTTTTAAAAAAATAGCAGTGATTTCAGCTATTGGAACCAGAGAATATTTTCGAAAATTAGGCTATAAATTAAAAGATACCTATATGGTTAAAACTCTTTTTTGAGTAATTGTTTAATTTTATTTTTTCTTTCCCAGGTAAACTCTGGCTCTTCCCTGCCGAAATGACCAAAACAAGAAGTTTTTCTATAAATCGGCCGTAACAAATTTAGTTGTTTTATAATTCCACCCGGAGATAAATCGAAAACTTTAGGAATAATTTTAATTAATTTCTCTTCTGAGACTTTTGCGGTGCCAAAAGTGTCTATACTCATCTCAATAGGTTTTATTCCTCCAATTACATAAGCTAATTTTACTAAACATTTCTCAGTTAAATTAGCAGCAACAATATTCTTGGCAATATAGCGAGCCATATAAGCTCCGGATCTATCAACTTTAGTAGGGTCTTTCCCCCCGAATGAGCCACCTCCAACCGGCACTGCTCCTCCATAAGAATCAACAACTATTTTTCTGCCAGTGGCTCCGGTATCTGAAAACGGTCCCCCAATTACAAATCGCCCAGTATTATTAATATAATATTTTGTCTTTATATCTAAATATTTTTGGCAAATAGGTTTAATTACTTTTTCGATAATGTCTTCCTTTAATTTTGCCAAAGAAACATCTGGATTATGCTGAGCACAGATTACTATTGAATCCAATCTTTTTGGCTTTCCGTTTTGATATTCAACCGTGACCTGGCTCTTCCCATCTGGTCTTAGATAAGAAAGAATTTTTTTGTTTCTAATTTCGGTTAATCTCTGAACTAATTTATGGGCCAACATTATCGGCAAGGGCATTAATTCCGGAGTTTCCTGACAAGCATAACCTATCATCATTCCCTGATCACCGCTTCCTTGTTTTTTGGTCCCGGTTTTTCTCACCCCCCTGGCAATATCTGGAGACTGTCCATGAATGGCATTAAAAACTGCTACTGTCCGGTAATCAAAACCGTATTCTGGGTTATTATAGCCAATTTCTTTAATTACCTTGCGAGCTAAATTGTTTACATCAACCCAGGTTTTAGTGGTAATTTCTCCTCCAATAATAACATAGCCATTTCCGACCATAACTTCGCAAGCTACTCTGCCATATTTATCATTTTTTAAAATACTGTCTAATACAGTATCAGCAATAACATCACAAATTTTGTCAGGATGCCCAGGCGCAACTGATTCTGAGGTTAGAAAAAATTTATTCATAATTTTTGATATTTACTCCGTTAGAGATTTGCCCTCTTTGTTGTTTTTGCCTGACCTTGCAATTTCTAACGCAGTGTAAAGTTTTCCAATCAATTCCTCTTGCTTTTTCATATCTAAAACTTCTCGGCGAATCCGAGCCTTCTCTTTGCGAATAAATTTGCGTATACTCTTGGGAAATTTCCTTTCAACCATTTTTGCTCATCAACCCTTAAAATTCTTAATTGAAAATTAAAAAATTGAAAATTCATTGAAAATTAGGAATTGAAAATTTTTTAATTATTCTCCTTTTATAACTGCCGTTGGTACCAATTTTGCTACTTTTTTTGACAAGCCAGCACTATGCACGACCTGAACTACTTCGTCAACGTCTTTATAAGCCATTGGCGCCTCTTCGGCAATTCCTCTCAATGACTGACATTTTATGATAATTCCTTTTGATTCTAAACTTTTTACCACTTCCTGTCCAGAAACCCTTCTCATTGCCTCGTGCCGGGACATTGTACGACCTGCACCGTGACACGTACTAAAGAAAGCTTCCTCTCCTTCTTTTTGACCAACTAAAACATATGAGGCAGTTCCCATACTTCCTGGGATCAAAATCGGCTGACCAACTTCTCTATATTTTCTCGGGATCTCAGGATGGCCTGGCGGAAAAGCTCTGGTCGCCCCTTTGCGATGAACAATAACTTCGGTATCTTTTCCATCGATTTTATATTTTTCTTTTTTGATAATATTATGGGCCACATCATATAATAATTCGAGTTTTTCTTTTTCTCCTAACACCTGTTTCCAGGCCTTTCTAGTATAATGAGCAACCATATAGCGATTCGCCCAGGCATAATTGGCGGCAGAAGCCATAGCCGAAAAATACCTTTGTCCTTCTGGAGAACTAAATGGGACACAAGCAAATTCCCTGTCTGGAACTTTTATTCTGTATCTTTGCATGGCCGGAATCATTGTTCTTAAATAATCAGTACAAACCTGATGACCGAGACCTCTAGAACCAGTATGGATCATTACTACAATTTGATCCTTGAATAAACCAAAAACTCCTGCAACCTCTTTATCAAAAATTTCCTCTACTTTTTGCACTTCCATAAAATGGTTGCCACTCCCAAGAGTTCCAACCTGGTCTCTTCCCCTATTTTTAGCATGGTCTGAGACTACAGAAGCATCGGCCCAATCTAATTTCCCACTGGCCTCGCAATTTTCAACATCTTCCTTTTCTCCATAACCCTGTTTTTGTAAAATATGAGTCCCTTGTTCCAAAATTTTATCAATTTGTTCAATGCTCAATTTTATTTTTCTTCCTCTCCCTAATCCAGAAGGAATTTGACTCTGAATTTCCGTTGCCAATCTATTTAAATAGGGCTTAATATCTTTCTCAGTGTGCTCCGATTTTAACAATCTCATCCCGCAGTTGATGTCGTACCCACAAACTCCAGGTGAAATTACTCCGTCAGAGATTCTTATTGCTGCCACTCCTCCTATAGGACTGGCGTAACCTTCATGTATATCCGGCATGGCTAAAGCATATTTTTGGATGCCGGGAAGTGTGGATACATTTACTAATTGTTCTATAGAACGATCCTTAAAACTCTCTTCTAACATTCTTTCACTAACATAGGCACGCGCTGGAACTTTCATATCAGCCCTAAAACTTTTGGGTATTTCCCAAAGACAATCAGAAATTTTTCTGAAATCCTTTTTGGAAATCATATATCCATCTTAACTTGTTTTGTTCTAAAAATCAATTAAAAAACGCCCTTTGGGGCGCCTAGTCGCACAATATGTTTTATTAAAAGTTAGAATGCAAGTTTAGATATCGAAAAGAACCGTTGCTTCCCAAATTTTGTTTTTTAATTGACGAATATCCAAACCGTAGTAGGTTACAGCTTTGATATCTTCGCCAAACCTTTCAACTTTTTGACCGATTAACTTTCCTTCAATCTCGATATCTGCAAATTTATCAAATTCAATTTTAAAATAAACCTCTTTATTCACCTGGCTCAAATATAAAACTTCGCTCAAAAAATCAACTAAGAGGGATTCTGAATCTAAAGATTTTATCTTAATCTTTCTTTTTATCCTTTTTATTTTTTTGATTTCTGGTTTTTGGCTTTCAGCCATACCAAAAAGCATATTCAAAAAAAGCTCTCTTTTTCTTTTTCCAAACGCCCTTATTTTTAAATCGGCTTTGTGTTCTAGAATTTCGTACCTTTTCATAAATTTAATTTTTTAAATCAGAGCACATAATGCGTTATGTGCTCTAGTTCTTCTTTGACCACTTCCCTATCATCCCAGGGAATTTTTTTACCCTTGGCTGCGCAAATACAAGGTTCACAACCCTTACCAGTAATAACTACTGTATCTCCGGGTTCAGCTAATAAAAGCGCTTTTTTAATCGCTTCTCTCCTATCCAAAATAGTTTTTGCTTTTCCTTCCGCTCCTTCTGCTATTTGATTTATAATCTCCATAGGATCTTCATCGTATGGATCTTCATTAGTAATAATAACTTCGTCACAATATTTTGCCGCTAATTCCCCTAAAACCGGCCTCTTCCATTTGTCTCGGCCACCACCACAAGCTCCAAGTACGCAAACCATTTTGGAATTTGGAATTTGGAATTTGGAATTTTCAGAAAGTGTTTCGTACGCTTTCTGGAGAGCATTTGGGGTAAAAGCATAATCAACAAATACTTTAAATGGCTCAGAAATCACCTCTTCCATTCTGCCTGGAATCACTTTAAGTTTCTCTAAGGCTGATTTAGAAGTTTCCAATGAAATACCTTGGGATAATCCAACACAAATTGCCGCTATCGCATTATATATATTGAAACTGCCTAACAAAGGGAGGTTAAAACTGATATCCTTTACCGAAAACCCTATCCCTTTCGGGGTTGCTTGGATATTTTCCGCTTTTAAATATTCTATGCCGTGCGGTTGATATCCAGAATTTAGTCCGTAACCATATTTTTTATCGGCCGGGAAACTCAAGAAATATTTTTTATTTTCATCATCTAAATTAAGAATATGGATTTTTTTTGCTGCCCGGAAAAGTTCTCCTTTTGTTTCTTTATATTTTTCGAATGAACCATGAGCTTCAATATGTTCGGGAGTTAAATTTGTAAATACTGCTATCTCAAAATCAATAAATCTGTGACGGTGCTGTTTGATTCCTTCTGAAGTTACTTCCAAAACTATATAATCACTTTTTTCATTAACTGCCTGTCTTAAAAATTTCTGAAGAGTTAACCGGCCAGGCATGGTCATTCTTAATTCATTGGGCCATTGTTTATTTCCAATTTTAAATTTTATTGAAGATAAACTAGCTGTTTTGCATCCAGCCTCCTCTAAAATTTTGGAAGTCATTTCTACCACTGTTGATTTTCCATTGGTTCCGGTAATCCCAATGATTTTTATCTTTTTTGCCGGGAACCTATAAAAAACAGCACCTAAAGATACTAATAAAAAATGGTACCAGCTGACTATAAAGCTTGGAATAAATTTCTTGATATTCATTTAATTTAGTTGTTAGTTATAGGTTTATTTCCCTAAAATTTTTAAGGCTTCTTTTATTTTTTGCTCGGTTCCTTCTATTTCTTTTGGAATTTTAGATAATACCTCTCTGGCAACATTAGAGGAAAATCCAAGAGAAACTAAAGCTCCTAGAGCTTCGCTGTTTTGAGAATATTTTCCCTTAGAAATTTCTTCAATTTTCCCAGTTAACTCCAGGAGTATCTTTTGAAGTTTCTTTCTGCCAATTCCTTTTATCCCTAAAGGAATTTCTCCTTTCTCTAATATTTCTTTAATTTTCTCCAAAGAACCAAGACTGGCTAAGTCCATTGCGGTTTTGGGGCCGATGCCGGGAATATCATTCAATACTTTAAAAACTTCCAGTTCTTTTTCATTTAAAAAGCCGTAAATTTTTATTACTTCCTTGCTAAAATGTAAAAAGGTGTAAATTTTGAGTTTCTTTCCGACCGGCAGTTTTTTTAAATTCTTTAGGGCGCAAAAAATTTCAAAACCAATGCCTTGATTTTCTAAAACCAATTTTTTATTATCCTTTAATACGATTTCACCCTCAAGATAATGAATCATTGATTTATTATATCATTATTGCAAATTTTTAAAAAAAGTGCTAAGATGCTTATGTATGTCACCAATTACCAAATCGGCAAAAAAGGCCTTAAGGCAAACTCAACAAAAAAGATCAAAAAACTTATTATACAAAAATAAAATAAAAAAACTCCTCAAGAGAGTGAAAAATTTAGTTTCTCAAAAAAAACTAGAAGAAGCAAAAAAACTTTTACCCCAAATCTACAAAGCCTTAGATAAAGCAGCCAAAACGGAAGTAATTAAAAAAAATACTGCCTCAAGAAAGAAATCAAGAATCGTAAAACTTATTAATAAGTCTATTGTTTAGATTTCAGTGATTAATAAATCCAGGGCTGTTTCTGGATTTACCTGTCCTGTTTTAATATTTAAGTCTACCTTTAATAACCTTCGGTAGATTTTTTTTAATTCCTCGTAAGAAAATTTCTTCGTTTGCCATAAGCTTTTTTTGACTACAAAAGGATGTATTCCTAATTCTCCGCTGATTATTCGTATATTTGAATAATTCGTATTAAATTCGTGTCTTGATTCGTATGATTTCATTGTTAACAGATTACGAAACTGAAAATTAATCATTGCAAGAAGATATAAAGGAGAATCACCCTTTGCCAAATGTTTATGAACTAATTCAACCGCTTGTTTCTTATCTTTTTGGGCGATAGCATCAATAGTTTTAAAAATATCTGCATCAATTTTTGGTTTTACTAAAAGCTCTACATCCCCTGAATTTATTATTTTCTTGCCCTTTCTAAAACTCACCAATTTCTTAATTTCATTTTCCATCTGCCAGAGGTCATTTCCTACGAAATCAACCAATTTCTCTAAAACTCCTGGCCCAACTTCGGTTCCATAATTTCTGAACTCCTTCTTTATCCAATTTTTTAATGCCCAGCCTTCCAATAATTTAAATTCTTGAAATTCCCCATATTTTTTTAAAAATTTAAATAGTAAGTTATTGGCAGGAATTGTCCTGGTCTCAAAAAATAAAATAATGTCTTTCGAATCAATAAACTTTTTTTTATTTTTTAGAAAGTTCTCTTGGGAGTCTTTATTGCCAATTATACTCTTTAAAATTATCATTTTTTTCTCTCCAAACATTGAACTGGACTGGATTTGACAGTTAAAATCCTGAAAATTAAATTGCTCCCCTTGGAAATACTTTAAATTTAGTCCGCTTTTGTGGACCTGCTGATAATGTTCAGTTATCTCCTTCAATTTTTGGGAAGCCCTATATGTATCTGGTCCGTAAAGAAAAATAATCATGTCTTTAGCAATGACTATGACAACTTTACAACTTACAACTTACAACTTACAACAAAAATTATCAGTTATCGGTTATTAGTTGTTATTGTTAGTTATTAGTTATAGCCATTGTTATTTCTGGCACTTAGGACAATAATGAGCCGTTCTTCCATTAATTTTTGTTGTTTTTATTCCTGCGCCACACAAAGAACATTTATTTTGATGGTAAACTTTATGGCACTGGCTATAGTTACCTTTCCGTCCATAAGCATCGAGATAATGCTGGATTGATGAACCTTGATATTTGATTGCTGTTTTTAAGATTTTTTTAGTATCTTGAAAAACATTTTGAATTTCTTTTTCGCTTAATGTCTTAGCTTGACGCATTGGTTTTACCTTTGAAGCAAATAAAATTTCATCAGAATAGATATTACCAATTCCAGCAATAAATTTCTGGTTCATTAATAAAGGTTTGATTTTTATCTTTGGGTGTTTTTTTAAAAGCGTTTTAAAGGTTTCGAAGGTAATTTCTAACGCCTCAGGCCCAAGTTCTTTTTCTATTTCTTTTGTTGTTTTTACCTTTTTCCACCAAGCAAATTTACGTACATCATTAAAAATTAATTGTGAACCGTCGTCAAAATTAAAAACCTTACGAGTATATTTCGTAGGTTTTCCATTAAAAATTAATTGGCCGGCTAATTTTAGGTGAAAAACTAAACTTGAGCCCTCGGCAAAATCCACCATTAAAATTTTACCTCTTCTTCGTATATCAATAATTTTTTGGCCATTTAATTTTTTACCAATAATTTTCTTAACTAATTGACGCCGAATTGTTTCTACTTCAGGTAGCTCCGGCATTTTTTCGTAACCAAACAACTTAACAACCTACAACTAAACAACTAATAACTCACTGTTCTGAGGTTGTAAGTTGTAAGGTTATAAGGTTATTTTAAGATTTTCTCAATTTTATCTACAATTTCCTGGGGGGTAAAATGGGCTTTAACTAAAAAATCTATTGCCCCTAGTTTCAGACCTCGTTCTATATCTTCTTTTTGGCCTAAATTAGAAAGAATAATAACCGGGATAGAAGAAATTTCAATGTCGGATTTCGTTTTTTCCAAAACTTCAAAACCGTCAGTTCCGGGCAAAATAAGGTCTAACAAAACTAAGTCGGGTTTTTCTTCTTTGATTTTCTTCAAGCCTTCCTCTCCATCTATTGCATAGGAAACTTTATAGCCTGCCTTCAAGAGTTTTCTTAGTATTAACTCTCTTAAAAATTTGTCATCTTCGATTATAAGTATTTTTTTAGCCATAATTTCGTAATTCGTAGGACTTACTTGCCAATTTGTTTCACTACCTTATCAATCACCTCTTGGGGGTCAAATTCTGTTTTAATTAGCCAATCTTTAGCTCCGAGTTTCCTGGCCCTATCTAATTCTACTGGTTGACCAGAATTAGAAACAATTATTACTGGGATATTCTTCAATTTTGGAATTTTTCCCATTTCCTCCATTACTTCAAACCCTCCTTTCTTCGGCATAATAATATCAAGTAAAACCAAATCAGGAAGTTCTTTTTCCATAACTTCTAACCCTTCTTGACCATCCCGGGCGATTAAAACTTCGTAATTCTCCTGGGTTAATTTTCTTTGAAGAAGATTAAGCATTATCTCTTCATCTTCAATTAGTAGTATTTTTTTAGCCATAAAAATTTTGTTTATTATATTTTACTTCTTTTAAAGAATGAAATCAAATAAATTATCCACAACCTTCCCTCTTAAATCGTTCTTTTAGATTATTCTTCTGTGGGTAGAGCAAAATAGAAAGTAGTTCCTTTGCCTTCTTCTGACTCAAACCATATTTTACCTTTATGAGCCTCAATAATATTTTTGGTAGTGTAAAGACCTAATCCTGTACCTTCGGTCTCCATTCTTATTACATTAGGCCCTCTGAAAAATTTAGTAAAGATGCGTTCTTGCTTGTCTTTAGGAATACCTACCCCGCTATCTTTTACTTTAAACTCTATAACTTTATCAGGACATCGAAAAGAGATTTCTACTTTTCCTTTTGGGAAAGTATATCTAATAGCATTATCAATGAGATTTTCTACGGCTAATTTAATTTTTTCTTGGTCTACCTTAACTTTTGGCAAAGCCTGAGAAGGCTTTTTGAATTTAAAATCAATTTTTTTTCTTTTAATTTCTTGTTTAAAATTTCCCGCTACGGACCAGACAATATCTTCAAGCTGGGCCAGTTTTGGCTCGTAAAGAAGTTTCCCTTCTTCAATTCTAGTTACGTTTAAAAGATCGTTAATCAAATTAATCATTCTCTCGTTGCTCAAATAGGTTTTTTGGAGAAGGTCTCTCTGTTCATTACTGATTTCTCCAACGTCTCCATCCAAAATCATTCTTATAGTCCACTTGACAGCGGAGAGAGGAGTCCGTAGTTGATGGGCAGAGATAGAAACAAATTCAGTTTTCATTTTTTCAATATTCTTTTCTCTGGTAACATTATGCAAAATAGCCAAGGTGCCTTTTAAGTTTGACTCCATTATAAGAGGAAGAGTAGTGATTTCCAAAAATAAATTTTCTCTTAAAGGAAGCTCTTCTCTGAAAATACTCTTGATTGCTTTGCCTTCGGGAAAACTATCTAATAATTTAATTAAATGTTTAAATTTCGGCGTTTCAGAAAGCTCAGAGATGTTCTTTTGGATTATCTCCTCTTTTTTAACCCCTAAAAATTCTTCTGCTAATGGATTAATTAACTCTAAATTATTTTTTTCATCAAATACTAAAATACCATCAGCAAAATTTTGGATTATAGTTAAGGTTTTGTTGCGTTCCTCAACTGCTATTTTCCTGGCTTCCTCTGTATCCTCAAGTATATTAAGTAGAGCGTTTCTGGCCTGCTTAAGTTCTTCTTCCTCTGTTCTTTCTTTTTTCCCCTCGGTTATTTTAGTAAAATTAAGTTTTTTTTCTGAAAATTCTTTCGGTGTTACCCTCTCTTTTTTATTATTTTTTCTTTTTCCAGAATTCATATCGCTTTTTTTATTCACCCCAATTCTTCTTTTAATCTTTTTATTTCTTCTTTTAATTCAATCATTCTTAATTCTCTGCCCACGGCTAATTTGTTGAACCTTTCTAATTCTTCCAATTTTTCTTGAAGCTCTTTGGTTTTCTCTTGAACCTGCCTTTCCAAGCTCTTATTTAATTCCTGAAGCTCTCTAGTCCTGGCTCCTATCTTTATCTCTAAAATAGTTTTTGCTTCTTCTAACTTTTTGGTTCTTTCTTTAACTATTTCTTCTAAAGAAGAGTAAGATTTCTGGATTTCTTTTGCCATTTGGTTAAAACTCTGGGTAAGTTCTCCTATTTCATCAGAAGATTTTTTTTCAATTCTATAATTGAATTTCCCTTTGGCAAAAACCTGAACCCCTGTTTTTAATTCATCAATCGGGTCTAAAATAATTTTTTTAAAAAATAAATAAAAAATCAGTATTAATAAAATCAGCCCGGCCGCCATTATGGTAAGAACCTTTTCTTTTATAAATTTTAAAGATTCTCCAAAGGGCGCAAGAGAAAGTCCAACATCATAGGTACCATATTTCACTCCTGACAAATGAATAGGGGCGGTGATTCGAAAAATTTTTCCTTGTTGCTCTTTTAATTCCTGGCTTAGAAATTCTGTGCTTTGGAAAACAGCGTAGTTATCAAGGTCGCACTCCTTTCCTATTAAATTAGAATCAAGCGAAGCTGCTGTCTTCAGCTTCTCTTTTTCAAATAAATTAATGTTTACCTTAATAATATCGGGGTTAAAGTAAGTTACTCTAGAGATAGTTTCTTGAAGTTTTGCTTCATTCTTCAAGTCTTCAGAACTAGTAAAACTAGTTTGTAAATAATTGAGAGCTCCAAAAGCTTGCTGTTGAAAAATGCGAAAAAATACTTCCTCTTGATAAGATAAAATAAAATAAATAAGGGAGAAAAAAGTTATCAAAGAGGATACTAAAACTATACTAATAATTTTTAATTGCAGGGACATAATTCAAGATAAAACTATATTAAATTAGGTTACCATAACTTAAGGTTTTGTTCAATTACCGCGCTATCGTTCTGAGGATTAGACAGTTTTTTGATTAAACTATAAAATTCAAAATTAAGTAAAAGGCTTTCGAGGTTCTTTCTATTGAAGTTCCCGAATTGACATTTTTTAAACTCGAAGCCAATAGGAACGTTGTTTCTAATTTGAACTAAATTTTTGCTAAGAAAGGCTTGTTTTTTTTGAGAAAGCAAAAGGTTTCTCAGTTTTGGTTTGAGCTCCTCTATGTCTCTGTTTTGTTCTTCTAATTGCTCATAAAGGTTCTCTATGTTTTTAAACTTTTTAATTAATTTTATAGCTGTTTTTTCTCCTATGCCAGCAACGCCAGGAATATTATCAGAAGGATCGCCTCTTAAAGCTTTAAAGTCGAGAAGTTGCGAAGGTGAAATTCCATATTTTTTTTCAACTTCGGCAACATCATATAAAACAACATCTTTTACTCCTTTTCTTAAAAAATAAACTTTTGTTTGAGGGTTAACTAATTGAAGAGTGTCTAAATCGCCGCTTAAAATAATAGTTTCTATTCCCGGGAGAACCTGCTCCGCACCAGAAACTTCGTTTCGGTACGGGGTAAATTTTTTAGGAGCAAGCCTGGCAATAGTTCCAATAAGGTCATCCGCCTCAAAACTTTCTTTTTCAAAAACCTGAACCTGAAAAGCTTTTAAAATTTCTTTAACCTTCGGAATTTGTTGATATAACTCTTTTGGAGTAGGGGGACGCTTTGCTTTATATTCTTTAAATTTTTTGTGACGAAAGGTTGGGCCAGGAACATCAAAACAAGCAGCGATATAGTCTGGCTGAAACTCTCTAATTACTTTTAGAAAAACCAACAAGAATCCATAAACAGCACTAACCAATTCTCCTTTTTTTGTTGTCAAGGGAGGAAGGGCATGATAAGCCCGATGGATGATAGAATTGCTATCTATAATAATCAAACGTTTCTTTTTTTTCTCCATGTTTTAATAATAGCACAAATAAAAAATCCCCCGAAGGAATAATAAAAACGAAATATTAAAAACAAAAGATTAAAAACATTCACCCCGCACCTTTTGTCCTTTGCTCAAGTTTAATCCGTAACTAATTTTAGTCATTTCTTTTGATACCTGTCAAAAGGTGCGGGGCAGGCCAAAAATGCAAAATTTTTTAAGTTTTTAATATGTATTTTTAAATTTTTATTTTTGGTTTTTGGTTTTCACGGTAATGTCTCTTCTTTTCTCATCTATAAACTCAAATTTTATCCATATCGCATTCTTGGGTACGATTTTCTGGGCTCGCTCGGCCCATTCAGCAGCAACAATATTCTGGGGATTAGAAACAACCTGCCCAAAACCTAAATCTAAAATTTCTTTTTCCTTTTGAATACGATAGCAATCAAAATGATAGAAATTCTTGAATCTCCCATCTTTAATCTTAAATCTTTTCATAATAACAAAAGTTGGGCTGAGGATTTTTTCTTTTATTCCTAATCCCTTGGCAAAACCCTGTAAAAAAGTAGTCTTTCCTCCTCCTAATTCTCCAACTAAAGCTAAAACCACAGCCTGGTTTTTTACCTGCTGATTTAGAACCCTCTTGGCTAATTTTTTTCCAAGGTTCTTGGTTTGGAAAATACTATGGGTAATATACTTATTTTTCATAATTGACTTTTTAATAAAAATAAAGTAGTTTTAAAAAAACATGCCAGAGTTTATCAAAATAAAAAACATAATTGATGAAGCTATAAATATAACCATTCTAACAAAAATCAATGCAGATGAAGATGCAACCGCAGCGGCTTTAGCTCTTTATTTTAGTTTAAAAAATCTTAATAAAAATGTAAACCTCCCTGCGGTAAAAAAACTGCCCCCGCCTCTATTTTTTTTATTAAAACAGCTCCAACAAAAAACTTTTCTTATTTCTCTTAAAAAAGATGTATCTGAGATTTACTATAAAAAAATCCAATCCGGAATTAATCTTTATTTAAAACCAAAAACTGAGCAAATAAACTTAGAGGATTTTTCTTTCAAGAACATCTTAGCTCGGGAATTTAATAATTTTGGAGAAGCAAGCCCTTTTCCAAGAATTGATACTCTGATTACTTTAGGATTACAGAATTTTCAGGAAGTAGAAAAATTTCTAAATGGCGCCTTGAGCCAACCTTACCCAGCCAAGATTTTAAACGTTGATAACAACTTTCTTAATCAGAGATTTGGAGAAATTAATTTAATAAAACCTTACTCATCTCTTTCTCAAGCTATAGCTTACCTTCTAAAAAATTTAGATGAAAAACTCATTAATAAAATTACTGCTGACTGCCTTTTAGCTGGAATGGTCTCCTCTGCGGGAAACTTTCAAAAGCCAAAAATCACTCAAGAAATTCTCCCAACTATTAATTGGCTAATAAAAAAAGGGGGCAACCTGCAGTTAATGCATGAAGGGAAAGGAGAGCGGCCATTAGCTCGGGCAAAAATCTTAGATAGAGTCCTAAAAAAACTAAGTTTCTTAAAGGAACAAAGCTTATATTTTTCATCCTTAACAGAAAAAGATTTTAGAGAAACCGAGTCCTGTTCAAAAGATTTAAGTTTTATTGTTGAAAAAGTGAAGTTTTTTTTAAAAATTCCGTCTTTTTTACTCTTATGGGAAAGTTATTCTTCAAAGCTCACGGTTAAAGGTATTTTTTACTCCAAAGAAAGAAAATTACTAAAAAAAATTAAAGAAAATTTTGAGGGAACGTCTCGAGGTGATGGAACTTTATTTTTAGTAAGGGAATCCAATATCCTCACCGCCCAAAAAGAAGTTTTAAAAACATTAACTTAACCCCGTTGGAGATTTGTTCTCTTCGTGTCTTTCCCCCACCCTTGTAATCTCTAACGGGGTAAACACTAAACAAGTTATAACTTATGGAAAAAATCACTGGTAAGATTAAAATCCCAAAAGAATTCTTTGAACAATTAGTGCCAAAAATAAAAAATGTCATTGATTTCAAAAGAGTTATTGAAAAAGCCCTTTTAGAAAACACTTCTTTTCTTTTGCAAACCTTTTTGACCGGAGCAATTATTTTAGGAAGTTCTGACCTACATTTAGAAGCCCAAGAAAAAAGGATTAAACTAAGAGCTAGAATAGACGGACTCTTACATGATATTTTATTCCTTGATTCTAAAATATATCTAGGGCTTCTTAGTAGAATCAAATTAATCTCTGGGATTAAATTAAATATTGAAGATATGCCCCAAGATGGAAGATTTTCTATTTTAATAGAAGACACTGCTGAAGAGCAAAAAAGAGAAATTGAAATAAGGGCATCTATCCTGCCCGCTGAATTTGGCGAAGCAGTGGTTTTAAGAATTTTAAACCCAAAAAACTTAATCAATTTAGAAGATTTAGGGTTAAGAGAAAACCTGGAAAGAATCTTTAATAAAGAAATTAAAAAACCAAACGGAATGATTGTTGTTACCGGACCTACGGGCTCTGGAAAAACCACTACCTTATATGCTTTTTTAAAAAAAATTAAAAAACCGGAAATAAAAATAATTACCATTGAGGACCCTATTGAATATCATTTAGAAGGCATATCCCAAACTCAAGTTGCCCCTAAAAAAGGTTATGATTTTGCTTCTGGTTTAAGGTCAATTGTGCGTCAAGACCCCGATGTTATTTTGGTAGGAGAAATTAGAGACCTGAGCACCGCTGAAATTGCTCTCCAGTCGTCCTTAACCGGACATCTGGTTTTAACTACTTTACATACAAATAATGCTGCTGGGACAATAGCTAGATTAACAAGTTTAGGGGCAAAACTATACAACATTGCTCCAGCTATAAATTTGATAGTCGCCCAGAGATTAGTAAGAAAAATTTGTAAAAAATGCGCTAAAGAAAGCCTTATAAATAGAGAGGAAGAAAAAAAACTAAAAGAAACCATGTCTTTACTTCCTAAAAATATAAAAATTTCTGAGACTTTCAAAGGGGTGAAGATTTTTGAATCAGTAGGATGCGCTGATTGTAATTTTACGGGTTTCAAAGGGAGAGTAGGAATTTTTGAAGCAATTTTAATAGATAAAGAAATGGAAAAATTTATTCTTAAAAATCCTTCTATGGGTGAATTTGAGGATGAGGCAAGAAAAAAAGGAATGATTTTAATGAAGGAGGATGGATTTTTAAAAGTTTTAGATGGAATCACCACTATTGAAGAAGTAGAAAGAGTGGTAGGAGAATAAAAAAACCCCTGGGCTGGGGGCTAATACTTTAGCTATACACTGAAAGTTCAGGATTTTCTTGAGGAGTAGCCCAGAGAACATCCAGACTATCCGGGTCAGAGAAAATCCCTACCCCCAGCCCAGGAGTCATTTTAAGAAATAAAGTATAACATAGTTTGAAATGACTGTCAAGAGTAAAATATCTCAACTTAATCAAAGGAATGAGAAAATCGACTCTACGCTTCGACCTCAGTGTTGGGAAGATTATGTTGGGCAGGAAAGAGTGAAAAAAAATCTGGGGATTATTATTGAAGCGGCAAAAAAAAGAAAAGAAGTCCCAGAGCACCTGTTATTTTATGGAGGGTCAGGCTTGGGGAAAACTAGTTTGGTTTATTTAATAGCTAAAGAAATGGGAGTTGACATTCGGATAACTTCTGGCCCAGCGCTTGAAAAAGTGGGTGATTTAGCAGCTATTTTAACCAACCTTCAAGAAGGAAACATCCTGTTTATAGATGAGTGCCATAGGGTTAATCGGCTTATAGAAGAGTATTTATATCCAGCGATGGAAGATTTTAAACTCCATATAATTTTAGGAAAAGGTCCGATGGCAAAAATTATGGAGTTGAATCTTCCCCATTTTACTCTAATCGGAGCTACTACCCGATTAGCTCTTTTATCTCCTCCTTTAAGGAATAGATTTGGCGCCACCTTTCAGTTAAATTTTTATCAAATAGAAGATATTGGAAAAATCATTACCAGGTCAGCTAAAATATTGGGTCTGGAAATTGAGAAAGAAGCCATTAAAGTTATAGCCAATAGCTCTCGCTTTACTCCCCGGATAGCTAACCGACTTTTAAAAAGAGTAAGAGATTTCGCTCAAGTTAAAAACCAAGATAAAATTACCCTTGCCCTGGCTGAAGAATCTCTCTCTTTTTTAGATATTGACCAAAAAGGTTTAGAGAAAGGAGACCGTTTTCTTTTAGAAGCGATTATTAAAAAATTCCAAGGGGGACCTGTCGGCCTAAGGTCTTTAGCCGCGGCTACTTACGAAGAGGAAGATACAATTTTGGATATTTATGAACCCTATTTAATGCAATTAGGATTTATTGAAAGAACTCCCCAAGGACGAATGGCAACTAAGTTAGCCTATGAATATCTAAAAATGAAATGGCCGAACACTCAAAGTTCTTTAGTTTAAATATCCTTCTATTTTTGCTATTGTTAACTATCCCCCTTAAGGAATTAAGGGCGGTTAATAGTTTGGATGTGGTCGTTAACGAAATTGCCTGGATGGGAACAGAAACTTCTTATTATGATGAATGGATTGAACTTTATAACAATAATGATTTCCCTGTAGTTCTTTCAGGTTGGAAATTGAAAGTTGCTGGCAAATCTTTAAAAATTAATCTGTCCAAAGAAATCCCTGCTAAGGGTTTCTATCTTCTAGAAAGAACCGATGAGAGCACTCTCCCTGAGTTTACTGCCAACCAGATTTATAATGGAGCTCTTTCAAATCAAGGCGAGAGATTAGAACTCTATGATAATTATGGAAATTTGATTGATTTTGTTGATTGTTCTGTTGGTTGGTTCGCCGGAGACAATAAAACCAAACAAACTATGGAGAGAAAAAATTCAAAAAATTCTGGAACAAAAATAAATTGGCAAACCAGCTTACGGCCGAATGGGACCCCAGGAGCCCAAAATAGTTCAGGAATTCAATTAAAACAAGAATCCGAACCAAAACCTTTCGAAAATGAACTTTCTCAAAAAGAGAGTAAAAAAGAATTAGCCGCAATAAACGAATATTTTCCTGAAAAATTGCCTTTTAATTCTTTGCTAATTGCTTTCTTGATGGCTATGCTTTCTTCAATAATTATTCTATTCCTTAAAAAAGAAATTCAAAAAGATATATAAATTATGTCGGGACACAGTCATTACTCAAGTATAAAATATCAAAAAACTACCACCGATGCTAAAAGAAGCAAGGATTTCTCTAAATTGGCCAGAGAAATTATGATAGCCGCTAAAGAGGGAGATGACCCAGAAACCAATTCGAAACTAAGAGTGGCAATTGAAAAAGCAAAATCTATAAATCTCCCTAAAGAGAATATTGAAAGAGCAATAAAAAAAGGCATTGGCCAAATACCCGGTCAAAAATTAGAAGAAATTTTATTAGAAGCTTATGGTTCCGGAGGAATTGCTATTATTATTGAAGGAATCACTGATAATAAAAATAGAACCATAGGGGAAATTAAACAAATTTTAACCCAAAAAGGAGGTAAATTAGTTAGTGAAGGTGCGGTAAAATGGCTCTTTGAAAGAAAAGGATGTATTACAATAAATCCCAATAGCCAAACCCCAATAACCAAAGAAGAATTGGAATTAAAAGCGATAGAGGCTGGAGCTGAAGATATTTATTGGCATAATACCGGCCGCGAGGCCGAGCCTCGCCAAGGGCGGGATTTTTTAGATGTCTATGCCAAAATTGAAGACTTGGAAAGAGTAAAGAAAAACTTAGAAAAAAAGGGAATCAATGTTGAGTCAACAACCTTAGATTGGGTGCCTAAAGAAGAAATTAAAGTTGACCAAAACTCAAGAAAGAACTGCCAAAAGCTTTTTGAGGATTTAGATGAAAATGATGCAGTCCAAGAAATCTACTCCAATTTAGCTTCTTCCTGAGTTATTAGTTGCTCGCCTGTCAGCTAGTTCGCTCGCAGGCGAAGTCGGACGGGTAAATTGTAAAGTTGTCAGTTGCAAGTTATTAGTCATTAGTCATTTAGTTATTGTCAAAATTATGATTATCATAGGCATAGACCCGGGAATAGCCCATCTGGGATATGGCATCGTTAAAAAAGTGCATGGTAAAAAAAATAAGCTTCAAGCTATTGATTATGGCTGTATCATAACAAAGCCAGATTTAACTGACGGAGAACGATTAAGTAGAATAAACAACGAACTTAACAAATTAATTAAAAAATATAAGCCAGACATTATGGCTGTGGAAAATATTTATTTTTTTAAAAATTCCAAAACAGCGATGCCTGTGAGCCAAGCAAGGGGAGTAATTCTATTAACGGCGGCGAAAAAGAAAATCCCAATCTATGAGTTTACTCCCTTACAAATAAAAATGGATGTTTGTGGTTACGGTCGGGCGGAAAAAACTCAAATCCAAAAAATGGTAAAAATCCTATTAAACCTAAAAAAAGCGCCCCAGTCAGACGATGCGGCAGACGCTTTAGCAGCGGCAATTTGCTGTGCTAATTTTTTAAAAAATAAGATTGCCATTCAAAATTTGGGCGGGCAAAGAAAAACTTAGAAGGACCTCAAACTGGTTAACTATTTCTTTATTTTTACGAATTTCCTCTTACCAACCTGAATTACCGTTCCCTCTTTTATTTTAATCTCTTCCTTCCAATCATTTTTAACTTTTGACTCTTGATTTTTATTTTTTATCTTCACTCCTCCTTGCAAAATTAACCTTTTAGCTTCGGACATTGAGGAAGCTAATTTAGTTTTTGTTAGAAGGTCTAAAATATTCAAAATGTCTTCTTGAATCTTAGCCTCTGGAACCTTGGAGGGTAATTTTTTTTCTCTAAACACCTTCTCAAATTCTTTTTCTGCAACTTGGGCTGCTTTTTCACCATGAAAGAGGGCCACAATTTGTTTGGCTAATTTTGTTTTAACATCTCTCGGATTAACTTTTTTTTGTTCTAAATCTTTTTTAATTACCTCTAATTCTTTAAAGGGAATTCTGGTGCACAGCTCAAAATAATCGGGGAGTAATTTATCCTCCATCGACATTATCATCCCGTATATTTGTTGAGGGTCGTCGCTTATGTTAATAACATTTTGCCAACTAGTGGACATCTTCCTTCCATCCGGACCAACAATCATTTTTAAAGTCATAATATCCTGGGGTTTTTGCCCAAAGAATTTCTGAACCATCCTGCCGGTTTTTAAATTAAAAAGTTGGTCAAAACCCCCTATTTCAACGTCGGCCCTTATTGCCACAGAATCATAGCCCTGGAACAGGGGATAATATAGTTCATGTAATCCTATTGGTTTTTCTTTCTCCCATCTCTCTTTAAAATTCCTTCTTTGAATCATTTGTTGGGCAGTAAATTTCATAGAAATTAAAAGCAGGTTTTTAATAGTTAAGCGGCTTAACCATCGGCTATTATAATAAATCTCAGTCTTTTTAATATCTAAAATCTTGCTAATCTGGGGCAAGTAATTTTTCATATTTTGTTGGACTTCTTTTTCAGATAAAGGTCTTCTTGCTGAGGTTTTATCAGAAGCGTCTCCTATTTGAGCAGTAAAGTCTCCAATAATTAAAATAATCTGATGGCCTAATTCTTGAAAATCTCTCAATTTTAAAAGCTGAGCGGCTCTCCCTAAATGTATATTGGGACCAGTGGGATCAACGCCGTGTTTTACTCTTAATTTTTTACCAGATAATAATTTTTTCTTCAAACGGTCTTTATGGATAATCTCTTCTATCCCTCTTATAAGAAGCTCTTCTATTTTTTGGGGATTTACAATGGGTTTCATGTTTTATACCTTTTTATAGTTTAATAATACCTTAAATTTTAAATTCTGTAAAACATAATTGAGACAGGTTTTTGTTCTCAAAAATTAAAATGAGTGGTAAAATACATAAAGTATGCCCAAAAGAAAAAGGGTTCTCAAAATCTACCAACAAAGCAATAAAATAAAAAATGGCTTATTCTTTATTTTAAAAGTTGTTTTAGGGATTCTTGGTTCTCTTATTTTGGTTGGAGTGAGCATATTTCTTTTTTATGCCAAAGATCTCCCTAGGCCAGAAAAATTCACTGAAGCCCAATTAATCCAAGCTACAAAAATTTATGACCGAACAGGAGAAATAGTTTTATCCAGTATCTATCAAGAAGAAAAAAGAACTTATCTTGACTTAGAAAAATTCCCTGAAATTTTGAAAGAAGCCATAATAGCAACAGAGGATGCCAGGTTTTATCAACACCCGGGAGTTGATTTTAAGGCTGGTCTCAGAGCCCTGATGGTTGATTTAAAACTGAGGGCTCCTAAGCAGGGCGGTTCAACTATTACTCAGCAGCTTATTCGTTCTATTTTTTTAACTAATGAAAAAACGATTGAAAGGAAATTAAAAGAAATTATTTTAGCTATAGAATTAGACAAAAAATATTCCAAAGAGCAAATTTTAGAATGGTATCTTAATCAAATCCCTTTTGGAATCGATATTTATGGGGCTCAAGAAGCTTCTTTAACTTATTTTGAAAAACCTATCTGGGAAATAAGTCTTGCTCAATCAGCAATTTTGGCAGCAATAATCAAGGCTCCTAGTTATCTTTCTCCTTATGGAGAGCATTTAGATGAGCTGCTATCTCGGAAAAATTATGTTTTAAATAGAATGCAACAAGAAAATTTTATTGGTGAAGAAGAGGCGGAAGCTGCAAAAAAATCAGAAGTAGAGTTTAGCAAGCTTCCTAAAACTTTAGCCCCTCATTTTATAACCTTTGTCCGGCAACAATTAGAAGAAAAATACGGGGAAAAATTTTTAGAAACTAAGGGATTGAAAATTTACACCACTTTAGACTGGGGATTACAAAAAAAAGCAGAGGAAATCGTTAGAAAGGGGGTAGAAAAAAACAAGAAAGCCTTTGGAGCTTACAATGGAGCATTGGTAGCGATAGAACCAGAGAGTGGAGGAATTTTAGCTATGGTAGGGTCGGCTGACCCTAACGCAGAATCTTTTCCTTTAGGATGTAACCCAAGAAAGACTTGTAAATTTGTCCCCGATTTTAATGTTGCTACCCAAGGAGAGAGACAGCCTGGCTCCTCCTTTAAACCTTTCGTTTATGCTACGGCTTTTTCTAAGGGTTTTGACGATAAAACTATAGTTTTAGATGAAGAAACAAATTTTGGCGTCTTTGGGGGAAAAGCTTATATTCCTCAAAATTACGATGGCAGGTTCCGCGGGCCTGTTACCCTAAGAGAAGCATTAGCTCAATCGTTAAATGTGCCTTCGGTGAAGGTCTTGAACAATTTAGCCGGCCTAAAAGACAGTATAGGGCTAGCCAAATTAATGGGTATTACTACTTTAGAACAAGAGCCTTCTTTTTATGGGTTATCCTTGGTTTTAGGAGGAGGAGGGGTAAAATTATTAGATATGGTTGCGAGTTATAGTGTTTTTGCCAATAATGGCTTTAGGATTTCACCATCCCCTATTTTAAAAATTGAAGACGCTAAAGGAAATATAATTTATCAAAATAAAAAAACTCCCAAAAAAGTTTTAGAGAGTAGTGTTTGTGATTTAATAACAGATGTTTTATCTGACAATCAGGCAAGGAGCCCAATATTTGGAGAGAATTCCAGTTTAAGGTTTGATGAGCAAAAAGTGGCAGTAAAAACTGGGACAAGCGACGATTATGTTGATGCATGGACTATTGGATACGCAAAAAATATTGTAACAGGGGTATGGGTTGGCAATAACGACAATAGCGCTATAGTAAGAGGATTAGGAATTTCTACCGCTGGTCCGATATGGAGAGCTTTTATGGAAGAAGCTATTAATAAGGATTAACTAAACAACTTACAACTTACAACTTTAGGTTGGTTTAATTGGCATTACGATATATAGATAAGTAGGATCACCTATCGGCTTTAAGACACCTGGTCCATTATTATCCTGGAGATCAAAAGAGACCTCAGAGCTTTTCATATTTAATAATCCATCTAAAATAAACCTCCAATTAAAAGAAGTTTCAATTTTTTCTCCTTCTATTTGGGCCGGCAAATTTGATTTACTTTCTCCAAAATCAGGGTCCTGGCTAAAAATTTCAATTATTTTTGTTTTGGGATTTATTTTTAATTTAACCTCATTAATCTTTCCGCTAAACAGGCTAGCCACTTTAATTTGCCTTATAAATTCTTCCCTATTTAAAATTATTTTAGTTTTATATTCTTTTGGGATTATGTCCTGATAAGAAGGATACTCCCCTTCAATTTGTCGAGAAATCAAATTAATTTCAGGATGGTCTGTTTCTTGAGAAAATGTTTCAAATAAAATTTGGGATTCTGAGAAATAAATTTTTATATTTTTTTGGGTTTCATCTAAAATATTTATTAATTCCCGCGCCGTTTTTTGGGGTAAGATAAAATTTACTTCTTCAGAAAGGATGTTTTTATATCCTGAGTTTTGAGAAAAATTCAAGGTTTTTTCCGCTAATCTAAAACTATCCGTAGCCACGAACTTTACTTGGTTTTTTAAAAAAGAAAAATAAATCCCTGAAATTTCAGGCCTAATTTGAGATAAACTCGCCATATTAATCACGTCAAGTAATCCTTGTTTGATTTTTTTATTATCTATTTCAATAAATTTTTCTTTTAAAAAACTAGGGATGATTGGAAAATCTTCTGCTGAAACGCCCTTGATTTGAGTTTTATAATTCTGACCCTCTATAAAAAGAGTTTTATTTTTTTCTTTAATGTTTATTTTTTCATCAGGAAAAGAGTTTATTAATTGATATAAAAACTTAACCGGAACGGCTATTTTTCCTTCTTTTTCAACTTTACACAATCCCCACCACTGGATTCCTATTTCTAAATCAGTAGCAGATAGTTTTAAAAAATTACCACTAGTATCTATAAGGACATTATTTAAGACCGGTAGGGTTAATGTTTTTCCTGGTATTTTCTCAGTTAGACTTAATCCTTTTTTAAAATTTTTACTTAAAATAATAATTTCCATAAAATTATATATTTAATAATAATTATTATATTTATATTATTTATATTTATTATTATTAATTATAAAGTTGTAAGTTGTAAATTATAAGTTATGTGTTGTAAGTTGTAAGGTTATTGGTCGTTAGTCGTTAGTTATAAGTTGTAAATTATAAGGGGAGAAAGTGTTAACTTTTAGTAGTATATTTGTTTTTAAATTTTTCAGTTTTTTTTACTCTTGAAATTAATTGACAATTTGTTTTTTTATTCTTTAACAATTTTTCAACAAATAGTCCACCATATTTTTAAATTTTTAAGCGCTGTAAACCCTCTGTAAAATTAATTCAACTTCTTGATTAAATTTTTCGTTTTCTTGAAATTCTTTTTCTATTAAATGACAGGCATGGATAACTGTGGTGTGGTCTTTCCCTCCAAATTTTCTGCCAATTGCTGGGAAAGAAAGATTTAACTCTTTTCTTAATAAATACATAGCTAATTGTCGGGGCCTGGCAAACTCTTTTTTTCGGGAAGAATAAAAAAAATTTTTATTGTCTAAATCATAAAATTCATTTATCACCTGGATTATCTTTGAGGGGTTAGTGAATCTTGATGGGGATACAATAATATTTCTTAATAATTTTTTAGTTTCTTCAAGGGTTGGAATTTTGCCGTTTATTTTTTTAAATACTATCAATCTATTTAAGGCGCTTTCTAATTCTCTAATATTTTTTTGTATATTGGTAGCAGCATACTCCAAGATTTTAACTGGAAAGTCCGCATTTTTTTCTTGACTTTTTTGTTTTAAAATAGCCAACCTTGTTTCATAATCAGGGAACCCAATATCTGCCACCATTCCTCCTTCAAAGCGCGATTTTAATCTTTCGGTAATAGCAGGGATGGCTTTTGGCGACCTATCAGAGGAAAGAACAATCTGTTTGTTTTCTTGATAAAGAGTATTAAAAATATGAAAGAACTCTTCTTGGGTTTTATCTTTGCCGGCAAAAAATTGCACATCATCAACAATTAAAATATCAATTTTTCTTAAGTCTGATTTTAATTCTTCAATATTATGATTTCTGATTGAGTTTACCACCATAGATATTAATTTTTCAGAAGGAATGTATCTTATTTTCTTTTGAGGTTTTATTTTTGAGGCTTCGTTACCCATTGCTTGTAAGAGGTGGGTTTTCCCTAATCCTACCCTTCCGTAAATAAATAAAGGATTATAAATTCTACCTGGGTCTTTGATTGCGGCAGTAGCAGCCGCTGTGGCTAATTCATTGAAAGGACCTACCACAAAATTCTCAAAATTATATCGAGGATTTAAATTAGTTTCTTTGTCAATTTCTAATTCCAAAAATCCCAATTGTCCAACCGATACATCGGGCGGTTCTGTTTTAGGGATACTTTTAACTTTTATTTTTACAGAGTCAACTTTGTAGGTTACTTCTTTTACGCTTTTATCTAAAGCCCAGAGAATTTTTAAAATTTCTTTATGATATTTTTGTTCCAACCACTCTTTAGAGAAAGAGTTAAGGACCGAAACAATGACCGCTCCGTTTTCTTTGGAAATTATTTTAGTGCCAGCAAACCAGGTAGCAAAATTTGCCGGGGAAGTATTGAGCTGAATTTGAGCTAAAACTGCTTGCCAAAGTTCCTCAAGGGTCATAACTTTAAATTCAAAATTATAAAATAATTTATTAATTCATTATTGCGGCTTCGCCGCATAATTGCTGCGCTCGGTCAAGATGTAATAATAAATTCTTCCATCTTTCCCTTGCTTACAATTATTGCGGCTTCGCCGCATAATTGCTGCGCTCGGTCAAGATGTAATAATAAATTCTTCCATCTTTCCCTTGCTTACAATTATTGCGGCTTCGCCGCATAATTGCTGCGCTCGGTCAAGATGTAATAATAAATTCTTCCATCTTTCCCTTGCTTACAATTATAAACTGAATGAACAGATAAAGTAAAGAGACTTGGAATCTAAAGTAAAAAAGCCCCTTGGTGTAAAACAGGTGGAGAAACTGTGCACAAGAATCCTTAAAGAAAAAATTGACCAAAATAAAAGAATCTGATACTATAAATATTACTTGTTTCAAATTACAAATTTAGAGAATATGAGTATCACTTATCATCCTAAAAAGAAAAAAAGGAAGCGCGCTCATGGATTTTTGGTTAGAAAAAAGACAAAAGGAGGGAGAAGGGTTTTGGGAAGAAGAAGAAAAAAAAGAAGAGAAAAGTTGACAGTATAAAAAGTTAAAACGATATTGTGCTACCCAAAGCAAACAGACTAAAAAAAAAGAAAGACTTTGAAAAAGTTTTCAAACAAGGGAAAGGAGCCAAAGAAGACTTTTTAATTTTAAAATTTGTTAAAAATAATTTAAACCAGAGCCGCTTCGGGATTATAGTTTCTCAAAAAATTTCCAAAAAAGCAATCCTGCGCAATAAAGTCAAAAGAAGAATAAGAGAATCGATAAAGATGGAGTTAGCGGAGATTAAAAATGGGTTTGATATAACCTTGATAGCTGTCCCCGGTTTAGAAACTAAGAGCTTTCATGAGATAAAAGGAATGATTGATAAAATTTTTGCTAAAACAAAAATTTTAAAAATCCACCCTGTTGTTCGACAGGATGCGCCGTCGAACGACGGGGCAAAATCAAAGAGCAAAAAATGATTAAAAATTTATTTTTAAATACTATCAAATTTTATCAACGGTTTATTTCGCCCAACTTGGGTCAAAATTGCCGGTTTTACCCCAACTGTTCAGAGTATACATTTTTAGCAATCGAGAAATATGGATTATTCAAAGGAGGATGGAAGGGAGCTAAAAGAATATTAAAATGTTTTCCCTGGCATCAAGGAGGAATTGATCTGCCATAAAAATTTAACATCCTGCTAAATTTATTTAGAATTTAGAAAATTAAAACAATGGAAGTACTTATTGATGCCTTTAATCTAATATTATACCAACCGCTTTTTAATGCCTTGATATTGTTTTATGAATACTTGCCAGGACACGATTTTGGCATAGCAGTAATTGTTTTAACGGTCCTGATTAGATTTATTCTTTATCCCCTGATGACTCAATCAACTAAATCTCAAAAAGTTCTCTCGGGGCTTCAGCCAAAAATTCAGGAAATCCAAGGCAAATACAAAAACGACAAAGAAAAACAAAGCCGGGCAATAATGGAGCTTTACCAAAAAGAAAAAATTAATCCTTTTGGCGGATGTTTGCCCCTTTTGATTCAATTACCAATTTTAATTGCTCTTTACCAGGTATTTTTAAAAGGATTTCAGCCGGAAGCAATGGCTGGTCTTTATAGTTTTGTTCCTTATCCGGGAGTAATTAATCCTATTTTTTTGGGCTTGATTAATCTTGCGGAGTCCTCGCTAATCTTGGCAATTTTAGCAGCTGTGGTTCAGTTTTTTCAGTCAAAAATGGTTATGCCGCCTTCTTCTAAAAAGCAGGTTAAAGGGAAAGACCAAATGGCTCAATTTTCTGGCATAATGCAAAAGCAGATGCTTTATTTTTTCCCGATATTCACTTTTTTTATTTTAACTCGACTTCCAGCCGCATTGGGAATTTACTGGATAGTAACCTCGGTCTTTTCTATTGCCCAGACCCATTTTATTTTTAAGAAAAATGATTAAAAATAAACCAAATTCTCCCGAAGGGTTATCTTTGAAGGAGAAAAAAGAAATTCAAAAATTAACAGAAGATTTTTTTCAGAAGCTCGGCATTCCAATAGAAATAGAAAAATTTTCTTTCAAAGAGCAAGTCTTACTTATAAATTTAAATACAACGGAACCCCGAGTTTTAATTGGTCATAATGGACAGACTCTATCTGAAATTCAGCATCTTCTGGGGAAAATAATTAGAAAAAAAATTAAAAAGGATTTCTTTCTGAATTTAGATATTGAAAACTATAAAAAGAAAAAAATAGAATATTTAAAAGAGCTGGCTCAATCATTAGCCGACGAGGTTGTTATTTACAAAGAAGAAAAGATTTTACCCCCTCTCTCAGCTTTTGAAAGAAGAATAATCCATTTAGAATTAGCTCAAAGAGAAGATATTACCACTCAGAGTACCGGCCAAGGGTCCGAGAGAAGAATAGTCATTAAACCAGTAACTGATAACTTATAACCTCGATAGTTTACTTGGGAATAGAAAAATAAATATCGTAGGTTGCACCTATGGTTTTTATTTAACAGAGTTTATCTAGTTGACATTAATTGGAAAGAAGAGGTACAGGGTAGTTTTTTTAGCCAAAGAAACCCTCCGCTCCTGCATCTTCCCATAGGGTCATTACTTAAATCAGCATCACTTTTTACAACAACATCGCAATAACCCTGACAATTTTCCTCATCACAGAGAATTACCAGCCAATTGCCTTCAATCTCAATTGACCAAACATTATTATTCAGGTTTTTTAAACCTGCTAAAGACTGGCAGACTATGTTGCTGGAGAAAGGTTCGCAATTCCCACCCCCCTCAGTTTCGCTACAGAGCTTGATTGAACCATGATATTTTCCTCCTAAGGCCAAAGAAAAAACCCTAATAGAGGAAACCCAATTTTCTATAGAACTGGCTCCCAAATAAAGTTCTAATTCTCCCGGTTCATAATTTTCTTTATCAAAGACCACAGCCCCATACTTAATCAAGAACTCTCCGGTTTCTTTATCTTTTTGATGTTTAAATTTGATTTTTGTAAATTTATTATTCAATTCTCCAAAAGAGGGAGCACTTGCTTGAAAGGCCCGGCAAATTTCTAATCCATTTTTATCATAACAAAGATAAACTCCCGGGGCCTGCCAGATAATTTCCATTGATTTAGGATTGGAAGTAACCGAGCCCGGGCTAATTTCTGTTTTTTCTCCTTTCCAGTTTTTTTCTGGATATAAATAAACCCTTAGGTCGTCTTTATCAAACTGGATTTCCTTCACCTCCTTTTTGAAATCATCCACTGAAGTAGAATAAACAGCTTCAGTGTCATCGGAAAAAATTACCCTTACCCCTTCTCTACCGGCAAGAGGTTCTATATTTATAATCTTCAATTCAGGATTGATAGTGGTTAGAATAATGTAAGAACTGAGGACAATTATTAAACCAATAAAAGCGGAGAAAATTTGGTCTTTAGAGTCGCTCATAACCGATGGATTGCCGGCAGAAGTTAGATAGCGAAAACCGCCCACTACCAGAACTCCAAAGGCAACTAAACCAGAAAGAAGGATAACCAAATTGAAAATATATTCTACGTAACCGGGCAGCATTGTCTTGGTAGTGGGGGGCTCAGTTTCGCCAATCTTTGGGTACTCCACCTCCAACTGAGCCAAACAAAAATTAGCCAGGATGAAAACTAAAGAAAAGACAAAAAGAATTATAAGATATGTTTTTTTGTTTTTATGATTAAAAATTTTCATTTTTATTCAATATGGCAGCAAACGAAGTTGCCATCGCTTTTACACTTTGCGCATTCTTGACATTCTGGAGATTCAGGATTTACTTCGCAGACGTCTTCGCACTCTTTGGATAATTTTTTAATAAAATGGGCGTCAGTTGCTTGATTACAGGGAGCCAAAATTTTTCCTATACTCTCTCCCCTTCCAACTGCTTCCCACCCCTCTTTGGTTAGAAAACATTCATCAAATTCTTCTCTGGATTTATCAAGTTTCTCTTGAATAATTTCTGTTTTTGTTTTGAATTCTCCGGGAAGACAATCCCAGCCCCAACACCAAACCCATTGTTTATCATCTATTAAAGATTTAATTTTTTTTCGGGAATTTTTGATTTTGCCGGAAGCCTCAGAAATTTTATCAAACTCTGTTTTGATTTCGTTTTCAGGACAAATTTGACCAGCGCAATTTTCAGCTTGGCAGACTTGGCACATCTCTCCTTCTTCGCCGCAAGGAACGCTCACAAAATGGCAAACTGGTTGGCATTTATTAATATCACATTGATTGGCTAAATCTATCATTGTTTCAGCTGTTTCTATCTGTTGAGAAAATAATTGTTCTATGAAAAAAAGTTCATCTCTAATACTCCCCGACAATTCAAACGTTTCTTCTAATGCTTCTCCTATTGGAATTTCTTCTCCGCAAATAACAGTTCCATTTTCTTGAGCCGAAACCTCGCATTTCTTATTATCCTTATTATAAAACAAAACCAAGGAAAACAAAAGTGAGGATACTAACAACCAAGAAATAAGGACTTTTTTAACTTTTTTATTCTTTATTTCCATAAGTCAATATTAAAAGCTATAAAAAGTAGTACAATAATTTAGATGCTGGGGAGTAATTTCCTTTAAATAGTTTTTCCAAGGATTAACTATGTAGAATTTGTTTACGGTACCATCTAAATAATTCAAACCATAAATTACCATTATGTGGCCATATTTGTTGTAAGGAGGGAAACGGCAACTAATTACTACTGGTTTTCCAGTTAATAAATTGTCCTTAATAACTTGAGGATTTTTTGAGAGAGTAGTTGAAAAAAGTCCGTATTTGGATTGAAGATAATTGCGAGCAGCCGAGTGATAAAGACCTTTATCGTAAGACCAGGCGCCTGCCCCCTGGAGTTCATAGGCTAACTTTTCTGGGGTCATATCCGACCAACCATAATACCTCATTACCGTAGTTAATGAGGTAGGACCGCAACCAGAAAATTTTACCGCATAATTTTTAGAATCAGTCTGCCTTAGGTTAGGAAAATTAGTTAGTTTAAAATCAGTACTTCCTGGAGGAGGCGCGGTGGTGGTAGGCAGAGGGTTGCTGGGAATGAAAGGATAATCTTCTGGCTCTAATGTTTCAGAAATCTCGGTAGTTAGAGCTTCTTGCTGGACAATGGTAAAATCAGGATGCTCGCAGTAAAAAGTTATTGGGTCAGATATAATATGTCCTTCATATGAAATTTTATTACTTGGCCAATCAGGGAAAGTTAAAATTTCTGATTCTTTGGTTTCAAGAATTTTTTCTTTTATGCCAATTATTTCATTTTGGGTGATTACCGGCTCTTCGCATCCTCCAGTCATTAAAATAGCTGCCATTCTCAAGTCCTGACGGTGTTCATTAAAGTCCCAGCGCAGGCTCCTTAATTCTTTCTGAAAGTTTTCTAAATCTTCAATTGATAATTTAATTTCTTCTATCTTAGATTTAATTGCCTCTTTGTCACAAAAAGCATTTGGGCAGCCAAAGCCCTGGCAATTTTCTCCTCCACATTCTGAAGAACCGCATTGGCAGGATAAGGTTAAGTTTTTTAATTCTTCGTTTAATTCCTTAAAATCTTTAGCTTTTTTCTCTGCCTCTTCTGTTTTTTCTTTGATAAGAGTCAACCTGGTTTGGGCTGTACTGTCTAAAAGGGCTCTTTCAATAAGAACGCCGGTAGGAATTTGAAGACAACTCACCGAACCCTTCTCTTCAATTTTTGGAACTTCAGGCATTTGTATTTCAGGAATATCCTCTTTAGAAATTGAAAAAACAACTAATTGAGGATTGATTCTGGTAAGAATAATATAAGAACTAAGGACAATTATTAAACCAATGAAAGCGGAGAAAATTTGGTCTTTAACATCGGAGATTGTAGCAGGATTGCCCATTGAGGTCAGATAACGAATTCCTCCTAAAACTAAAGCTAAAAAAATAATCAAACCAGAGATGGCTATGAAAAAATTAAAAACATACTTTATATAATCAGGAAGAGCAGTTTTAGTAGTAGTGGGTATTTCTTCTTCGGAAATACCAGGAATATTGGGATACTCTACTTCCAACGGTTTTCCTTCCTGGCTGAAACAAAAACTGCTTCCTGTTAAAAGTAAAATGGAAATTAAAGAAAAAATTAAGAGAATCTTTTGAAGTTTATTTCTTAATTTCATTAACTATTATGTTTTATTTCCATATAAACTACTAAAATCCAGAGAGGCAAACTTCCGACAAAGGGAATACATTCAATAATAAAACACAAGGGTCTGAGCCATTTCATTCTTTTTGCCCATTTTGCCATTTTGCCGATTCTGGCCATAGTTTTGCGACTAACAGTTATCGTCCCAGACCTTAGCCACATCCAAGCTCCAAAGATAATCACTGCTATTACGTCTATAACAATAGAAGCTATTTGACCTATAACTGGGATAAACTCTACTAAAACTTCTCCTGCGTCAACAAAAATTGCCGTAGTTAACATTAACACTGCTTCCGGGGTTAAAAAAGAACCAGCTTCTCCGCTTGCCGTGATTGCTTCTCTTTCTTCTTTTTCTGGTTCCTCATTTTTTGTTTTATGAGTATTAACTTCTTTCTCTTTTGGAGGCATCTTTGGGGTTAACTTAAAGAGCTTTTTTTGCTTGCTTAATTTTTAAAATCTCCTCAGGGGAAGAGGTAATAATTTGGTCCTCGGTATAAGAGGCAACTATCCTGATTGCTACATGTTTTGGGCCGGCAAAGAAAATTCCCTCCCCTACGGGTGTTTCCAAAAGTAAATATTTTTCTCCCTCGGTTAAATTAAAAATCTTTTGGACAACATCAATAGTAGCTGAACTTTGTTTCATTAAAAGTTGCAGGGAAGAATTAGTGATTATCGGTTTGCCGTAGATAGACTTCATAAAATCTGAAATATCCTGGGTAATAGTAGTAACTCCTAACCAATATTTTCTTGCTCTTTTGGCAATTCCATATAAAAAGGAAGCCCCATCTTCTGATTGCATTAACCACCAGGCTTCATCTATCACTAAAATTCTTTTCTTCAGTTCTGCCCTTATGGCGTTCCAGATGTATCTCATAATAATAAACATTGCCATCGGCCTTAATTCATCTTCCATATCTCTGATTCCAAAAACCACTAAAGATTTTTCCATAGAAATATTTGAAGGCTGGTTGAAGAAATTAGCAAAAGTTCCTTTGGTGAATTTTCGTAATCTTTGAACTAAAGACTGAGCTCCCTCCATTGTTTCTAAAACTTCTTCTAAGTCTGACATTACGGGAATTTTTTGAGACCAGCTTGAAGGGTCAGATTCTGTGGTGATATCTTTAGCGGCATAGGTTTCGCTTAATGCCCTGTCCATAATTGCGTCTTCTTCCGGGTTTAACCCTCCCAACATTATTCTCATTAATCCAACCAAGTTCATGATATTTCCCCTTAGCGCATCTTCCGGTTTTTCATCTTCTCGAGGAGAAGGCAGGTCAAAGGGATTGATATGATTCTCTGAGCCCAAAGATATTTTAAAGAAAGACCCTCCTGCCGCCTCGGCTAACATTTGATATTCATTTTCTGGGTCAATGACAATACTATCCACTCCTGCCATCAGCGACCGCAATATTTCCAATTTTACAAAATAAGATTTCCCAGCTCCGGATTTGGCAAAAAGACAGAAGTTCGCGTTCTCTAAAGTAAACCTATCAAATAAAATTAGAGAATTATTGTGCTTGTTGATTCCATATAAAATTCCTTCATTGGAGCTTAAATCAAAAGAGACGAAAGGGAAAACCGAAGATAAAGGAGCAGTATTCATGGTAGTATGAATTTGAAGTTGGTCTAATCCATAAGGGGAAGAAGACATAAACCCTTCTTTTTGTTGATACAAAGCTGGTTTTAAATAAATTAAACGAGATTCCAAAATTGATCTTAGGGTGGTTTCAGTTTCGCTTAGTTGTTTTTGGTTATCAGCATAAACAGTAATATACAATCCAAATTTGAACATTTTTTCTTGAGCTGTTTGAAGGCTGTCTCTTAGTTCCTCTAAATCTCTGTAGGCAGTTTCCAGGGCTGGGTCTCTTACCAAACCCTTCTCTTCTCTCTCCATAATCTCTGCTTGAACTTCGGTTACTTTTTTTCTTAATTGTTTTAAAACCATGCCAGTTTCAATAGGGTGAAAGAAAAAAGAAATATCCAGAGGTATGTCTAAATTGATAACCGGAGACAACCAACCAGTAGTTAAATATCTTGGATAAGAAAAAACAAAATAGGTTTTAACTAATTTTTCTCCTAATTTAAGATAATTCTGTCCAATCTCAATAGAGGCCGGAGCAACAATATCTTTTGCCTCCATTCTTTCTGCTTCAAAAAGTTTTTCTGGTTCTTTTTTCTTTTTTGAGAAAAGCGCCATATTAACTAAATAACTAATAACTATGTGATTAATTCCGGAGGAAGTTCCGGATAATAACCAAATTCTGCTTCTTTGGGATGATGAAGCGCCCAGAGCAGCTCAATTATCTCAGCCGTATTTAATGGGGAGGATTTTAAACCGCATCTTCTTAAACCTAAAACCGCATACTCCATTCTTTGCCAGAGCTGATATTTACCTCTTTGAAATTTTTCTTCGGTTAGAAGAATTTTTTTATCAGTTTTTTTATAAGAAGCAAAACCGGGAACTCCTGAAAATTCAGCCAAGGGAAAGTAAGGAATAACAAGATAAAAATTCTTGGCCATAATAGAGCCGCCGACAATAATTTCTTCAATAAATTTTCTATATTCGCTAGTTTGCACTTTTAAAAGTTCATTGTCTTGCTTTTCTTCTAATTCTTTCAGTTTATCTAAATATCCGGTAATATTTAATTTCCGAGACTGGGCAACAACCTGGCAGGGAAAATCCAAAGAATTTAAAAAGTCTTGGAATTGATAAATTATAGCGGTTTGTTCTTCGTCGGACTTTAAGGCAAAATTTAAAGAGGAAACCATCATTATCCCCCTTAAGGACATGTCTCGCATTATTAAAATTCCCTCTCTGATTTGTTCTATGGGCAAAAACTGCTGGGTTGATATTTTAGTCATATTCTATCCGCCAAATTCAATTTTTTTACCTAACTCTTTTATTTTACTCATCTTTTCCATTTTTAAAGGAGATTCTTTTTCTTCCTTTTTTGGCTTCTCTTTTCTTATTTTTGGTTTAAAGAAGATAGGAACCTGCTTTCTTTTCCAAATATATAATTTTGACCCCAGGTTAAAATTTAGGAAGTTTTTTAAGATTGTAGGAAGCGACTGCCCCCCGATTTTTAAAAAAGATAACATTAGGGCGCCGCCTATTAACATTATAGAAATCAAAAGGAAAATAAAAAAATTTAATTTGCCGATAGTAAAATAAAGAACAAAACAAACAGCGGCTGCAATCCCAATAAAAATAGTCTGCCGGAAGGTTAAAGGTCCTAAGATTTTCAGCTCATGTTCAATAAATTGAGGAATATGAAACTGCATGGCTAATTAATATAAGTTGTAAGTTGTTAGTTATTTCTCCCCTGCTGGTTCTCTATAAATATCTTCCTTTTCGGGAGTTTTTCTCCCTGCTCGCATTCTCTCTTTCTCTTTGATTAGTTTTTCTTTGGCTAATTCTTTTTCCATCTTTTCTTCTGGTTCCAATTCTGATGGTTCTCCGGCGGGAGTAGGAATTTCTTTTCTGTAGAGCTCAGATAGTTTTGTTCTGACTGGATAAAAAACAAAACGATGAATTTCTTGACTGATTTTTTTGGCTAAATCTGATTTCAAATCCAAGTCTAATTCTAAAGATGCTTGAAAATCTTCAGGAGGCAGGAGACCTAATAAAATATCACCGGTCAGTTTGGCAATTTTTGGGATTTTATCATCTACAATTCCATTTTTTTCACAAACACTATAAATATTATTAGCTGTTTCCTCAGAAAAGATTGCCTCTTGCAGCTCGGGAGGGAGTTTTTGATATAATTCCCATAATTGTTCTTTGGTATATTTTTCCGGCATAGTTTTCCAATATTTTTATTAGTTTTTAATTATATTACCACAATTTAATTTTACCACAAAATGAGAAGTAAATAAATGAGTTTAATTCTGCAACCGACACTCTATCATTAAAACTTTACCGACATTCTTGCATTACCACACAAGCTTGACAAAATCAATAATCTATGGTTTACTTTAAATACTAAGCCTTGTCGAGGGCTGAGGAATAGTCTTTAATACAAAGCGCTATTCTCTCAGCCCCTCTCTGAGGCTGGAAGATAGCTCTTTGAAAATTTTTATGAGAAAACATATGCCAAAACGTTTTGAAATTTGGATAATAGCAGTCTTGATAATGACTGCGGTGTTGCTGCTAACATTTCTGATGATTTCAACAAAATGGATGCCAGTAATGACTCGTTCGACAGCATTGGGGGTAGGGATATTAGTAACTTTTCTAATTGTGGTGTTTTGGACAAGAAAATGTATAAGACAGGTTGGTACACCCGAATTACCAACGCAGGCAGTTTTAGCCAGATTTGCCAGACCGGTGGATGCTGTAGGCTTAGGACTTCTTTTTGTTATTTGGCCAATCGAAGCTCTCAAAGAATTTCCAACCGGTCAGTATGTGATGAATTACCGAATAGCCGAAGGATTGTATTCTAAAAAAGGAAAAGATGAAAAGGGAAGAGATTTGAGCTCTCTACCAATGATAGTGGAAGCAAGTATTTATTTTCGATTTCCAAGAACGGACAGGATATATTCTTTTCCAATGCCTATAGAGAAAGCCAAGGAAACACTAGAAGAAGGCGGAAAATTAGATTCAGAAGGGTTAAGAGAGGGTTTGTCCTGGGGAAGGGTTCTCGGGAAGGAGTTGTTGATGCGGACGTATTACCGTTTACCAATCAGAAACCCAAAAGAAGGCGGCAGCGAGGACAAATTACACAAATTTTTTGAAGGAGCGGTGGAAGGAGGGCTAAGACATGTGATGGGAGCTAAAACTTTTATAGAATGTAAGGAAGAAAAACCGATGATTGAAGAGGAAGTTAAGAATTACTTACTGTCCGCAGAAGGCGATCCTTTTTTTGAATGCGGGATACCAAAAGAATGTCTTAATCTTGAGTTGAAAGATGTTAGGTTCCCGGAAGATATAGAACAGGCCTGGAGAGCTCCTGAAATCGCAATAAGAGAAGGAGAGGCGGCTATAGAAAAAGCAATAAGAAAAGCAGAGGCAGCTAAATCGGAAAGAGAAAGAATTAAAGAGATAACAAAGGGGTATATCGATGCAGGTGTTTCTCCGAATGTAGCAGGGTTACTTACTGGTGGCGTGGAAGGAAAGGCGATGAGTTTTGAACAATTAAGAGACCTGGCGATATTCAAAGCAATTGGAGGACTGAAATAAGAAATAAATATCCAAATTTCAATAAAAAAATGGGGGCAAGATAATTTAACCCCCATTTTGTTTTTCTCTAACTAGTTGGCCCTACTACTTTCGTATCTTCTTCTTTTTTCTTTTTTCCCTCTTCTGATTTTAGTGAGGGTGGAGGAGGGACTATATATTCTCTTTTTCTAAATTTTGAGATTCTTTCTCTTATTTCTTTTCTTTCCAATCCTTCTGGCGCCTCAAAACCTAAATCTTGAGCTGCATTTCCGGAAAGATAAAGCAGGACGTTAGGATTGGTTTGTAAAAGGTGGTCTGCTACATTCGGTATTTTCCGAAGCGCTTCTGAATATGTTTCTGTAAATCCTCTGCCAAATTCCTGAGCAGCAATGCCAAGTTGTTTTCCTCCCCAGAATTTTTGAATAGCTTCGGTTGCTTCAGGAGAATCCCAGAAATTTTCACTAAATTGTTTAATTTTCTCGGGCGTATCAGCTTCAGCAGACAATCTTTGAGTTTGATTTTCCCATCCTTTTTTCTCCCATTTTTTCTTTTCTTCCTCTGACAATTCCTCTTTCTTTTTAAATCCAAGCTGCTCCGGGGTATATTTGTCTCTTAAAGCTCGGGCTATTGTTTCTGCCTGAGGAACGGCGCCGATTTCAAGACTGTTTTTAACTAAACTTCGCGCTCTTTCAAAAGCCCGGGTTTCTAATGCTCTTTTTTCTTCTTCACTCTTGGCTACCTTTCGGGCCCCTTCAAGGGTAAGTGTTTTTAATATGCTTTTCTTATATGGGCCCCCTTTATTAATATTTTTAACTACATATCCAGTTGCTCCTTCTATATTATTTGCTCCCAGATGTTGTTCAAGTCTGCTTGAGGAAAGAATAGGGTCTACAATCTTCTCTGCTTCAGCCTCTGCTGAAGCTATATTTCCTTTTCTAGCCTCCTCTACACCAGGACCTATCGTTTTTCCTGCTGCTCTGGCAATACCCCAGAAAGGACCTGCGGCGGCTCTTTTTACTGCTCCGGCAACGCCAGGTTGAGCAGCTCCAGGAGTAAGTATTGTAGATAGTTTTTCTCCCCATCTTCGGACACCTTCTGGTACTGCCCGGGGAGCATTTTCTTTAATCCCTTTCCAGGTTTTTCCTGCCGCTCCTCTTTGAACGGATTTTACTCCCGAGCGGGCAAAAGCAATAATACCAGCAGTTCCCCAAGCTCCAGCGCTAAGAGAGGCAAAAAATCCAAAAAGTAAAAAACCAAGGGCAATAAAATAAGGAACCAAACTTTCCAGTCCCCCCAATTCACTTCCAGGAGGAACGGGTCCGAGTAGACTTTTTTGAGAAATAAAAGCTATCATTTGCTCCCCTAAATAGAGGAAGAAAGCCGCTGTCATCCCAATGATAGACCATTGGAGAAATTGATTCCACCAAGTACTAAACATTTTTTTAGTTGCAGGAAGAATATAAAAAACAAAAGCCAGGGGAGCTATAATCACTAAAATCCACAGAGCTACATATCTCATAGCAAACAAAACCGAGAAAAGTAAAAAGATTACCATAGCCATCAGATTAAAAATAATCAGGAAAACAGTCCTTAATAAAAACCCTACTCCCAGAAGTTCAGTAATACTTCCTATATTTTCCCATAGAGTAACAAAAATTTGTCCTTGAGCTTTAAGTTGATTGACTAAAACCTGGCCAGCTGAAAGCCCTCCTCCAATAAAGAAATCCATCACAATATTGGTGGCGTCTATAATTAAACCACAAATAAGAGGAATAAAATTAATAAGAAGGGCTACTAAAATTAAAACAGGAAGAGCCTTCTTTGCTTCGTATCCTCCTATTCTTAAAGCAGTGCCCAAACCGATAGCCAATAAAGCCAGGACAATGATAATGTTAGCAAAACCCTGAGTAATCCCTAAACCCAGGGTTACAAAATCATTAGTAGTAAAAGATACTTTTATAAAACCAGGACTGGTTACCCAGCCCAAAAGCAAAGAAGTTAAACCCAAAAGACCAGAAGTAACCAGAAGTGCTAACTGGGCAATTACCTGGATGATTATATAAGTCACCGCTGCGCCGATAAGAGTAGCTAATCCCATATAAAAATAAATTTATCTTTAGATTATTTAATTATTGCGGCTTCGCCGCATAATTAAACTCTTATTATATATTTTAAAGTAGTTTAATTATAACACAACTTAAATTT
>Ga0210016_1000271_pt1 | contig 44225 bp, 42 predicted proteins | sample CryGeyCG2014_300_FD_185454 | JGI IMG/M metagenome (GOLD analysis project Ga0210016, IMG submission 185454) | Groundwater microbial communities from aquifer - Crystal Geyser CG02_land_8/20/14_3.00 (SPAdes) (version 2) | ecosystem: Environmental > Aquatic > Deep subsurface > Groundwater | place...
TTCACTGCAATACTTCCGGGCGTGGCCCTTAATTTTATCACGGTGCAGTCAACCCCTTCATCTTTAATCCCCTGCATTATCGGCAGTGTCATGCGCTCCGTGCTGTGCCACATCGTATCATATATTATTGCAATCCTTAGAGACGCCTTGCCATCCGCCATATCCTGATACATCCGAATAACTCTGCCCGGCTGTTTACGCCAGATAATGCCGTGGTCCGGAGCAATCATATCTATCTCAAGCCCGAGTCTCTGCAGCTCGGAAATCTTTGCCTTTATGAGCTGCCCGAAAGGCATGAGGATATTTGCGTAGTAGTCAACAACAGAGTCCTCAAGTTCGGCGTGTGATGCGCATTCTATGAATTCATCGTCAAAGCGGGCTGCCGTGGCAAGATGCTGCCCAAATGCGTCCTGCGAGATGAGAAGCTTCGCCTCCTTCACATAAGTCATCATTGAGTCAGGCCAGTGAAGCATCGGGGTTTCCAAAAATAGCAAGGTCCTTTTTCCTATATTTAAGGTATCTCCGGTTTTTACAACCTTTACATTCCATTTTGACAAATCAAAAAACCTGTCAAGCCCTTTCTTGCCTCTATCCGATATATAAATCGTTGCATCAGGCGCAAGCTCCATTATCTTGTCAATGCTGCTTACATGGTCGGTTTCTATATGGTTTATTATCACATTAACAATCTTTGAGGGGTCTGTGATGCTTTTTATATTTCCAATGGTTATATCAGAAAAATCATGCTTAACAGTGTCAAGCAGGGTAATCTGTTCGTCCATGATAATGTAATTGTTGTATGTCGTTCCATTGGGAATAACATATCCGTGGAAATCCCTTATAGCCCAGTCTATTGCCCCAACCCAGTATATGCCCGGCTTTATCTCTACAGCCTTCATCTGCTCTCATCCTCCTTTTACAAGCAACTTCATTTTCTAATTCAAAGCCTACACATAAAGAATAGCAAAAAAAACAGCAAAAAGAGAAGGTATTAAATACGTGTCAATTTAAATATGGTAAAATTACATATGAAAATCCCGCTGTGTTATTCTGAGGACAAGCATGAACAGCTACCTTGACACATCAAAGAGTGTAATCATCTCCTCGCCCGCAGGCTCCGGCAAAACAGAAAAGCTGGCCAGGCGGTATATAAGCCTTCTTCTTGACGGCTCTGACATAGAAAAAATCCTCTGCATAACATTCACGGAAAAGGCGGCTGCGGAGATGAAGGAAAGAATCTTAAACATCATTGAAAAGGAAAATCCAGACCTTCTCTCTAAGATTAAAGAAAAGATGCCGCTGATGAGAGTATCAACCATTCATGCATTCTGTCTCAAACTTTTAAAGCGTTTTTCAATAGAACTCGGAGTGGACCCTTCGCTTGACGTCATGGATGAGTTTGAGGCGTCTCTCCTCTGGTCAGAGGCTGTCTATGAATGCGTGATGGAGGAAAAAGACAAGCCGGCGCTATTCTTTGACATGATGAAAGACAGGGGGATTAAAGGCTGGGACAAGGTTTTTTCAATACTCAATACGCTGTATGCAAAAAGACCGATTTCTGAACTGCTCCTGAAGTCCACAGAAAATGAGAATAATCCCTACTCACCTCCCATAAAAGATAACTCCTCCTTGCTCCAGTCGGGTGGGGTTAAAGGCGAGTTGGGGGGATTTTCAGAAGAAAAAAGAATCCTTGAGCTCTACTCAAAATGCCTTGAACAATATAAAAACAAAAAACTTGAACGCCATCTCCTTGATTTTGACGACCTTGAGATTATGACATACGAAGCGCTGGCCAGCCACCCTGAGTGGCAGAATATCCTCTACTCGTTTGACGAGCATACAGACCATATACTCGTTGATGAGTTTCAGGATACAAATTCAATCCAGTGGCAGATTATAGACAAACTCACAGAAGAATGGCGCTCAGGTATTGGAGCAAAAAGAAGCAAAGGGAAGACTCCTACAATATTCCTGGTCGGAGACGACAAGCAGTCCATCTATCTCTTCAGGGGAGCAAATGCAGGCGTGTTTGAAGAAGCAAAGAACAGGCTTTCCGAATGGCTCGGAAATGAATATCACTTCGAAGAGGCGAAAGAGAATTTCAGAAGCCTGCCTGCAATTATAAACTTTGCAAACGCCCTCTTTGGAAAACTCATGCCCCCACTATTGCCTTACACACAGCATAATCCCCCTTCACCCCCCAGAAGAAAATCCCCCCATCCCCCCTTTGTCAAAGGGGGGCAAGGGGGGATTAAAGAAGGGGTTCAGGGGGGATTTTCAGGTGAGACATGGCGGACCAGATATGCTCATTTTGAGGCCACAAGGGAAGGAGAAGGAAGGGTTGAGCTTGCGCTTGCAGAAGCAGGAGACAACACAAAAAAAAGCCGCATAAAAGAGGCGTCTGTTTTGGCAAAAAGAATCAAATCCCTTGCAGGCATATATGAGATATCAGACGGAGACAAGAAAAGGCCCTGCGCCTGCGGAGACATGGCAGTGCTTTTAAGAAAGAGGACTCACCTAACATTATTTGAGAGCGCACTGAGAAAAGAGCATATACCTTTTATTGTGGTGAAAGGCATCGGGTTCTATGATGAACCGGAGGTTGCTCTGCTGCGGGAACTTCTTTCTTTTATTGTTGACCCTCATGATGACTACAGCCTTTTTTGCGTGCTGAGAAGCCCGCTGTTCGGAATTGATTATGAAACACTTTTAAATCTGATTGCGGAAAACAACCGGCCTCTCATAAATAAACTTCAGGCTAATCCCGAGCATCTCGGGAGGATATTCAGGATGCTTCATAGCTGGATAGAGAAATCAAAAAATACGCCGCTTGCAATAATACTTGAGGAGGCGCTCACAGAGACAGAAGGCTGGAAACACTACAGGGAAAAGCAGAGGCAGGCTAACATAAAGAAATTTATAAAACTCATTGAGTCCTATGAATCAGCAGGGTTTTCGGGGCTTGAGATACGGGAGAAACTCATCAAGGCCAGGTCCGCCTCAGGCGGAGGAGATGAGCCAAAGGCAAATATAAACACCGAGGGCATGAACGCAGTAAAAATTATGACTATACATGCCGCGAAGGGGCTTCAGTTCCCGATGGTATTCCTGCCGTCTCTTGACGAGGCAGACACTCCGAGAAGCAGTTCAATTGTTATAGATGAAGAAGACGGCAGGCTCTCAATCGCATACGAAGAAGATTCTGCAAAGAGGAAAAATATCGCCGAGTTCGCACGAAGAAAGGAAAAAGAACTTGAGGAGGGAAAACGCCTTTTTTACGTAGCTGTTACAAGGGCCAGGGATTTTCTGTGCATGCTCGGCGCTCTGAACAAAGAGAAATCTCCCGCAGGAAGGCTTGCGTATCTCACAGAAAATTTTGACGTACTAAAGAATGGAAAAATAAACAGCAGAACTGATTTCTTTGAAATACTAACTGAAACCGAGATAGAAAAAGTTTATTCTGAGATTCAGCTATCAGCTATCATCCGCCTCAGGCGGAATCAGCTATCAGCAAAACCATCAGCATCCGAATTCATTTACACCGAGCCTATTTTATTTGAGCCTGAAATAAAATGGCGCGATGTTACTGCGGATTTGGACATAAGGATAACTCACGGCGAAGAATGGGTTATACTCGGCAGGATTTTTCACAGGCTGTTTGAAGAACTCTCAAAGGGGATTCTGACGCCGGAAGGCGTAAATGAAAGAACTCTGTCGCTGCTGAAAAATGAATTCCTTTCTGATGAGAATATTCAGAAACTCAGCAGTATTGTGCTTACTGATTTTCAATCGCTGAAAGTAAACAGACATCTGGATAACATAATTCTGCCCCGAGAGAATTCATTTGCGGAACTGCCCTTCATCCTTCAGAAAGGCAGCGCTGTTTTCAGAGGAAGAATTGACAGGGTAAGCATTGAAAACAATATTGCCGTGATTTATGACTACAAGACCTTCCCGGTAAAAGATGAAGAGGTGCCGTTACTCTCCGAAAAATACAGGTTTCAGATGGATATCTACAAGGAAGCGGCAAGCAAAATCTTTTCCCTGAAAACAAAAGCCTATCTGCTTTTCACGCATAGAGGGCTGCTGGTAGAGATGTAGTGTGCAGTAGTTCCATGGTTTTGGGACTATGGTTGCTGAACCGTTTGCCATTCTTTTTTGCCTTCCGAAGTTTCTTTATTAAATGGTATAATATTATATGCCAAAAAAATCTTTACTTGAAACAAACCCTTTTCTTAAAGACCGCAAGATGCGCATGCAAATCATTGAGACTGTGACCATATCTTCCTCATCTGTTGAGGGTGTCCATGCTGCTGCCAAGCAAGCCATTAAAAATGTTGCCAAAACTAAAATGGCCATAAGTGCTGCGGATGCGTGCGTCTCGTCCGTGAAAGCACGGACCTGAAAACCTTTTTCATAGGCTCATAATTGCGATCTAACCCAGCCTGAACAGCGGCGTGGACATTTAATTCACCTCCTCCGAAAATCTTGTTTTATTATATAACAGATTATACCCTATTAATACAAACGCATTAAGCAGAGTGTCATTGCGAGGAGCGACAGCGACGAAGCAATCTCAAAGTTATGAAGCAAGATTGCCACGCTCCCGTTGGTCGCTCGCAATGACAATGTAAAAGGATTTAATGCGTTTGTATTAATAACTTTCATGCAAAAAAGCAAATATTTCATCTGTCTTCATAGGATTAAAATACTTTTTGATATTATTTTGTGAGATTATAGAATGCCCCTGACTTCAGCGGTTTTGAGAGAGTGTATCTTATATGGTCGTTTATCATTCCCGAAAGTTCTGCAAAGAGATTCCCTGACGGTTTTATCCTTCCTGCCAGTGAATTGTCCCACTTTCTCAGGCTCTCATAAAGCCTTATAGACCCCTGTGAGAGTTTCACATGCGAATCCGTTCCTGTGGCGCAATTCTCGCAGAGTATAGCGCCGTGCGAGACATAAAAACTGAATCCTGATTTCCCGCACCTGGCGCAGCCCTCAAGCCTCGGGGCATATCCGGCAAGGTCAAGGAACTTTATCTTATACATAATTACGGTAAGCAGCGCATTGCAGTCATTTTCCACCGTATGCAGTATATCAAGAAGAAGCGTGAATATTTTTTTATTTGCTTCATGCTCCGGAAGCAGATTAACGGTAAGCTCAATTATCTCTGAAGCTTTCAAAAAACAATCCAGCCTCTCTCTGATTAATTTAAACGACAGGATTATATCTGACTGTGTCAGGCGGGGAAGATTTGCATCTTCCTTTCCCCAGAATGATATTGCTGAGTATGTAAGAGGTTCAAGGCTGCTTCCGAACCTGCTCTTTGTCTTTCGCGGGCTTTTGGCAAACGCCTTTATAAGGCCGAAATCATAAGTTAAATATGTTACTATGAGGTCTGCTTCTCCGAATGGAATGGTTTTTAGGACAATGCCTTCAGTTCGCTTTAACATTACATGACATTTCCGAAATCCTCGGGCTTAAGATTTTTAAGCCATTCATCAAGTTCATCCTTGCTTCTCTTTACAAGGACGCTTTCTTCAACAAAGATAGGCGCATTCACTCTGAGGGCCACTGCGATTGCATCACTGGGCCTGGAATCTATTGATATTTCGTCTTTGCCGTCATTGATATAGATGAAGGCGTAATAGGTATTGTCAAGTATTTCGGTAACCGCAATCTTTGTTATTTTCATCTTAAGATTGCGCACCACATTCTTAATCAGGTCGTGGGTCAACGGCCTCTGCGTTACAACCTTTCCGAGCGCAAGAGCAATGGAATCCGCCTCCGGTTTCCCAATCCATATAGGCAGGGTGGCTGTCCCTTCAGCATCCTTCAGAAGCAGGATATACATACTGCTGCGGGGGTCAAACAACAAACCTTCAACTGTCATACGAACAAGCATTATTATTAAACCTTATAGAATAAAAGTTGTATTTAAGATAACATTATCAGGCGGGATTGTTCAATAGGAGATAGCGCTTACAGCATCTTTTATTCTCTTTACGCCTTTTTTGATATTTTCCATAGAAGTTGCATAGGAAAGCCTTATGTAATTATCATCGCCGAATGCGTCGCCCGGCACAACCGCAACATTCGCCTTTTCAAGAAGATAGAGCGCAAGGCGGGATGACGAAGAGATTTTTTCCCCATCAGCCTGCTTGCCGTATAATTTTGATGTGTTGGGAAATGCGTAAAAAGCTCCAGTCGGAGTAAGGCAGCTTATGCCTGAAATTGCATTAAGCTCAGACACAAGATATTTTCTTCGCTTATCAAATTCAGCAAGCATTATCTTTATGAAATCCTGCGGACCTGTCAATGCCTCAACCGCCGCCTTCTGCGCAATGGATGTGGGATTTGATGTTGACTGGCTCTGTATGTTTGTCATCGCCTTGATTATATCTTTAGAGCCTGCTGTGTAGCCAATCCTCCATCCTGTCATTGCATACGCCTTTGAAAGCCCGTTCACAATAAGGGTTCTATTTTTTATCTCGTTTCCGAGAGATGCAATGCTTGCATGCACAAAGCCGTCATAGGTAATCTTCTCATATATCTCATCGGAAATCACATAGAGGTTATGCTCCAATGCAATGGATGCTATGTCCTCAAGCGTCTTTCTGTCATAGGTAAGCCCTGTAGGATTTGAAGGAGAATTAAGTATTATTGCCTTTGTCTTTTTTGTTATATGAGATTTAAGGGCGACTGCTTTGAGCATAAATTTATCTTTCTCATATGTCTTTACAAAAACAGGGGCGGCGTCATTTAAAAGCACCTGGTCGGGATAAGAAACCCAGTAAGGAGCGGGAATTATAACCTCATCGCCGCTGCCGTAAAGCGCCTGCGCAATATTATAAAGGCTGTGCTTTGCGCCGCATGAGACAATCACCTCTTCGCGTGAGTATTCAAGTCCGTTGTCTTTCCTGAATTTTTCTACGATTGCGTCTTTAAGCGGGTCAATGCCTCCGACAGGAGTGTATTTTGTAAAGCCATCCCTTATCGCCTTTATAGCAGCCTCTTTTATATTTTCAGGAGTGTCAAAATCAGGCTCGCCTACCCCGAAATTTACAACATCAACTCCCGCTGCCTTCATTGCCTTTGCCTTTGCATTAATCGCAAGGGTCGGTGATGGTTTTATATTCCTTGCCCTTTCAGAAAGCATACTCAAATCCTCCGTTCTAAATCTCAAAAATAGACAGGCTTCAATAAGTGATATTGAAGTATTTTTTAAGGGCGTCTTTTGCCCCTGTTTTTCCAAGGGAAACAGCTTTCTTCCACGCCTCTTTAGCCTCGCTGTCTTTCATCTGATAATATAAAGCATAGCCAAGGCTTTCCCATGCTGCGCCGTATGAAGGGTCAACCTCTATTGACTTACGATAATAACTCTCAGCCTTAACATAGTCTTTCTGGGCTTCATACACCAGTCCGAGATTATTATTGTAGGCGGGGTCCTTGCCGTAAAGCTGAATTGCCTTTTCATAGGCTGGTATTGCCTTGGGATACTCTTTCTTATCATAGTAAAGGTTGCCTATATAAAAAAAGGAAAGGTCATGGTCCGGCTTTAGCGTGGTAACTTTCTGATAATAACCTATGGCGGCGTCAATATTGTATTTGCTGAACTCCTTATTGTTGTAAAGAAATCCCATATTGTAATAGACCAGATAGTTGTCGGGACTCGCTTCGCTTGCTTTTTTATACCAGTACTCTGCATCTGAAAAATTCTTGTCTTTTGTCTCAAGAATAATGCCGAGATTAATCATTGCATTTACATAGCCGGGATTTATCTCTATGGTCTTTCTGTAATAATCCTTGCTTTCTGCGTACTGCTTCATATCTTCATAGAGTATTCCCATATTGTAGTAAGCCATGTGATATTTGGGGTCGCTCTGAATGGCTTTTTTATACCACACCTCTGCCTCTTTGTATTTTTTAGCCTTCCACGCAACAAGCCCTATACCGTTGAGGGCCAGGGTATAGTTCGGGTCTATATCAAGCGACTTTTTATACCACTTCTCTGCATTCTGATGGTCGTTCAGCCTGGAGTATGCCAGCCCGATGTTATTAAAAGCGTCTTTTGCGCGAGGATTCAGCGCTACAACCTTGCTGTAATATCCTATGGCTTTCTGATATTCTCCTTTTTCGTTATAAACATAACCCAATTCAAACAAAGCATTTTCGTGGTTCGGGTCAATGCTCACAGCCTTAAGATAATATTCTATTGCCTTATCTGTGTCTTTCTTGTTCCACTTGTAATCGTAGCCTTTTGAATAGTATTCAGAAGCGGCGCCCGGCGGCAAGCTTGCTAAAGCAGGTTTCTCTTTTTTAACGTCCTCTGCCTCTGCGCCGGCAACGATATTAACTGCTTTTGATAGGGATCTTGCAAGTGAAAAGGCTACCGCATCCTGAAGCATAAACATCTTAGCAAATAAATCTGTCTCAATAGCAGTGCTTAATACTTTTCCTGTCTGCACCTCAACGAAACGAGCAGAAATGCGAATATGGTCTCCTGCAACCTGAAATTCTCCGATAACAACTATATGAATACCAAGCTGTTTACCTATCTTAACAGCAGTCTTCTCGTCCACTATGCCCGATTTTTGCAATTTCAGTTCTTCCATTACCATCTGCAATTGAGACCGCTCAACAACCGTTATTCCTCTCATACTTCCTAATTTTGCCGTGATAGTGGCGGCGATTCCTTCAGATAGATAGTTGAGGTCCTGTTTCTGCATCAGGTTTTTAAAGGGCAATACGGCGATTCTTGTTTCCTCCGCGTCTGCTTCTACAAAAGAAAACAAAAGAACCAAAAGAATTACAATTTTTTTCATATTTCCCTCCGACCCTCCAAGATAGTTTTAATATATATGATTTCTATTAGTTTGTAAATTACTTGTGCTTCTATGATTCAGAAACAGCTGTCAGAATATAGTTACCAGCTTCCTCCTCCGCCGCCTCCGAATCCGCCGCCTGAAAAACCGCCTCCTCCTGAACCGCCGGAGCCGCCAATCCCGCTTCCTCTTGGAGTGGAATACATTGCAGAGCCCAGACTTGACGTCATAGAAGTTATTGAACCGGAAAATCTGTATGGACTGAAGGTCCCGAATCCTCCGGGAGAAACATACCATTTGGGAGGCTCCTGATAAATCCCCTCAAAAGCCTTGGCCCAGTTGTCGGCGACGTCAAGTGCAATAGCATAAGGAAGGAATTTTGAAAAGAGTTCTTGGTCCCCCATCCTTTTAAGCCTGTCTTTTTCTGCCCGGTTCATGAACTCCTGAAACCCAAGTATATCCATGTATGCTGCCGCGCCTGCCCTTGTTTTTGCCGGCATGACTCTGGAAAATGCAAGCACAGGAATGCCTGCCAATATTCCGGCGATAATATTCTTCCCCATTGAATAAGGCGAAAGAAATCCGGAGGCAAAACCTGCAATCACCATTACTGCGACGCCTACGGCAATATACAAAGCCCTCACCGACTCAGGATTCCTCAGAAAATATCCTTTTCTGACAATCTCTCCGTAAAGAGTTTCCTTTAAACTATCAAGACTCGTATAAAACTTATTCTTCATGTCAGAAACCATTAGGCCCGGCATAGAGCCTGAAAATATTTTCCCCATAAGCGCCTTTTCAAACTGACTCAGGTTATCATCAGGGTCTTTTAGTTTTGCAAGAAAATAATCTATGGAATCAAATACCAGGCCCTCTTTTTTTGTCTCCTCTATCTTTATATATCCCTTTACAGCGAGTCCTATGATTGTGGCTGTGATATCTCTTGCGTCAAGTTTTTCGTCAATCACAGCGCCGACCTCCGCAGGCGTAAGCGGAACATCTTTATACTTAGGAGGCTCATACATAACCGTTACCGACTCTCTTACCTTTGGGTCTCTTCCTCTCCGGTTCCAGAGATTTATCATAAATATCAGTGAAAGAACAGGAAGCATAAATACCCAGTTTTCCTTTAAGTCAAGCGCCCATAAAAATCTTTTCCATGAAGACGGCTGAGACACGAGTCCTTTATCCCATCCAAATGCAATTGTCAGGCCTTCTCCCGAAGCAAATGTCTTCTTTGATAAAAAACCGGCTATATTGCCGGAGGTATCAAAACCGCACAGCGACTCCCTTGAGCCTAAAGAACCTGTATAGCATGACGCCCACAGATTTTTGCTCTTGCTCTTCACAGCAAGATTTACATTAGCAGAGGCCTTTTTGATGGGAGCCTTCCAGTAATTTCCCGTCACATTCCAGTAAAGCTCGTCGTGGTCTTCAAAGAAAAGAATTGCATTTTCAACGCTGTAAGTAATCACATAACTCTGCCTGCCGCTCACATATTTATTGGCGTCGCCTATCCTTATGTGTATGGCATCGCCTGACCTTTTTGCCGTGTATTTCCAGTCTTTGCCTGCCTCATCCGTCACAGACAAGACATCAAGAGGCGTTCTGAATGTGTTTCCGAGCTCATCTGTGTATTTAAACGGAATCTCCCTGTAAATCCCGTGCCTGGGCCTGTGAAATTCAACTTCTATGGCCTCTTTTACTGTAAGCGATGAGTCTTCATGTATAATGAGGTCCGAATGAAAACTGTTGATAGTGAAGTCCTGGGCCTGGGCAGAGCCAACAAAGGCAGCAAGCATTAAAGCTGCGAGAATGCTAAATCCACCCTTGAAAAAATTCATAATTATTAAAAACTCACCTTCACAGGCTTTCTCTCATTCTCAGGAGCTTCAAGCTCAAAAAACTCCTCCTGTTTGAAGTTGAACAGGCCCGCTATTATATTTGATGGAAAAGACTGTATGAGGATATTGAAATCGCGGACCACTGCATTGTAATACCTTCTTGCATATTCTATATTGTCTTCCAGTTCTTTCAACTGAGACTGTAACTGCATGAAATTGGCATTTGCCTTTAACTCAGGGTATGCCTCGGCAACTGCAAACAGGCTCTTTAATGTCTCACCGAACATATTCTCCGCCTTGGCCCTGTCAGCGGGGGCATTTGCCTGCATTGCCGTTGAGCGCGCCTCTGTCACTTTTTCAAAAACTGTTTTTTCATGGCCGGCGTAGCCTCTTACCGTCTCCACAAGGTTTGGGACGAGGTCGTATCTCTTTTTGAGCTGAACGTCAATGTCTGACCATGAAGACTTTACCGTTGTCCTTAAGCGGACGAGTCTATTGTAGATAGCAATGACCGCCGATATGACGATTAAGGCGGCCAGCAAAAACAGGCCTAAGAGCACAGTGATTGCAAGCATGTTACCTCCTGAAAAATAGTTTTATTAAGTAAATAGGATACCATAGGTGTGCTATAATCTCCAATGGAAAAAGCAAGGGCGTATCTGATAATTTCAGGCAGGGTGCAGGGAGTATTTTACAGGGCATTCACGGAAGATGCCGCGCATTTACTTGGACTCAAAGGCTGGGTTAAAAACTGCAGCGACGGAAAAGTGGAGGCCTTGTTTGAAGGGGAAAAAGAAAATATAGAAAAGGCAATCGGGCTCTGTTACAAAGGCCCTCCTGCCGCAAAAGTAAATAATATTGAAGTCAAATGGGAAGACTTCAAAGGTGAATTTGATACATTCTCAGTGCGGTATTTCTAAATAATGCTTTCTTCGCTTGCCTTAAAGCTTAACTCTTCTTAACCTCAGCGCATTTCCAACCACTGATACCGAGCTGAAACTCATCGCAGCGGCAGCTATTATCGGGCTTAAAAGTATACCGAAGAAGGGATAAAGAATTCCAGCTGCAAGCGGAACACCCATTGAATTATATATAAATGCCCAGAAAAGATTTTGTTTGATGTTTCTCATCGTGGCCCTGCTTAAACGCCTGGCCCTCACTATCCCTCTGAGGTCGCCCTTCACAAGTGTTACGCCTGCGCTTTCCATTGCAACGTCTGTGCCTGTGCCCATGGCAATGCCAACATGCGCCTGTGCGAGCGCCGGCGCATCGTTTATTCCATCGCCTGCCATGGCAACTATTCTTCCTTCATTCTGCAGTTTTTTGACTATCTCGGCCTTCTGGTTAGGCAATACCTCTGCAATTACATCGTCAAGGCTGAGTTTCTTTGATACTGCCTCTGCTGTGGTGCGGTTATCTCCAGTAAGCATTACAATCCTGATATTCTCCTTATGGAAAGCGCTTATAGCCTCCGGAGTTGTTTCCTTTATAGGGTCAGCGACTCCTAAAAGTCCGGCTGCCTTGCCGTCTATTGTAATAAACATCACGGTCTGACCTTCGGTTCGCATTGTTTCGGCCTGTTGAGAGAGTCCGCCCGGGTCAATGCCTATGTCTTCAAGGAGCTTTCTGTTGCCGAGCGCTATCTTATGCCCTTCAATATTGCCCCTTACTCCTTTGCCTGTCACAGAATCAAAGCCGTCAACATCAACAAGGCTTATGCCTCTTTCTTCCGCGCCTTTTACTATTGCTGATGCAAGGGGATGTTCGCTTCCGCGCTCAATGCTTGCGCCAAAATGGAGCACGGATTTTTCATCAAACCCATTCGCCGGAATTACATTCACGAGTTTTGGTTTGCCCAAGGTGAGCGTTCCTGTCTTATCCACTACAAGCGTATCAACTTTTCTCATCACTTCTATTGCCTCTGCGTTTTTGAAAAGCACGCCTGCCATTGCGCCCTTTCCCATTGCAACCATTATGGACATTGGCGTTGCAAGGCCGAGAGCGCACGGGCACGCAATGATTAAGACTGCCACTGCATTGATGATTGCGTGCGCCATTCTGGGTTCAGGGCCCAGCCATGCCCATACAACAAAGGTAAGGATTGCTGCTGCCATAACAATCTGGACAAAATATGCCGCAACAATATCTGCAAGCTTCTGGATGGGCGCACGGCTTCTCTGCGCCTCTGCAACCATATGAACAATCTGCGAGAGCAGGGTATCAGCGCCAACCTTCTCAGCCTTCATTATAACCATGCCGGTTCCATTGACAGTAGCGCCGATTACACGGTCTCCTTTTTGCTTCTGAACAGGAATCGGCTCTCCTGTAACCATTGATTCATCAACCGAGCTTGTCCCTTCAATTACAATGCCGTCAACAGGTATCTTTTCACCGGGACGCACACGGAGAATATCATCCTTATTTACATGCTCAAGCGGAATGTCTTCTTCTGTGCCGTTTTTTATACGCCTTGCTGTCTTTGGCGCGAGACCGAGCAGCATTTTAATGGCTGCGCCTGTTTTGCTGCGTGCCTTTAATTCAAGCACCTGGCCAAGAAGCACAAGGGTTACAATAACTGCTGCGGCCTCAAAATAAACCCCCACTTCTCCGTCTTTTCTGAACGAGACCGGGAATAAGCCCGGGAAAAGCGCGGCAACAATGCTGTATATATAAGCAACACCAACGCCAAGCCCTATCAATGTAAACATATTAAGATTGCGGGTCATAAGAGATTGCCAACCGCGCACAAAGAAGGGCCAGCCGGCCCAGAGAACAACAGGCGTGGCAAGGATGAGTTCCACCCATTTCATAACTTCATGGGATATTAAACTTTCAAGTGAAAGACCGGGAATGTAGTCCCGCATTGCTATAAGAACCAGCGGTATTGTAAGAATCACTCCGGTCCAAAAGCGCCTGGTCATATCAATGAGTTCCGGATTTGCTTCCTCTACTGAAACAGTCTTTCGCTCAAGAGCCATTCCGCATTTTGGACAAGCGCCGGGAGAAGCGCTGACAACTTCAGGATGCATCGGGCAGGTCCATTCTGTTTTAGCGGTAATTACTAAAGGAGTAAGGGGTTCAAGCGCCATGCCGCATTTTGGACATGCGCCGGGTTTTTCTTCGCGGATTTCAGGATGCATAGGGCACGTCCATTTTGTGACTTTATCTGTCCCTTTTATGACAGGGGACAGTCCCAGAAATACGGGCGAAGCCCCCGTATTTAACAGGGCAGGCTCCGATTCGGGACTGTCCCCGTATCCTAACGAAAGAGAGGTAACTGCCTTTTTGCCTATATATGTTTCTGGTTCTCTGTCAAATTTTTCCTGGCAGTGTTTTGAGCAGAAATAGTATTTCTTGCCTTTGTATTCAGATACTCTGGCGGCATTTGTGTCCTCAATTGTCATGTTGCATACCGGGTCGATTACCTTCATTCATTCCTCCATAAAACTTGATTTCTGCTAATGTTTGTGCTGATGCGGTACAGTTTTCGGAGGTTCCTTGCCTTCGGTCTCTTTAGAAGGCGCTGCCTCTGTTTTGCCGCCGCCGATAACACACTCGTATGCCTTTTTCATCTGCTCCATCATCTCCATTTGTGACGCCTCGGTCGCAGTCTTCGGGTCTTTTAAGTGTACTTCATGAAGGTCAATCGCTTTTTTAAGCCACTCCTCCGCACATTTCATTTTAGCCTGTGCAGGCATGCCGCCCATCATGTCATGCCCTGCCCTTTCTGTTCAGGCTTCATGCCTTCACCCATCTGCGCATATGCCGAAACGCTGAAAATAAACAAAACTGCAAAAACAATTGCTAACCTTTTCATATTCATCCTCCTTAACAAGATTTGTGACATTTACAAGACAGCCCCTTTGCCTTCGACATCTTCTTGATTGTCATACAGTCACCTCCTTCTTCCTGAAAATGTCTGGTATAAACATTGGCGTCCTTTCCATATAGCGTTTATACTCATCACCAAACATCTTAATCATATCACTTTCTTCCCTCTTTGATAAGCGGTAATACACAAAGACGAGCACAGGAAACATCAGGGCTGTTATCATTGTCGGCCATTGTATCAACATGCCTATCATAACGAGAAAAAGGCCTGAATACTGGGGATGCCTCACATAGGCATACGGCACCTCTGTTACAAGTCCTCCCTTTGCACCGTGAATCAGTTTCCAGCCTTTCCACATTATTATAAAGCCGATTATTACAAGCCCATCGCTTATAAGATGGATAACCGCCAGCATAGTTGCTCCGCCGCCGAGGAATGTTACCCACAGATGCCCGCTTGCGTGAGAAAAGGGATTCAGCGCAGGATATTTGCTGCCGAGGATTCCTGTAAGTATATATATTGTAAGGGGAAAACCGTACATCTCGGTGAATAGGGCCACAAAAAAGGCGAGAGTTGCTCCCATAGAGCGCCATTCCCTCTTTTTGAGCGGCGTGAGAAAGCTCAGAATAAAGAAGGAGAATAAGCCGACATTGACCAGCACAAGGAACCAGAAACCGTAGGCATATGAAATATTTTCACCGTGCATAATTATTCCCCTTCTTTAAGACCCCATCTCTTGTTTATAAAATTATATATCGGAACAAAGACAATTCCAATATATGCGCCGTACAGAAAACTCTCTATAAGACCGAGAATTAATCCCTGTTGCCCCACATGTCTTTTCTCATTAGTTCTGCTTGTTTAATATATATTGTCTTGCTGCCAGAGCAGCCTTTGCGCCCTCGCCGGAGGCTATGATTATCCTTTTGCCGAAAGCGTTTGTAACATCTCCGGCAGCAAATATGCCCGGACAGGACGTGGAGCAGTCCTGATTAATGATTATCTCACCCCTATCGTTCAGTTCGACAAGATGAGAGACAAGAGATGAGTTGGGCTGCAGCCCGATTGCAATGAATACACCTTTAACCGGTATCTCTATTATTTCATCTGATGCTGCCTTCCTGAGAACAATGCCTGACAGCGTTTTTTCGCCTTTAAATTCCAAGACCTTATATCCCTCAAATTTCTTAAGATTTTTAAATCCGCTAACCCTCTCAATTACTACAGAGTCTGCTGTAAGTCGGGTATCAGAAATAATGTGTATATTCCCTGCCACATTATACAGGGTTTCAACTATCTGCAAAGCGGAATTCCCTCCACCGATTACTGCCACATCTTTATCCTGCACAAAGGAGAAGTCCTGAATATTGCCGTAGAAGACGCCCTTTCTCTGAAATTCCTCTTCCCCCTGCACCTTCAATCGTCGTCTTGTCATGCCCGTGGCAATGATTAGCGTCTTTGCCAAATATGTTTTGAGTTCTGATGTGGTAACATTAAAACTGCCTTCGCTAACTTCAATTTTTTCGACGTCGCTCATAAGATGGTCAATATAATGGGAATGAATGAGCTGGTATTGAAATTTTTCTGTAAGTTCCGGTCCTGTTATGAAATCAAAGCCCATATAGTTCTCTATCTTTGTGCTGTCAATCGCCTGACCTCCGAGATCTTTTGTTATAAGAAAGGCATTCATCTTGAGCGTGGCCGCATATACGGCGGCCGTAAGCCCTGCAGGCCCGCCGCCAATTATTATAAGGTCATAAGAGGTGCGTGGAACCCTGCATATCCTCTCTTTCATGAACCTTTCCCTACATCCTTCAGAGCAAAAGTAGAAGGTTTCATCCCCACATTCTGCTGTAAAGGCATCCCTTTCATTCACTTCCATATTGCATACAGGGTCTTTTTTCATAAAATCACTTCATTGCAGCCGCTCCATCGTCCTTATTTTCATCATGGCATCTACCGGATATACAGCAATAAGCCCGTCTCCTGCAAGACCTGTATGGGCATGTTCAAGGATTGTTCCCGAAACCTCTTCAACCCTGTCATCAGGCACGATAATATCAATCCTGTTGTGGATAGTATATGGCTTAAACAACTGAACCTGATCTCCAATCCCCTTAACCTCCGTGATTGTCATGCCCTTGATGCCTATATTCCCCAGAGATTTCACAATACTTTCAAGACTTGTTGTCCTCACAATAGCCGTTACCATCTTCATAAAAGCTCCTTTAATCTTTTAATCGGACATTCTATCCTGCATAATGCCGCGGATCTTTATAAAAATCCGTCACCCATTCTTGTATTACATAATCGCATATAAATTTGAAGGAATTATGAATTTAAATCATCTCACATCCAGCCTTATATGGCAAGGGTGAAAACTCAGCCGGAAATATATTTCAAATTATTTTTATGGCAGGTATTGAGAGAACGCTTTTGTGTTTAAACTACCGCATCGTGCAGTATTCAGCGTCATAATCAAGAAGTTCTGTAATTGTAGGATTTTTACCGCATACAGGACAATCAGGATTTTTAGGGACTTTAACTTTTCTGAAAGTTGTCTTGAGTGCGTTATAAATCAGCAGTTCATTTTTTAAAACATCCCCTTTGCCGAGTATAAGCTTCAACACCTCTGTTGCCTGAAGGCCGCCTACGACTCCGGGCAGCACGCCGAGCACACCGGCTTCCTGACATGACGGCACAAGTCCTGCCGGAGGCATTTCTTCAAACAGGCACCTGTAGCAATGGCCATCTCCGGGAATAATTGTCGTAACCTGCCCTTCAAATCTCAGGATTGCTCCGCTGACAAGCGGTTTTCCAGCCATTACACAGGCGTCGTTTACAAGATACCGCGTCGGAAAATTATCGCTGCCGTCAACCACAATATCGTAGTCTTTTATGAATTCCATAATGTTGTTTTTTGAAATCCTCTGTTTAAGCGCAATAACATTAACATCAGGATTTAAGGACTCAAAGGTATTTTTTGCGGATTCAACTTTAGGTTTTCCAAGCGTCTTAACGCTGTGAGCTATCTGCCTCTGGAGGTTGCTCAACTCAACCTCGTCATTATCTATCATTGCTATAGTCCCGACGCCTGCAGCGGCAAGATAGTAGCCGACCGGGCATCCCAGTCCTCCTGCTCCGATTATAAAAACTTTTGCATTAAGCAGTTTCTTCTGGCCTTTTCCGCCAACCTCAGGAAGGATAATGTGACGGCTGTATCGCTGAAGCTGGTCTTCCGTGAATTCGCTCATTCTTTTTCCTTTCGTATAACAAGCACCCAATCAGTGTCATTTATCTTTTCTACTTTCAAAACTTTCTGCCCGTGGTCTTCCATTGATTTAGGGATGCTTCTGGACGCCTCCTCATAATCAAGGAGTATCTCAAGCGCCTCGCCTACCTCCATGTCCTCAATAGCCAGCTTTGCCTTCACAAAGGTATAAGGGCATATAAGCCCCTTTATGTTAATCTTTTTGTCAGGTTTAATATCTTCTTCCACTGTTTACTGTCCTCTTTGAAATTTCTGCTTACAGTTTATAATATTTTTAACTGCAAAATCTACCCATAAGAATAAAACAAAAATGGGCAAACCGCTGCGCGCTGGAAAAAGTTTTAATTTTATAGTGAACGACATAAATAGCATGTCATTACGAGCGAAGCGAAGTAATCTCGTCTTTTCTGATGAGATTGCCACGCCCCGAGCAGCTCGGGACTCGCAATGACAACTTTTTTTGCCGCTTGCTATAGATGTAAATAATAAAAAGGACTTCTTGTTATCAGACAGGCAGATATTAAGGATAGATAACAGACGTCAGAACTCTTACAACCTCCTATTCTATCGTAAGGACGCCGCCGCTCATTTTAAACTTTTTATGGGCGTTAGCTGTAATCTCCCCGCTGTGAGTAGCTATAATAAAAGTAATATTCCCATCTCTGTTCATCTTTTGAAAAACTTGAATAATTTCTTTTTCTGTCTCTTCGTCAAGGTCTCCCGTAGGCTCATCCGCAAGTATAATGTCCGGCTTGTTTATGAATGCCCTGGCAATGGCAACCCTTCTCTGCTGCCCGCCCGAAAGATGTGAAGGATAAGATTGCATCTTTTCTTCCAAGCCTACAATGTTAATGAGTTCTTTTGCATAGCCGGCAACATCTCCCTCATATTTTCCAAATGCGGTTGGCAGCATAATATTTTCCATGACGGTCAGCGTAGGGATAAGGCTTGAAAACTGATATATAAAGCTGATTTTCTTATTCCTGAATTCCGAAAGACTGTTATCATCCATAGCCCAGATATTGACTTTGTCAATCTGAATCAAACCTGAATCAGGCCTCGTTAATCCACCGATTAAGCTCAACAGTGTTGTCTTCCCGCTGCCGGAATGTCCTACCACCGCCGCTATCTCGCCTTTATTGACAGTAAAAGAAGCCTTGTCAACCGCCTTCAGAACCTGGCCGCCGACAGTATAAATTTTACTGATTTCCTCAACTCTTATCACTTTTCACCTTTTTTCACTGTTTGAGACGGGTTAATTTCTTTAAGCAAGGACTCGGCAGCGCCCGCATCAAATTTTTTTAAAGATTCGTATTCCTGCATCGCAGCCTTCTTGTTTTTCTTTTTCAAATAGACAATGCCCAGGTTATACCTTGCCGCTGAGTACACAGGCCGGAGTTTTGTTGCTCTTTTAAGCGCCGCTATCTCCTCGTCAAGTTTGCCGAGCTTGCCGTAGGCCACCCCCATATTATTATAAAGAACCGGGTGGTCCGGCATGAACTTCGCTGCTTTTTTAAAGGCTGCAACAGCCTCGTCAGCCTTGCCGAGCCTGTCGTATGCCGTCCCCATCTTAAAATATGCGTAGCCCATATCAGGCTTCAGGCTGATTACTTTTTTATAGGCGTCTATCGCCTCATTATATTGGGCGTTGCGGTCATAAAGGTCCGCAAGATGGTACAGCGCATCTATATCATTAGGATTGTTCTGAAGTTTCTTCTTCACTTCGTCAAAAACCGACTCGCTTGAATATATATTCGTCTGAGGCGCAGCTGGTTTTGACGGAAGCTCCTTTTTCCCGCATGAGATAAAAGCTATTATCATACACAAAAGTAACGGCGTAATACGCTGCCCAATTATATCTGTAAATCTCATATACATTCCCCCTATTCCCCCTTCCTGATGGCCTCATAAGGCTCCATCCTGCTCGCAGCTGCGGCAGGAAGCAGCGATGAAAGAATCCCGGACAGCAGGGAAAAGAAAACAGCGCCCAGCATCAGTCTGGCCAAGACCCAGGCAGACGGCAGCAGATAGGGCAATTTCAGGCTTTGCAGTATAAGCCCCTTAAATGAAAAGAGGAGGACCGCGCCGATGATTAACCCGATTACTGCGCCTAAAGCAAATATAGCCGACGCCTCTGCAATTATCATTGCAAAAATGTGTTTCTTCTTTGCGCCCATTGCGCGCAGCAGGCCGAGTTCCCTCTGCCTTTCGTTAACAATCATATAAAATGCAAAGCCTGTCATTAAGAGGGCCAGGCTCCACAGCACCGAGCTTACGGCAATTATCCCCTTCAGAAGCCCGTTCAACTGCCTCCTGACAGTGTTGACTACTTCGTCAGAGGCTATGGCCTTAACTCCGTCTATGTCATGTTCTATTCTTATAGCCACTCTGCCGGGTGTAAAGCTGTCCTGAACCTGAACAAGCACCGCTGATATCCTGTCTTTCTTAAGGTCAATCGGCTGCATTGACTTTTCTTTTGAGGCGTCAGCCATTGAATAAGCCGCATCCATTGTCATAAATACGGATTGGTCAAAAAATTTCATCCCGGTAGGTTCCATTGTTCCTGCAACAACAAAAGGTGTGCCAAAAAATGGAATTGTATCGCCTGTTAAAATCGGCAGCGCGCTGCCCGCAATTACCTCATTTCCCTTAAGGGTTTTTTTCAGCTTCTTTTCAAGCCAGGGGCTTATCGTAAAGTCCGACTCGGGGTCAAAGGCGACAAGAAACGTCTCTACGTTATAACAGCATGTAAACGACGCCGGTTTTATAAAAACCTGAGGCGAGGCATTCTTCACCCCTTCAATATTCCTTACCCTTTCAAAAATATTCCGGTCCATATAAAAACTTACAGGCTCGCCTGCAAGAAGGGCTGTTTTTGCCTGAGCTTCATTCCCGGCCGGCACTATTAGGACGTCGGCTCCAAGCCGGTATGTGCCGATCTTCAGGGCATTCTGCATTCCGCTTATAAAAATAGTGGCGCCGACCAGCGTCCCTGTAACCAGAGCAACTATCAGAAGCAGAATCACAGTGCGCACAGGCCTTCTTTTAAGATTCCTCAATGCGAGGCCAAAAATATTTACCCTTTTCATTCCCTGTTATAAATTCCTTTTGGAAAGATTAAATACTGAAATCGGAAAGGGCATCTTACTGCCGATGCCCTTTCCGAAGAAACTTAACTGCCGTAATAATCTATTTTTTACCGGGATTCCAATCTACCTCTATTCCGCAAAGAAGAGGAGAACCCTTGTCTATGCTTACCGTTACCCCTGCATTCTTATGACATGATGCGCATGCAGAGACCTGCCCTACAATATTGTTAGTCTTTCTCTCAAGCACATTAAGCGTGCTGTCGTCTCCATAGGTCCTTGATGAAAGAAACGCATACTTGCCGTCTTTTGTAAATGCAAAATCATGCGACCTTACATTGTCAGGAAGGATAATGCGCTTTGTGATTTCATCCTTGGCGGTATCTATAACAATGACCTGGCTCTTGTGAGTGCCCGGTTTAAGTCCCGGATCATATTCATTGGGCGCGCTCACCCAGAGTTCCTTACCGTCGGGAGTCATTCTCGCCTGATGTATAAATGTCATCTCAGGGCTGGAGATTTCTTTTATCTTTTCCTTTGTCTTCCAGTCATAGACATACACTATTCCGGTAGGCATGTCTGTAATATATGCCTTCTTGCCGTTCTTGGTCCACTGGATGCCGCAAAGTGCTTTTCCCACAGGCATCTTGTCAACTGTCTTCAGCTTTTTTGAATCCCATATATAAACGTGTCCGTCTGCCATATCCTCAAAATATATATTTCCGTCAGGCCCGGCAATGGCGCCGCAGAACTTTTCTCCTACCTTAAAGGGGCCCTCTTTCTTTCCTGTTGCCACGTCTATTTTATAGACATTCCCGGATAGTGTGCCGGCAACCAGCACCTTTTTGCCTTTTTCCTTAACCAATGCCTGTCCGTGTGTGCCGCCGGCATTTTTAACCTTTTCAAAGTCCATGCCCGCTATCTTGCCTTCCATCTCGGAACCAGCCTCAACAAGCACAATTCTGCCCTTTTCCATGTCAACAGGCGACTTCATCGTCCTCATATCTATAATAGCGATATGTCCGCCGTGGCCTGCTATATAAGCAATAGCATGGAATGTAGGAACCTTATCTTTCAGCATAACCTTTGCTTCTATTGCCTGCTCGGAAGCGGCTGTTACCTGCGCAGGAGTTGCAGCGAACATCACATAGCCGATTACAGCCAACCCAAGAAACAAAATAAATATCAAACTTTTTTTCATCTTTTCTCCCCGTTTATTTGTTTACTGAAATTTATGAAGATATAATAATCTTCACTGCCCGAACCTGAAAGTTTCTCCTCACCTCCCTTTAGCCGGATTATTTTTTAAAGGTTATCATACGCAGTCGCCGTTGTCAACTTAAAATTATAATTTGAGATTCCTTTTATTGCCCGGCCCAAACAGTCTTCATCTTAAAAGCATAATCAGCATATTCGTCTTTCTTCTTAATCAAAAGCCATTCCTTATCTTTGCCCTTCATACGCACAAGCGCAAAGACTCCCTTTAATTTATTTCCATTTAAGGCAAACTCAATTCGCCCTTTCTCCACACTTCCCCCGATAAACTTGTAGGTCCCCTTATCCCATATAACCACCCTGCCCGCGCCGTATTGCCCCTCAGGTATTACCCCTTCAAAAGAGCCGTAAGAAAGCGGATGGTCTTCCACCATTATTGAAAGCCTCTTGTCAACAGGGTTCATTGACGGCCCCTTCGGCACAGCCCAGGACTTGAGAACGCCGCCTACTTCAAGCCTGAAATCAAAATGCAGGCGGCTTGCGTGATGCTCTTGCACTGCAAATAGCGGCATAGCCACAGGATACATTATACAGGATGCAAGACGCAAGTTGAGAGCGCTCCAGTTGACTTATAACATGGCGTTAACTAAAATTATCATTATGCTGCTTTGCGGCATAAATTAGGCGCTGCCTGATAAAACAGGTAACATTCTAAAGGAGGCATCCAATGAAAAAATCTTATATCTTTATGATTATCCTGCTGTCTTGTCTCTCCATAGCAGGCGCTGCAGCTGCGCAAGATGATGTAAAAAAACACCCCGCGTGTAAATACTGTGGGATGGACAGAGAGATGTTCTCTCACAGCAGGGTTTACATAGAATACGATGACGGCACATCGGAAGGAATGTGCAGCATTCACTGCGCAGCCATAGGTTTAGCCGCAGCAACTGATAAGACTCCAAAAACAATATGGGTCGGAGATTACAACACAAAAAAACTCCTTGACGCCGAAAAGGCATTCTGGGTAATCGGAGGCAGCAGGCCCGGGGTAATGACAAAGAGGGCCAAATGGGCTTTTGGTAAAAAAGAAGACGCGGAAAAATTTATACAGGAAAACGGCGGCGGTCTTGCAACCTTTGATGAGATAATAAAGGCTGCATATGAAGATATGCACCAGGACACACAGATGAGCCGCGATAAAAAGAAGAAGATGCTGCACCATAAAATGATGATGGAGTAGAAACACTAAAATGAGTTATGAGTTATGAGCTGAAAGTTAAGGAATTTGTATTTTGCTTCCCTAAGTCAAGACTCACGGCTCTAAACTCTTAACAATTGGAGGCTATATGAGACTCTTAAAATGCGCTGCTGTTTTTTTACTCTTTTTTACTCTTAACTCTGAACTCTTAACTCTAAACTCCTACGCATTTGCAGGAGGGAAAAAAGCCATAAAACCATCGCAAAAAGACAAATGCCCTGTATGCGGCATGTTTGTGGCAAAATATCCAAACTGGACTGCATGGATAATATTCAAAAACGGCTCTTATGTTTTTTTTGACGGCCCGAAGGATATGCTCAAGTATTATCTCAATGTTACAGGATACGACCCTTCCAGAAAATCTTCCGATATACTTTCCGCCTATGTTACAGAATACTATTCAGCGGAATCAATGCCCGCTGAAAAAATGTTTTTCATTAAGGGAAGCGATATATACGGCCCGATGGGAGATGAACTTATCCCTGTGGGAACTGAAAACAGGGCAAAGGAATTCATGAAAGACCATAACGGCAAAAAGATTCTCAGATTTAACAAAATTACTCTGGAGGACTTAAAATAGTTGCGTAAATCTACGGCGTTTTTTATCTTTATTACAGCAAATCTTGCAGTTATGGCAGCGCTGTATATACATTCACTAACTGCTGTTTCCAAACACCCTGTCTTCAAAAAAGAGATTAAAGAAATCGCAGAAAAACTGCGGCTGACAGATTTGGTTCTATCCACAGACGCCCGTTATACAAGGCATCCGAGCCAGGCAGACCTGTTCTCAGCGTTTCAGGATTTCCCCGGCTCCATAGAACACTTTCCGACAGGCTCGGTCATCCCTCCGCCTGATTTCAGTTATATGCGGACAGAGATTAGGATATATGGCAATTAACAAACACAAAAACATTCTGGATTATACACTCCAGTCGCTTTTAAGGAGAAAGTTCAAAAACACAGGGATTATTTTGGTTTTCACCTTTATAATTTTTGCAGTCAGTTCTATTATCCTTCTTTCGTATTCGCTTAAGAAAGAGGCGGGGATGCTGCTTAAATATTCTCCTGAAATTATTGTGCAGAAGATACTTGCGGGAAGACATGAACTTATATCTACAAAGATAAAGAATGAAATTATGGGAATCCCGGGCGTATCAAAGGTTGAACCGCGTTACTGGGGCTACTACTACGATTCAGGAGTCCGGGCAAATTACACAATCATCGGCATAGGCGTTAGTGGAATAGAAAATAACAGGCTCATAAAAGGCCGCATGCCGTCCGCTAACGAAAAAAATGCCGCCGCAATCGGCAGGGAAATTGCGGATGCAAGAATTATAAAAAAGGATATAGGAGACAGCCTGAACCTTCAGAATTCCGAAGGCAGATGGATGGAATTTAAGATTGTCGGCATCTTTGAATCCGACTCGGAGATATTGACGGCAGACCTCATTATAATAAGCGAAAGCGCTTTTAAATCGCTGGTTGGAATGCCTGAAGACACTGCGACAGACCTTGCAGTGCGCGTGGCTAATGAGACGGAAATTCCCACCGCCGCCAGAAAAATAAAAGAGCTATTCCCTTATTCCCGCCCTATTCTCAGAGATGAGGTTATCAGAACCTATGATGCTGTCTTTGGATGGAGGAGCGGATTAATACTGGCAATGTTTGCAGGCGCCTTGGCGGCTTTTATCATACTGGCGTGGGACAAGGCAACAGGACTCAGCGCGGAAGAAAAACAGGAGATAGGCATTCTAAAGGCAATAGGCTGGGAAACTTCCGATATCCTGGAGATGAAATTCTGGGAAGGACTTGTCATCTCACTGACTTCTTTTATGTGCGGCTTAATTTTAGCTTATCTGCATATATTTTTACTGGATGGATTTTTATTCGCTCCGGCATTAAAGGGCTGGTCCGTAATCTATCCTCACTTCAACCTTGCCCCATTCATAGATTTTTATCAGATTGCAATACTTATGGCAATAACTGTCCTGCCTTATATCGCATCAACGATTATTCCTTCATGGAAGGCTTCGATCACAGACCCCGATACTGTAATGAGGGGATAGGCATGATAAAAACAGAAAATATTACAAAAGATTTCAATAAGGGCATGCGTGATGAGGTCACTGCGGTAAAGGATGTATCCATAGAAATAAATAAGGGGGATTTTGCGGTGCTAAAGGGCCCGAGCGGGTCAGGTAAAACAACCCTATTATCACTCATCGGATGTATGAGCAGGCCTACATCGGGCAGAGTGCTAGTTGAAAACAGAGACGTCTCCCGTCTGCCTGAAAGGTTTATGACTAAGGTCAGAAGAAACACCTTCGGATTCATATTCCAGCAGTTTCATCTTATTAAAGGGCTTACTGTAAGCGACAACGTAATGCTTCCGCTTTATCCCACCGATATAACACCCTCAGAGTTGAGAAAAAGGGCAGAGGATATATTGAACACTCTCGGCATGTCCGATAGAAAGAAATTCCAGGTTCAGAAACTCTCCGGGGGTGAACAGCAGAGAACAGCAATTGCAAGGGCGCTCATAAATAATCCTGCAATAATTCTCGCTGATGAACCGACCGCGCACCTGGACACGCATCTTTCAGAAGAATTCCTATCCATAATGAGAAATCTGCAGCAGCAGGGCAAGACAATTGTAATAGCAACTCACGACCCGCTTGTCTATGAAAAAGAATATGTAAATCTTTACATTGAAATGAGAGATGGAATGGTCAGGGGAGCGGGAAGAAAGCATTAAGAATTAGGAGTTGGGGGAAAAGATGTTTTTGCATCCAGGCATTATTGCATTGACTTTAGGTTCGGTGATTGTGCTCCTTCTCGTCTTTTTTGCCTCAGCGCTCGGCATAAAGATAATTCGGCGGTGGGACATAAAGAGCAGTTCGGAAGAGCAGCTTATGCTTGAAAGAAAGACATATCTCGTATCAACGCTGGTGCAATATGCGCTGCTGTTTGAAGTTGTCTCTATTTTTCTGTTTATATATACCGCGGAAGATATTCACACGCTTCTTGCAGGCGCAATGTGCGCAACAGGCTCGCTGAATGCAAACCCTTTTGGTTTTCCCGCCCTTTATGCAAAGATTGCTGTATTTTTTACCGCCGCTTCATGGATTGCTGTAAACCATCTGGACAACAAGGCAGAGGACTATCCCTTGATAAAGATGAAATACAAACTGCTGCTCGCAGCGCTTGTATTGCTGATAACGGAATTCATCCTCCAGTTTCTATATTTCCTTAAAATAGAGCCAGATGTAATTACATCCTGCTGCGGAGTTATGTTCAGTGAGAAAGGCAAAGGCATTGCAAGCTCTCTCGCTTCCTTTCCGCCTCTGCCCGCTATGATACTTTTTTATTCCCTGTTTGCCGTTACAACAGCAACCGGAGCAGCGGCGTATAAACAACAAAGAAAACCGTTTACATATCTGCTCTCAATATTTACTTTTATGTTTTTTATTTTTTCTATTGCGGCAATCATCTCATTCATCTCGCTCTATTTTTACCAGCTTCCAACCCATCACTGCCCCTTTGACATCCTGCAGAAGGAATACTACTACATAGGGTATCCGCTTTACGCATTTCTTTTCGCAGGAAGTTTTCTGGGAATAATGGCCGGAGTTGTTGAGCGCTTCAAAAAAATTCCTTCAATGAACAGAATAATACCGGCGGCGCAAAAGAGATGGGCGCTTTATTCTATTATATTCCTCACAATATTCACTCTTATTGCATCGGCCCCGATAATCCTGCTGCCGTTCAGGCTGTATTAATTAATTGAATTTATTTGTGCTTTCTGGTATAATTTTCACATTTGTATGGAAGACAGAGATAAGAAACATTTACTTGAAGCAATTCTTTTTCTCTCAGGCGAGCCTGTAACGCTGTCGTCCTTGAAAGACGTTGCGGAGATGCAGGACGCTGAACTCAAAAAACTTATGGATGAACTTATGACAGACTACAGAGAAAGAAACGGAGGCGTCCTTATTGCCGAGATAGCCAACGGCTACCAGATGATAACAAACACTGTATATGCCCCGTGGCTGAAGAAATTCAGGGTCAAGAGCGCCCTGACAAAACTTTCAGCGTCAGCCCTTGAGACACTTGCAATAATCGCATACAGACAGCCTGTTATCAAGACCGAGATAGAACAATTAAGAAGCGTAAATTCAGACGGAGTTGTAAAAACGCTGCTTGACAGAAAACTGGTAAAGATACTCGGGAAAAAAGAAGCTCCGGGCAGACCGCTGCTTTACGGAACGACAAAAGAGTTTCTCCAGTATTTTGGGTTAAAAGACCTGACAGAGCTTCCCACCCTTAGAGATATTGAAAGGGAAGAGGCAGCCTGATGACAGGAGGAATAATATGAAAAGATTTTGTCTTGCTGCCGCAATATTCTTAATCTTCTCACCGTATGCACATGCAGATGTGACATACACAATAAAAAAAGGCGACACACTTTCCAGAGTCTCAAAAAAATTCAAGGTCAGCGCTAAAGAAATCCGCAGCCTTAATAATCTTAAAAAATCGGCAAGGCTTAAAATAGGCAAAACCTTAACAGTCAAGAAGACAGGACCGAAGACTTATACAGTCAAAAAAGGCGACAGCATTAACAAGATTGCAAAGAAATTCAATATTGACGCTGAGGAACTGAAAGACATTAATCTGCTTAATTCTGATTCCTTAAAGCGCGGACAGAAACTCCTCCTTGAAGCTCAACCTGAACCTGAAACTGAAACTGCAAAAATAAACTTGGAAGATGAGATAAAGGATATCTCGGAATCAGAAGAAATTGCCGAGATGAGCACAAAAGACCGGGTTATATTATTCGCAAAAAAATTTATTAATATCCCGTATAAATTCGGCGGCAGCAGCATTATGGGCATTGACTGTTCAGCATACGTCCAGAAGGTTTACAGCATTATCGGGATAAACCTTCCGCGTTCGGCAAGGCTTCAGTTCAAAGAAGGAGAAGTCGTTGACCGGGATTCTCTCTCTATCGGCGACCTTGTATTTTTCAAAACTTATGCCTCATTTCCTTCTCATGTGGGTATATATCTCGGGAATGATCTTTTCATACATGCGTCTTCAAAAAACAAAAAAGTCAGTATAGACAGCCTTAAAACTCCATACTACTTCAAGAGGTTTATAGGCGGAAAACGTTTCATCATAGACAATGCGGAAATAGAAATAACAAAACAACTCAACGAAGGATAGCCTCACCCATCATACATAACCTTGCCCATGTCGCTTACGTCATAGCCTCCGAGCTTTGCAACCATAGCCCTGAATTCGCTGTCTTCCCTGATAATACTTAAGAGAGCCTTTATCATATCCGTATCGTAGAATTCAAACGGAATTGCCAGGTCATAGCGCTCCTTTGCAACTGGGATAAAGTCAAGCCCGAGCGCTTTCGCTGACGCAAGAATCGCAAGCCCCGTGTCTGCAATGCCTGTAAGCGCCGCTGATGCAACACCCATGTGAGTGTATTCCTCTCTTTCATATCCTTTCACATCTTCTGGTTTTATTCTCAATTCCCGCAGGTGTTTGTCTGTCAATAACCTGGTCCCGGCGCCTGCCTGCCGGTTTATAAAAACAACATCATTTCTTGTCAGGTCTTCAAAGCCTTTTATATTTTTGGGATTTCCCTTCAGCACAAGAAGTCCCTGCTCTCTGTAAACGAGATTCACAAGAATTATTTTTTTATCCGGAAGCAATTTCTTTATGAACGGGATATTGTATTCTCCTGTCTCCTCGTCAAGCAGATGTGTCCCCGCAATATGCGCCTCTCTCTTTTTTAAAGCCAACAACCCGCCCATTGAACCGGCATGGGCTGACGAAAGCGAGAGTTTCGGATATTTTTTTTTCAGCGAGTTTGACAGAAGGTCCAGAGCATTATCATGGCTTCCGATGCATACTATTGTATTTTCTATTTCATTTTTTGTTCTAAGCAGTTCTACATCCACCTCTGAACCTGCGCCTATTCCCTCAGACATAGCAGGTATCCTCACAAAACCATCTGCGCGCACAAGCGACATCAAAACTCCGGCCCCGCGAGAAACAGGAGCGGCAATGAATTTATCTCCGACCTTCCCTATCTTGACCCTTAGAAATTCTTCCTGCCCGAGTGTTGACGCAGCCTGCCTTGAAAGAACTGCCTGCAAAATCTCAGGAGGAGCCATTTCCATCCCCTGCCATTTGTAAATTACGGGCTTTGCAAAGAGATTAAATGTTATGAATGCGGACACAGGATAACCCGGAATACCGAGCACAGGCTTATTCCCGACAATCCCCGCTATAACAGGCTTGCCGGGCTTAATGCTTACGCCGTGAAATATTATTTCACCTGTTTCGCTTATTGCCCTTGACGTAAAATCCTCGGAACCAGCAGACGCCCCTGCATTAACAACAATCATGTCTCCAACTTTGTGCGCCTCTGAAATCGCATTCTTTAATTTCTTAATGTCATCAGGGATAATCCTGAACCTGACAGGCTCTCCTCCCCATTCAGAAACAAGGCCGCCGAGCACCCTTGAATTGTATTCAATAATATCTCCTCTTTTTAAATTGCTTCCCGGCTCTACAATCTCCGTGCCTGTGGGGATAATTACTATTTTTGGTTTTCTCCTGACGTTAATATCCACATATCCACCTGCAAGCATTGCGCCCACATCAACAGGCATTATTCTGTGATTTTCCGGAAGTATAAGCTCTGTGGCAACAATATCCTCGCCGATTACCCTTACATTTTGCCACGGAGTTGCAGGGCTTATAATCTCAATGTATTCATCTTCCTGATACCTGACACCCGGCGCCTGACACCTGATTACATTTACATCTTCTATCATTATCACTGTATTAAAAACATCGGGCATCGGGTCCCCCGTGTCAACATAAACTGCCTGCTCGCCGAGTTTAAGTTTTTTGGGTGATATTTCGGATGCGCCAAAGGTTTCCTGATATTTAACGGCATAGCCGTCCATTGCAGATGAATGATAGAAAGGAGATGAGAGTCTTGCTATCACAGGTTCTGCTGTTATTCTTCCGAGGGATTCCGAGACCATTACTTTTTCTCCGGGAAAAGCTTTAAGGAAACCCTGTGATTCAAGCCTTCTGAGCCATTTTTCTAGGGCCTCATTCAGCGGGGTTATCTCAAGATAAATCTCACGCTTCAATTGCACCTCCCTTAAAATCTCAGAAACGCCCCTATCCCGCCTGCGTCTGACAGCTCTTTATTCTCTGCTATCACTTCTATCATTGCGCCTTGTTCCACTGCTCTCTGCCCTGCCAGGTCAACAAGATAATTGACTGCCTCCATCTCTCCCTTGCAATAAGGGCAGACAGATACTTTCTGCTTTGAAAGGTTTCTGCAGTTCCTGCAGGCATAGCCTGAATCTTCAAAATCCTTTATGAATACAAGCTTCATTATTCTTCCTTCCTGAAGCGCATTCAGAACATCCTCTATGCCTATTGCTGCATTCCGCCCTTTACCAACTGCTGTCAGCAAATCAGAAACAATAGCTTTCTCTTCCCTGCTCTCAAATTCGCTTATCACAGGTTTGACTTTTTCAAATATATCATTGACATTCGCAAACATCTCGGCATGAAAAACGCCCACAATTTTTTCACTGACTGACTTTGGAAGCAGCTCCCTTACCTTTGCAGCAGCATCATCAGAACCACCTGTTATTATCCTTTCTATCCGTCCGGCGGATAAAAAGGATTCCAGCTTTTTTATAACGTCTTTTATATGCAGGCTGACATGATAATCTATATGCCGTTCAAATCTGTGTCCTGACAGAGAAAACCATCCTCCTCTTTTGTGTTTCCCCGGCACATCTTGAGTATGAATCTCTCCGTATTCCTCTATCTCGCCAAGATGCACCAGGAACAAACGCGCAGATTCCTTGTCAACAAGAAGCACAGCATACTGTTTATAGTTATCAAGCATATCAAGCAGGGGCTGTATATAAGGAGTCTTATCCGCTATTATTGCGTTCTTTACAGGGACGGCAAGATGGTATTCCTTCCAGAATGACTTTTCAGAAGAAGTGATGATGGCCAATCCTTTTTTGAATTCCCTCTTATTGCCGGTAACAAAAGCCTCAAGTTTTTCAATGTCATTTTTAATCTTTTTAAATATTCCCCTGTCTTTCTCTTCCGAAAATTTTTTAAGCATGTTCTTGAGATGTATAACATAATCTCCCTTTGTGCCCGGGCTTACATTCAGGTAAAGGCTTACAAAATAGCTGCCATCCGCCTGAAGCGCTGCAATCTCTTTTAGTTCTTCATGATTAAGCATTTGTCCCTCCTTCTTCTGTGCCTCTGAATATTTCAAATACCGATACGAAAAGAGCCAAAAACAGCGGCCCGATTACAAACCCGATAAAACTCCCGTCTTACCCGCAACGGCCGCCTCCGCAAAAGTCCTGAAAATTTTTTCTGACAGGCTGTCCTGCAGCCGCTCAGGATGCCACTGCACTCCAAGAAGAAACGGATAATCCTTGCCGCATACTGCCTCTGCGACGCCGTCAGCGGAAAAGGCAATTGCCTTCAATTTCTGCCCGATACCCTTTACCGCCTGATGATGAGAACTGTTCACCTTAAACTCGCCTCTATCTATAAGTTTATTATCGTCTATATTAATTGTATGCCAACCCTCTCTGTGCTCTATTGCCGCCGGAACCTGCCGCCTTATATCCTGATAAAGGCTTCCTCCAAAAGCAACATTGATAAGCTGCATCCCATAACATATCCCGAGCGCCGGCTTCTTAAGCTTTATTATCTCATGAATTATTGCAAATTCAAAGCCGCTTCTGTCCCTTTCAACAATTTTGAGCTCACAATCTATATTTTCGTTGTAATATGAGGGATGGAGGTCCTCGCCTCCCGGGATAAGAAACCCGTCTATTCTTGAAGCGATGTCTGCGGTATTACTGGACGGGACAAGCAATACTGGAATTGCGCCTGCCTTCTCAACAGCCGCTGCATAATCCCTGTTGAGTTTAAAGCGGTTGTCCTCAATGTCTGCTGTTATACCTATAATCGGTCTCAACAGGCCCTCACACTCTCAACTTTCCGCCTGTTTCTGCTGTGATATAATTAAGAATATTATGATGCATTTCTTCCACTTCCGCTTCCGTAAGTGTTCTGCTGTCCGACCTGTATCTTACCGTAAAGGCCAGGCTTTTCTTTTCATCGGGAATATTTATGCCTTTATAAAAATCAAAGATGGAAACATCCTCTATTAGTTCCGACGGATAAGCCCTTATGAGATTCTCAATGTCAGAGGCGTTGAGCTTATCATCCACAATGATTGCTATATCGCGCTCAATACACGGGAACTTTGGTATGGGCGAATACTCAAGAGAAGCAGGAATCAAAGAAATTAATCTGTCAAAGTCTATTTCAAATACAATTATTTCAGGTTTTGACGCTTTCAGCTCCAGCTTATCAACCACCACAGGCGAAACAGCTCCGAGTAAACCTATGCCTGAACCTGAGATATGAATCTCGCACGACTGTCCGGGATGAAGGAAAGGCTCGTTTGAAGGATAAAATGCATACCCATTTACATGCAGATTATTGAACAAGTCTTCAAGCATTCCTTTGACTATATAGAAACCACCGGCGTCTTCTTTCCACAAAGATGGTTTTTTCTCTCTATAATAGACCCCGCTAAGACACTTAATTTCAAGAGGCAGCGGCCTTCCTATATCTTCAAATACTCTGGATAACTCAAAAATCCTGATATCTCTTACACCTCTTGAAAAATTATGCATAAAATTTTCAAGCAGAGACGGAATCAGCGTCGTCCGCAGCAATGAGCTTTCCTTCTTCAACGGGTTTTTTATTGAAACAGCCTTGCGCCTCCGGTCCTCCGCTGCTATATGAAGCATATCCAGGTCAGTTTCAGCCATAAAGCTGTAATTTATCGCCTCGTTGAATCCTGCTTTCCTTACTATATCTTTTATCCTAACAGCATAAGTGTGTTTTCTGTCTGATTTCCCTCCGGAAATAACCGCTTTTGGAATTGTTGTCGGTATATTCTGATAACCGTAAACTCTGGCTATCTCCTCAATAACATCCGCCTCTATCTTAATGTCAGTTCTGAATGCCTGAGGCTTTACGGCTGCGTAGTCCTTATGTGAATCCACAGTAAAGCCCAATCTTTTAATTATATCCGCCATTTCTTTGTCTGGAATATCTGTTCCGAGAACCTTATTGACCCTGCCATATCTCACATCCACAGTTACGGGGACAAACCTTTTTGGATAAACATCAACTTTTTTATAAACCCTGCCGCCGGAAACTTGCTGGATTAAAGACGCCGCCCTGTCAAGTGAATTACTCAAAGCCTCAATGTCTGAGCCCCTTTCAAATCTATAAGATGATTCGGATTTAAGCCCCAAAGCCTTTGAGGTCCTTCTGACTGATGTTGGTTCAAAATATGCGCTTTCAAGAAACACGTCCTGTGTGGAATCGCTAACCTCTGTTTCAGAGCCTCCCATAATACCCGCAATTGCAACAGGATTTTTTGCATCCCATATTAGAAGGGCGTCCGGCGGCAATTTTCTCTCTATGCCGTCAAGTGTGACAATACTACAGTCTTCCTCTGCAAGCGCAACCTTTATTGATTTCCCCTTCAACGTATTAAGGTCAAACGCATGTAACGGGTGGCCTGATTCCATGAGGACATAGTTTGTTATATCCACTATATTATTTATCGTTCTTAAGCCGCATTTGGTAATTCTGTTTCTAATCCAGTCCGGAGACGGCGCAACTTTTACTCCCCTTACAACCCTTCCGGCATATCTACGGCATAAGCTGTCAGCAAGAATCTCTACCTTAAAACCATAGTCCGAAGCCTCTTCTTTTATCTCATACCGAGGATACTTAAGGGGCAGGTTCATTGCTGTGGCAATCTCCCGAGCAATACCGATAATGCTCAGACAGTCAGGCCTGTTCGGGGTAACATTCACCTCAAATACGAAATCTCCGTCAAGTTTTTCTACGGCCTCCACCTCAAGTCCGGCCATTGTAAGAATATCCGCTACTTCTTCGGGGCTTTTAGTGATGTCAACAAACTCTTTTAACCAATCAAAAGGAACACGCATAGTATGTATTATAGCTATGCCGCATGGAGATTGACAAGGAAAAGTTTAGAGTGTGCTGACCGGAAAATGCATCAGCATGGGCATGGACATGGATGGCTGAAAAGTATTCTGTTACTTGTTCATCATATCAAGGAAGTCCTTGTTGCCCTTTGTGCCTGTGAGCTTGCCAAGCAGAAACTCCATGCTTTCAACAGTGCTCAGAGGGTTTAAGACCTTACGCAGTATCCACATCTTATTCAACACATCTTTATCAACAAGCAGCTCCTCTTTTCTTGTGCCTGATGCGTTTATGTCTATGGTCGGGAATATTCTCTTATCAACGAGTTTCCTGTCTAAGTGCAGTTCCATATTGCCTGTGCCTTTGAATTCTTCAAAGATAACATCATCCATCCTGCTTCCTGTATCAACAAGCGCGGTGGCAAGGATTGTAAGGCTGCCGCCGTTTTCAATATTCCGGGCAGCTCCGAAAAATCTCTTTGGTTTCTGAAGGGCATTTGAGTCAAGCCCTCCTGACAAAACCTTCCCGCTTGTGGGCATAATCGCATTATACGCTCTTGCAAGCCTGGTTACGCTGTCCAGGAGAATAACGACATCACGCTTACTTTCCACAAGCCTCTTGGCCCTTTCTATAACCATCTCTGCAACCTGACAGTGTCTCTGCGGAGGCTCATCAAATGTTGAACTTATTATCTCCGCCTCCGGGACCTGTCTTTTCCAGTCGGTAACCTCTTCAGGCCTTTCGTCTATCAGGAGGATTATAAGATGTATTTCCCTGTGGTTTTTCTTCGTGGCCTTTGCTATTGACTGAAGCAGCATTGTCTTCCCTGTTCTCGGCGCAGCAACTATCATCCCCCTCTGCCCTTTGCCGACAGGAGCTATAAGATCCATTACCCTTGTTGAATAATCACTTGCGTCATATTCAAGCTTTATTCTTTCTGTCGGATAATACGGTATAAGGTTGTCAAAAAGCGTTCTGTTTATGCTGTCTTCAGGAGATTCATGGTTTACGGCCTCTACCTTGAGGAGCGCAAAATATCTTTCGCTCTCCTTGGGAGGTCTTATCTGGCCTGAAACGAGGTCGCCTGTCCTCAAAATAAATCTGCGTATCTGGGAAGGCGAAACATAAATATCGTCAGGGCCGGGAAGATAACTGTAATCAGGCGAGCGGAGGAATCCAAAACCGTCAGGCAGTATTTCAAGAACGCCCTCCCCGAATACATTTCCTGTCTTTTCAGCCTGCGCCTGAAGTATTGCAAATATGATATCCTGCTTCCTCATGCCTGATGCGCCGTCAACATTCAGGGTCTTTGCAACAGTGGTAAGCTCGTCAATAGTCTTTTCTTTCAATTGGGAAATAGAGATATTATCCATAGTTAGCTCCTCATCTCATCGGGATTTTTATGTGTGGTTTATGTGTTTATGTAACACCCGTTAGGTCTTTTCCGCTTAAGCGGATTTTTGAGCCTATCCGTGGGATTTAAATAGAAACTAAGAACTGCTGTTAGAAACAATATACTAAAAGAAGTTGCTTTTGTCAATACCCCCATGTTAAATTTTTATATGCGCTATGGAGAAAAGGCTATAAAAAAGGCACGGATAGAACTGTGGGATAATCCCTGCCCTGAAAAAGACTATGAAATCAACATAAGCTTTTCTGAATTTACATGCCTCTGCCCGCGCTCAGGCTATCCTGACTTTGCGACAATAGCCATAAAATATGTCCCAGACAGGAAGATTGTTGAATTGAAGTCCTTAAAACTTTATCTTAATTCTTTCCGCAATCTCTATATCTCTCACGAAGAAGCGGCAAACACGATTTACTCGGAACTTGAGAAGAAATTAAAACCCCGGTTTCTTGAAGTCATCGGCGATTTTAATCCGAGAGGGAACGTGAAGACAGTGATAAAGGTAACCTCAGGAGAAATTCAAAATTCAAAAATCAAAGTAAATGCAGGTAAATTGGTGAATAGGTGAATGGGTTTTTACGATTAACCGATTCACCGAATAGCGATTAACCGGTTAATCCCCTTCGCCCTTTCTATAAACAGCTTCATCTTTTTGTGGTCTTTTCTGCCCTTCTCAGCCTCAACACCGCTGCTTACGTCAACAGCATAAGGATGTACCAAGCGTACCGCCTTCTCTATGTTTTCAGGGGTCAACCCCCCGGCAAGGATAACTCTGCCGAATTTCTTTGCCTCTGCTGCAATGTCCCAGTTGAATATCTGCCCGGTGCCTCCGAATACCTCAGGCGTGTATGTGTCAAGCAGAAAGGCCGAAACTGTATCTTTATATTTAGAAATGACCTCAAGGCTGTCCACGGATTTAACGCGTATTGCCTTTATGGCAGGTTTTGAGAGGCTGCATGCTTTTGGAGGCTCTTCTCCATGAAGCTGGATTATATTTATTTCCGTCTGTAAAACAATTTTTTCTATGGTGTTCTTATTCTCATTTACAAACACGCCGACTGTTGAGATGAATGGAGGGAGTTTTTTTATTATTTTTTTCGCATTTGCAGGTGAGATATACCGCGGGCTATTTTTGAAAAATACAAAACCCAGCGCATTAGCGCCAAAATCCGCTGCTGCCATTGCGTCATCAAGATTTGTTATGCCGCATATTTTAACCTTCGCCATGTATGCAGATTATAGCATAACACTGTGTAGAGAGGCTCTGGCTGGATTAAGGCAAGATTCACGGGTCGGTCAAAATAGGGGCTGAAGACGAAACGAAGTGAAGCGGATAGCCCCGCCTGAGAACTCACAAGAGACTTCTATATTGCACTAACACCTGCATTCATGCAGAGGTAGTTTAATATTGCCGAAAGCCAGCCAGAGCCTCTCAGCTTTAATTTCTAACTTTTACTTACAATGTATATCCGCTTTCGCCGTGCTGGGATATATCAAGACCTTCAAACTCCGCATCTTCATCAACCCTCAGCCCGATGGTCCAGTCAATAACCTTCAAGATAATAACTGTTATTACAAATGAATATATTGCCGTGACAGATACCGCGATAATCTGGGAAATCAACATATTGCCGCTGCCGAAAAACAGGCCGTCAGCGCCTCCGGGATTTAAAATCTTTTGAGCAAGGAGCCCTGTTGCGAGTGTGCCCAAAATGCCGCCGATGCCGTGCACTCCGAAGGCGTCAAGCGAGTCGTCATACCCGAAACGGTTTTTCATATTCAGCGCAATGTAACAAATCGCCCCGGCGGCCAAGCCTATGCAGAGCGCAGACATGGGACCTACAAATCCCGAGGCTGGCGTAATGGTAGCGAGGCCGGCAATGGAACCCGTAGCAGCGCCGAACATTGTAGGCTTTCCCCTGTGAAGCCATTCTATAATCACCCATATAAGCGTCGCTGAAACAGCGGATATGTGCGTCACAACAAACGTCATGGCGCTTAAGGTGCCTGATGACAGTGCGCTTCCCGCGTTGAACCCGAACCACCCGAACCACAAAAGCCCTGCGCCGAGCACTGTCATGGGCAGGTTATGCGGGGTAAATGCTTCGTGCATGTAGCCTTTTCTTTTGCCAATTATCAACGCAGCTGCAAGCGCTGATATGCCGGATGTTATATGGACAACAAGGCCGCCTGCAAAATCCAGAACGCCCATATTTTTTAACCATCCGCCAGCGCCCCATATCCAGTGCGCAACAGGGTCATAGACAATTGTTGACCACAGGATTGTAAATACAAAGAAGGCTGAAAACTTCATTCTTTCGGCAAAGGCGCCGGTAATCAATGCAGGCGTTATCACAGCAAACATCGCCTGATATATCATGAACGCAATGTGCGGAATTGTTGCGGCATAGTCCGGGTTAGGAAGGCCGCCTACTCCTCTTAGCCCTGCCCAGTCAAGCCCTCCGATGAAACCGCCGATATCCGGGCCGAAAGACAGGCTGTATCCGAAAAGTATCCACTGAATACTTACTATTGCAATCGTGACAAAACTCTGCATTATTGTTCCGAGAACATTTTTGCGCCTGACCATACCGCCGTAAAACAGAGCCAGCCCCGGGGTCATAAGCATTACAAGAGCGGCAGACAGAAGAACAAAGGCGGTATCCCCTGCGTCAACTTTTCCTGCTTCCTGAGCAAAAACATCAGGCGCTGTCAGGAAAAACGAACATATGCCATAAATAGCTAAAGCCATCCATTTTTTCATTCTCAAACGCTCCTTGCCAGTATTTTCAGGATGTATTAGCTAAAACCATGCCAGAGAACTCATTGATTTTAAAGGAAATTTCAGCGAAAGATAGCTATGGAATCCTACAATTTTGTAGGACAGACAGTCTTATTTCCCGCTTTATTCCTTAAAAACAGAGGGTTAGCATCTGCCTACATTTTTGTAGGAAATACAGATTTGTTCTTATGCGGCTGCTGAAAAACCCCAGCGCATTGTCATTGCGAGCAAAGCGAAGCAATCTCGCCTTTATATAAAGCAACAGGTCAAAGATTGCCACGTCGCTTACGCTCCTCGCAATGACACCTCAAAAAGACTTTTTCAGGGGGCTCAACTTAAATCGCCATGTCGCCCTTTTCTCCTGTCCGTATCCTGATTACATCATCAAGTCTTGAGATGAATATCTTTCCATCGCCTACCTTGCCGGTCTTTGCCGCAGCTTCTATCGTTTCAATGGCCTTTTCTGTAAGGCTTTCGGACACCACAACTTCTATTTTTATTTTTGGCACAAAAGTTATGTCATATTCCGCGCCCCTGTAAAGCTCCACATGCCCTTTCTGTCTCCCGAACCCCTTAACCTCCGTAACTGTCATACCCTGTATCCCTATCTGATTCAGGGCATCTTTTACCTCCTCTAATTTGAACGGCTTTATAATGGCTTCTATCTTTCTCATATTGCCTCCGTTTTTTCGGTGAATCGCTATTCGGTGAATCGGTGAATCGCCTGAAATTTACCTTTTGACCCATTCACCTATTTACCCATTCACCATTATTTATAATGTATATCCGCTCTCACCGTGCTGGCTCAGATCAAGGCCGCCAGCCTCATCTTCTTCGCTTACACGTAAACCAACAGTCCAGTCAATAACCTTTAATATCGCGAGAGTCGCTGCAAAGGAATAAATCCATGCAGCGCCAACGCTTATTATCTGGTTCAGCAAAAGCGATGCATTCCCGTAAAACAGCCCATCGTTGCCCGCGCTGTTTATCAATTTAGATGCGAACAAACCGGTTGCTATTGCGCCCCAGGTGCCGCCTACGCCGTGCACTCCAACTGCATCAAGAGAGTCATCGTAACCAAGCCTTGTCTTGAGATTAACTGCCATATAGCACAAAACACCTGCCACAAGTCCTATCACAAGAGCGGGCATCGGACCTACAAAACCTGATGCTGGTGTTATCGCAACAAGCCCGGCAACCGCGCCTGAAGCCGCGCCGAGAGCAGTCGGCTTATTCCTGTGAATCCATTCAGTAAACATCCATGAAAGCGCTGAGGCTGCAGTTGCAATATGCGTTACAACAAAGGCTGATGTTGCCAGAGAACCGGATGCAACAGCGCTTCCTCCGTTAAAACCAAACCATCCAAACCAGAGCAGAGCAGCTCCGAGAAGCGTCATTGTAAGGTTATGAGGCGCCATCTGCTCAATGCCGTGCTTCCTTCTCTTGCCGACAATAATAGCGGCTGCAAGCGCTGAAACTCCGGAACTTATATGAACAACAAGACCGCCCGCAAAATCAAGCGCTCCAAGTTCTCTTATCCATCCGCCAACCCCCCATACCCAGTGCGCCAGAGGGAAATAAACAATAGTTGCCCAGAGCACAAGAAACAAAAGATATGCCTTGAACTTGAATCTCTCGGCAAACGCGCCAGTTATCAGCGCCGGAGTAATCACGGCAAACATCATCTGAAATATCATGAATGCCTGATGTGGTATAGTTGCCGCATAATCAGGATTTGGCTCAAGTCCGACGCCTCTAAGCCCTACCCATTCAAGACCGCCTATTATGTGCCATTTATCGGGTCCGAATGAAAGACTGTAGCCATAAAGCGCCCATAATATTGTTATTACCCCGAGCGCTATAAAGCTCTGCATTATTGTTCCAAGGACATTTTTCCTCCGCACCATACCGCCGTAAAACAGAGCCAGCCCCGGGGTCATCAGCATTACAAGCGCTGAAGAAATCAGAACCCATGCAGTATCGCCGGTATCAACCTTTGGCGGAGTCGGAACCGTTGGCGGCTCAGGCTGTGCTGCAACAGCAGGTGCCGACGTTGCAGCGGGGACTTCAGTCTTTACCTCCCCAGCAAACAGAGAACCTGCTAACGCAATAATACATACTAAAACCAGAACACTTACTAAACGTTTCATTTTACACCTCCATCATAATTTTTCTTAAAAACTGAGTGTCAGGTTTACTCCTGTCACAAGTGTTTCATCAAGCTTTCCGTTCGGGTTATACGAATTTCCGCTCACGCTTTTTTTAGCATTGCTTGAGAGCGGGAACCAGTATTGAATTAGCGGCTGAAGCGACATATTCTTCGCTACAGGGATGGTCAATCCTGCCTTTACCATTCCATCATGCAATCCGCTGTATTTCTTGCCTGTATATGCCCCTGTTGCTGAGTCGTATGTTTTCCAGTAATCATCGCTGCCCGCGAAATAACCTGCTGACGCTCCGAGGTCCAGTGTTATTTCCTTATACACAGGAAATGAATGTGCTATTGAGAGATTGAAATATGTTCCGCCGTACTCGTTTATATCCCGATATACACTCAGAGTAGGGTTCAGGAGCATATCATAAGACGCTGTCACGAAAACCTCTTCTGTCTCAGCGGTGTAATCCGTGCCGTAGTAGATATAGCCGCCCGTAAGGCTAAGCTTGTCTATAACATAGGTATAGCTCAGCGTTAAATCAGTTTCGTTAAGGTCTTTCTTTCCCTGATTTGAAAGATAATTGGCGTTCAAAACGCTCTGTGTGCCGTTTACATTGCTGTCAATGTTGCTCCAGAGCGATGCCGAGAACCCCTTGTAAGAAACGCTTACAGAGGGCTGAGTCACAAAACTGTGCGAGCTTAATTCGTAGCCCCTGAATACATACTTGTTGAAAACCCCGACAGCCGCACTGCCGGTTACTTTTGCCTCTTCGGCTTTTTTTGCCTCTTCCGCATATACGCTGCCTGCGGAAAACATCATCACCATAACTAAAACTAAAATCCTTAACCTTTTCATCACAACACCTCCAAATTTCTTATTGCAGGAAACCTGCGATTCTTTCTCATCATTTCACCACCTGCTGCTGTCAAACCCAACCATCTCTCCTCTGTAAGCCTCCTTTCTAATGCCGTATTTTTTAATCTTGTATCCGATCATCCTTTCGGTTATACCGAGCTTCCTTGCGGCTCTTGCCATAACCCACTCACATTTCTTGAGGGCGTTGATTATCTCTTCCCTCTCAATCTCATGATTTTATCTTTCAGTGAACTCATTGCTGTCACCTGACTTAGTAATTGCCAGAATCATGCCAGAACTGAAAAACAAGGAATAACAGGGAGTTGGGTAGTTATCAGAAAATACTTAGTGAACAAAATTGTTTTGAATGAAACAATTTTGTATTAATACAAAAGATATTGAGAGATGAGGAAAACGGGCTGCTTTCTTTTAGAAAGGATTATGATTGGATATTATACTTCTTAATCTTATAGCCTATCTGGCGGGGGGTAATACCGAGCAGTCTTGCTGCCTTTGCCTGAATCCCTCCTGTCCTTTTAATCGCATCAAGTATCTTGGTCTTTTCAATATCTTCTATTGTTGAGGGGAGGGCATCCTTTATCTGAGATGCGTACTTTGCCCTGAGGGTGTAGTCTCTGATATTAAAAGGCAGGTCAGACGGGGTTATAACTTTTTGCCGCGACATAACCACCAGTCTTTCTATTGTATTCTCAAGCTCTCTCACATTGCCGGGCCAGTCATAACTTACAAGAACATTTAAAGTGTCAGATGTAATGGACACGGACTTATGATTTTCTTCATTATATTTTTTCAGAAAGTATTCCACAAGCAGAGGGAGGTCCTCAATCTTTTCTCTTAACGAAGGCAGGAATACAGGAACAACGTTCAGCCTGTAATAGAGGTCTTCCCTGAACTTTCCTTCAGAAACAAGAGCCTCAAGATTCCTGCTTGTCGCAGCAATAAGCCTCACATCAACCTTTGTTGTTTTTTCGCCGCCTACCCTTTCAAATTCCTTTTCCTGTAAAACCCTGAGTATCTTCGGCTGGAGCGCCAAAGGAAGGTCGCCGATTTCATCAAGAAATATTGTGCCTCTGTCAGCAAGTTCAAACCTGCCTTTTCTCATTGCCATTGCGCCTGTAAAAGCGCCCTTTTCATGGCCAAAGAGTTCTGATTCAAGAAGCCCCTCAGGAATAGATGCACAGCTGAATTTTATAAACGGCATTTTTGCTCTCGGGCTCATATAATGTATTGCCTTTGCAACAAGTTCCTTGCCTGTTCCGCTTTCACCGCGTAAAAGCACATTTGCTTTTGAAGTCGCCACGCTGTGAACAGCCCCGAAGACCTCCTGCATCCTGTCTGACTGCCCGATGATGTTTTCCAGCCTGTATTTGCCCTTAAGCTGCTGCCTGAGATTTTCCTTCTCCTCAAGAAACGCCTCTCTCTCTTTTTCAATCTCCATATGAAGCTTTACTGTCTGTGCAATCAGCGATGCTATAATCTTCAACAGTCTAAGGTCCTCCTCAAAAGATATGACCTTAGAGCCAAAAAGCCTGTCAACGCTCAACACCCCCAAAACCTCATCCTTGAATTTTATGGGAACACACAGAAATGCGATGTTCTCCTTTCTTATCATCTTCCTCGCTCCGGTCTTGTTGAGAAAAAGGGGCTCATCGCCAACATTGGGAATGACAATGGGAGAGCCGAGTTTGGCAACCTTTCCGATAATTCCCTCGCCCAGTCTATATCTGCCCTTCTTTATCTCCTCCTCTGTCATCCCGTGCGCAGCAACCATAGACACCTCGCTGTTGCTTCTGAGCGCAACGGTTCCCCTTTTCATATCCAGATATTCTGAGAGCACCCTCATTACGCCTCTGAGGTTTGATTTTAAATTGAGTGAAGAACCGAGGAGCTTGCTTATCTCGTAAAGGGCAGTGATTTCCAGTGTCTTATTATAATCACGTTTCATAAGATAAGTTTAATAAGATATGACAAAAATGTAAAGCTAAGGACTTTATTGTAGATTATGCTTTAAGACACAGAAAGCGCAAGCAGAATTTCTGCTCTCTCAGCATTTCTTCTTAGGAGCGCCCGGCTTCTTGGGAGCGCCTCATGTGGAAATGCCTAAGCGCGGGAATACTACAACCTGAAGAATTATCCATACAAGCAGAATACCCAATGCTAAAAGCAGATTGCTCATCTGCTATTTACCGGCAGGCTGTGCAGGCATTTGAGGAGGCTGCTGCGAAGGCTGAACGCCTCCGCCAGAAATTGGACCCTGCGCTGCCGGCGTATCAGTTTTTTCCTTAACCGTAGTTGTCTTTACAACCGAACCGCCCTTTGTTGAGACAATCGCAAGAGATAAAGACGTAAGCATAAAAGCAACTGCGGCAATTGTGGTAAGTTTGCTGAAAAAAGTAGCCGAGCCCCGGCTGCCAAAAAGGGTCTGGCTGGAACCGCCAAACGCTGCGCCGAGTTCCGCCCCTTTGCCGCTCTGTATCAGAACAATAAAAATCAAAAATAACGCCACCATAACGTGAACTGCCAAAAGTAATGTTGTCATCTTGCCTCC
>Ga0210016_1000272_pt1 | contig 44148 bp, 50 predicted proteins | sample CryGeyCG2014_300_FD_185454 | JGI IMG/M metagenome (GOLD analysis project Ga0210016, IMG submission 185454) | Groundwater microbial communities from aquifer - Crystal Geyser CG02_land_8/20/14_3.00 (SPAdes) (version 2) | ecosystem: Environmental > Aquatic > Deep subsurface > Groundwater | place...
ATCTCCAACAAGCCTCCCAGACCAAGTCTTATATCTCATTACAATATACTCAAAATAACTGTATCTGGTCGTAAGTTCATAAAAATACCCGTCATCGTATCTTATATCTGTCAAAAACGCTTTTACTTGAAAAATCATGTAAATGACAAGTATGCTTGGAAACATATAAACTATGGAAGAAATAATATTTCTAACTATCTTGCGATACATAATCTAGTAATTGATATACAAAAATCTTATCATGGGTTTTCCGTTAAGTATATTTATAGAAATATACTGATCACTAATAGTGCTAATGACAGGTCTAAAATAAAAGCAAACTTTCTCGTTATTAAAATACGTTTTATTATCAAATTTTACATTTACCACTCCAAATTTACTTAGATTTTCACTGTTCAAATACGTTGTATGGTATATATTTTTACAGTCTGAATCCATTATCTTAATCAAAATAAGGTGTTTTAATGATATTAATCATAAAATCTTTTATAAATTTTAACTGAGATATCAACAATTACGATAACAAAAATAAGCAAGACAATAATTTTTTGTATATTAGTTTTCTTATTTAAACGTCTACATAATTCAATAACAATCAGAAAAATGTATGGCAACAAAGGTAAAAAATATCGCCCCTGAACACCGTCAACAACATTTTTCCCTACAGGAGTCCACACACTATACATTGCAAAATGTAAGACCACGTAGGTACCAATCAACATTGATATAAGTATCCCTACTTTTATTATTCCAAAATTAATTCTTTCCTTCTTTCCTTTTTTAGCTAAATTTATAAAAGTATTAACTAAAAAAATAAGATACAGATATCTAACAATAGATGATAAGTCATAGTCATTATATCCAAATGATCCTATCATTTCATTAATATATCTAGGCAAACTTTCCATCGTCGTTCGATAAATCACTGTGACAAAAAATACAGGATTAGTTTTTAAAAATTCCATTTGAAAATCATCTCCATTAAAATTTCCAACTCGAGAAGTAAAATAATAAACAATAAATGACAAAAACGTTGCACACAAAAAAATAATCACATTCACAACCTCTTTTTTTGAATATTTTTTAAAAGTTAAAATATATAGTAAAATCAACAAGTAATAACCGGGCTTTACAAAAACATAATTAACAATTAATAAAATTCCCAATAAAAACCTATCTCTCTTCTCATTGTTTGATTTTGTTACTAACCTAATAAAAAGAGAAAAAAATAAGGGTGTTAAAGATAATTGAACAACATCGTAAGAAATTGTTGTTACTTGGAAAATTACTTTAATAAACAATCCAAACAATACGACAATCCAATAATAAATATTTCCTTTTAATAAATTCAAAGAAAGATACATACAAAAAATAAAAAATAAAAATCCGGATAACCTTGCAAGATAAAAAGACAACAAAGGCAATTTAAATATTCTTCCAACAAATATACCTAATACGTTTGGTAAATATCCAACAAAATTTTGCAAACACGCATTCATCCCAAGCGGTACTCTATCCTCTCTATTGTTCTCTTTAAAATGAATTAAAGATATTGGAAATTTTTTTTCATAATCATGGACAATTTCAAAAAACTGCATTTCATTTTGAAGATCATATTCACCCGCATTAATATCAAACTGTTTATTGGTTCCACAGAAAAGCTGACCATCTGAAATTGACAATACTCGATTATAATGTGTATGTTCATCTAGCTTTTGGAAAGGTGGGACCAAAAATGTAAACACCAAACCCATCAAAACTATATAAAACCAATACAAATTTTTAAAACTAAATAGATCCTTTGAATTTTCAAATTTCATAATTCTTATAGGATGTTAAATTAAAATTTTACCCTTCAATTTAAAAACTAACGTTAACATTGACGAACCATTTAACAAATTTTCAATCCAACTGAAAGGTATCGTCAATATAGTGACCAAAATCCATAAAATTTTATAATGTGCTGGTTTACTCAACACCCAAATTCTTTGAATATCTATATCTTTAAAAATCGAAGCTCCAATTGAAACAGGGTGAAAAATAGCGTTTTCGATCTTATATCCCAAACACTTTAACCCATTATTTTCCAAAAACGCTTTTAAGAAATCAACATTAAAATGCCACAAATGTCGTGGTACATCAAAACAAAACCACCTATCTTTAAATATTTTTCTTTCGAGACTTTCATAATTTGGCACCTGTATTATCAAATAGCCATTTTCTGCCAAAATATTCTTTTTAATATGCTTAATAACTTCTTCAAAATTCTCGATATGTTCAAGCACATGAAACAGTGATACAACCTCATATTTCTTTTTTGGCTTAAATGCTAAGATATTCGAATTAAAAATATTTTTATTTTTACTTTTTAAGTTATCGAATTTGTCTAAACCATACGATTCCTTGCAACCATTCTGTTTAACGTATTCAACTCTTTCTCCGCTTCCGCAACCAACATCTAAATACGAACCAAAATCATTAATTTCTTTTGAAATATATTTCTTGACTATGCCAAAATCAAATTTATATTGATCAAACCTATACCATCTTTCAAAATCAAGTGTATTTGCTTTTTTTGACTTTACAGTTAAATAATTTGTTGGATACAAAATTCCTAAATTTTTAACTGGTAATGGATTGGTAAATGCCAATTTGCACTTGGTGCATTCATATATATTAAATTCACCATGTACAGTTTCTAACCTATCTGTTAATCCACTATACTTTAAATTTATTTTTGAATTACAATAAGGACATTTTTTGAATTTTTTATAGAAAATTTTCATAGCTTCACCCTGAATTCCTTATCATTTTCCAAATACCAATCTAGTGTCCTCTTTAGGCCTTCTGATAAATTATATTTTGGTAAATAACCCAAAGCCACTGAATTACTAATATCGTAACAATAATTCGCTTTTATATTTTTAAGTCTGAAAGGGTAAAGTGGCACATTTACACCAATCATTTTTAACACTCCCAAGCTATAAGCAGCCAGCCAAACAATAAAATCTGGGACTGTTAACAACTTTATTTTAAAATACGAAGCAGTCTCATCGGATATTTCCCTCATGGTATATGGATGAAAGTCATTTCCGTAAAATATTCCTTTATTAGCCTTTTCTGATTGTCCCAATAATAAGGTTAATTCAATTATATTTTTAACATAACACAAGCTAACTAAGTTATCAGCCCGTCCAATATTAAAATATCTTTTGTTTTTTATTGTCAAGAAAAAATCTCGATACGGCTCTTTCCCAAACGGCCCGTAAACCGATGTTGGTCTAATAATTACATACGAAATATTATTTTTTAGACAATATTTTTTAAGTATTTTTTCAGCTTTTATCTTTGACTCTCCATAAGCGGTTCTAGTCCAATAAGGCTCACTATTATCAATAAATCTCGTTTCATTCCTCAAGCCGACAACTAGTTGAGTCGAGTAAAAAACAAATCTATTTAATACTTTTATATTAACCCACTTCAATAATACTTCGGTCCCTTCATAATTCTCATAATAATCATCTACATTGTCACTATTTATGTCAGTTCTTGCTGCTAAATGAAAAACATAATCGAAGTTATTATCGATTTTATCTAGTTGTTTTCTTTTTGTCACGTCTACTTTTTCTTTTATAATATTTTTGTTTAAAAAAGAAAATGGTTTCTCGTTTTTGTCTACTACTGTTACTTTGGCACCTAAATTATCAAGCTCGTTTGCCAAATTTATTCCGATAAATCCAGATCCCCCCGTAACCAATACTCTTTTATTTTTGTAATTCATTTTATAAATCTATAAATATTTATAACAATCATATTGTGAATAGAATGAAGAATATTAATAATGAATTTATTATTATACTTTTTTTGTACAGATTGTTCCTCGTTGAATTGAAATGTATATTGACACCCTCCTTTAGAATTTGAATGTATTCTGAATGCGGCAAACTTATCATTAACAATACAGATTTTAAATTTATTCTTTAAAATCCTTAGCCAATAATCATAATCCATTGTGTACTTCAACGATTCATTAAAAAAACCCACTTTATTAAAAACCTTTTTTTTCCAAAATGTACTTGGCTGATTTATATAGTTCGCTATCGATAATAAATTAAACGAATTAAATTTACGCAAAAAATTCTTATAAAAACCAACAAAACTTTGAATTGGTTTTCCATTCTCATTTATTATCAAATAATCACCAGTTACAACATTACAGGTAATATTTTGTTTAAAAAAATCAACAATCTTTTTAAAAGTATCTGGTAGGTAATAATCATCTGAGTTAATAAAAGCAATAATTTCACCATTTATTATTTTTAAACCCTTATTTATTGCGTCTGCTTGTCCTTTATCTTTTTCCGAAATCCATTTAATTTTATTTCCATAGCTTTTAAGTATTTTGACCGTATTATCTGTAGAGCCACCGTCAATTACAACATATTCCAAGTCAGGATAATTTTGTGAAAGAACACTATCTATCGTTTTTTTAATAAACTTTCCTTGATTAAAAGAAGGAGTAATTATTGAAATTTTCGGAAATACCTTTCTCACTTTTTAACAGCAATTTTTCTAACTAGTTTTTCAATCTTATCTTCTAAATTCTTTATTTTAATATTATTTTCAATCGTTACATAGGTCAAAATCATAAAAGTTCCAATCATCCCTAGATCCATCACCCTTACAATAAATAACTCCTTCATCAAAGGTTCTAGTGTTTTTGGAAACATGGACAAAAACATAAAAATAGCGAAAATAATTAACCAGGAAATAAAAAACTTATTTGAAATATTCTTTTTCTTCCAGTGCAAAAAAAGGGAATAAGTCATCAGTAAGGCAAAGGCTAAAAGTACTATTTGAAGTGTAATTATGTTCATTTTTCAAAATACCAAAAGGGAATTTTAAATAAAATTTTAAACGCATCAAAAATAGTTACCCCTTTGTACTTATCAATATAAATTGTATCAATTTTTATCTCAGAAAAGGGAATTTTATTTCGGCCTACCTTGGTTGCCATTTCAGTTTCTATTCCGTATCTAGTCGATTTCCAAATAATTTTTTTATAAACCTCTTTTCTAAATCCTAAAAAACCACAAAGTAAATCTTTCTTTTTTATATTAAATAAGACGCTGATCAATAAACCAGCTAACTTATTACCAGTTTTTCTAATCCATGGAGAATTTTTATCAAGCAGTCTATAACCAAAGACAACTGGATACTTGTCTAATTGATTAATAAATCTAGGTAAATATTTTGGATTATGCTGACCATCAGCATCAATAAAAATTACTGCCTCACCATCTAGTTTCCAAGCAATTTTTGCCCCCGTCTTCATGGCTGCCCCTTTGCCAAGATTTATTAAATGCGAAGATAATACAACTCGTTTATTTTTCTTAAACTCTTTCTTCAGTATTTTTAAAGAATCATCAGATGAACCATCATCAACTACTATAACTATTACTTTCTTATCCACCTTTAAAATCTTTTTAATGGTATTCACCGCCCTATTTTCTTCATTAAAAACAGGAACAACCACAAATATTTTCATTATCCCTAGTTTATCATCAAAACCACCCACTGACTCATGCTAACATCAAATATCTCTATGTCCCCAAAAATTAAAAAAATAATTTATTCCCTCCTGGCCATAGTATCCGCCATCCTTCTCTATTTTTACCAACAAATCAAAACTTATCAAACACAACAAAATCTCATTTTAGTAACCGAGGTTTTGGATGGAGATACCCTCATCATTGCCCCTGATCAAAGCATCAGACTGGCCAACATTGATGCTCCGGAAATTGAACGATGCCAAGGGAAGGAGGCAAAAGATTTTTTGACAAATTTAATCCAAGATAAACGGGTAAAAATAATAAGTGCCGGCAGAGATGCCTATAAAAGAACTGTGGCCCTGATTTATCTACCAAACGGCCAGCTAGTCAATGAAATTATGGCCCAAAAAGGGATGGGGGTCTATACCAGCACCAATACCAAAGAAAGAGAAAAAATAAATCAGGCCGTGGAAGATGCCAGAGAAAAGAAGATGGGAATATTTAGTCCCCTTTGTTCTCAAACAGAAAATTTAGACAATCCCAAATGTAATATCAAGGGAAATATAGGTAAACACGATAGAGCCAAATACTATCATTTGCCCCAGTGTGCCGAATACAATCGAACCGTAGTTGAACTACACCTAGGTGAACAGTGGTTTTGCACTGAAAATGAAGCTATCAAAGCCGGATATGCTAAATCCAAAAATTGTCCCTAGACCTTGATCAAAGCCTCACCCAGCATCCCCACCATCAGCCCCTCTGTCTTTTCTAAAGCGACAACTACACTAAATATTCCGGCCTTTTTGGCAAAGTAGGGGAGTATGGGTTTTGTCTTTCCCAAAAACTTTTCATCTATAGATATCAGTGAAATTTCCATCTCCTTCTCATCCTTAAATTTAGGCAAATCAGCCTGATCAATCTCAAATTCAAAATAAAAAGAAGAAGAATCAAGTATTTTAAAAGGAGAAGAGGCCGGAGAGACATAAAGACCGGCGACAATATCACTATCATCAATAATGACTCCATTAAACCCGTTTCAAAATTCATTTTAACCTCTAATTAGGACAATTATTAATGCTAGGTAGATGAATGCTTTAAATGATGACATGGTAAATTCTTGCCTTAATCTACATCGTTTAAATGATTTTAACCAACCCAAAAGTCTTTCAATTGTAAAACGAGTGTCATAAAGTGTTTGTTTTAGCTTGAACCTTGGACCAATTTTTCTAATTTTGAAACGGGTTTAATTAGTCAAGCAATCAGTCTAAAAAAAGGTCAACACACCGCCAATCAACGAGCCAAATATACCCAATATCCCATTAAATGTTGACACAGCCAAAATTTTGTCAGCCGGTAAACCCAACGACGAGAAAAAATATACAAACAAAGTTTCCCTCGCCCCAAAACCAGCCACCGATATTGGCAACACCAAAATTAGTGCAATTATTGGCATAAAAATTAATACATCCAGCAAATGTAAATCGAGTCCAAAAATTATGGCGATAAACCAGGTTGTCGCCATCCATAATGGCTCGGAAATTAAGCATAATCCAAAAACCAAAATCAAATCACTTTTAGTAGCCCGTCGCAATAATCCCACAATTTCCGCCAACTTTTCTAATTTTTTAAACCTCTTTATTAACATTTCAAAGTCGATAATAAAAGCCAAACAATAAAAAACAACTAACCCAAAATTTAAAGAACCAAACACAATCCATAAATAATTTGGGAATGTGTAGCCAAACAATTTTCCAAAACAAATCGCCACCAAGGCCACAAAACACAAAGCCGTAAAACCAATCACCCTATCGAGCAACACACTTCCCACAAACCTCGTCTTTGAAATATTGGGGTATTTTTTTAACAGCGCCGTCCACTTAATTAAATCACCAGCAAAAGGAGTCGGGAAAAACAACCCATAAAAACCACCCAAATATATGGCCTTGGTAAAGGCCAAAACATCAGTAAAAGTTACCCTTACTAATACCAAGGTCGCCCATCGCCAACCACCCAATATCATTATGGGAAATAAATACAACAACAGCGATGGTATCACCCACCAAGGTACCGAAATAATATCCTTACCCATGGCGACAATATTTACTTTTTGAAACGCAAAATAAAGTAAGATTAGCGAAAATAAATATCGAGTAATTTTTGCTGTCAAAATTTTTTTCCACATATATTCATCTATAATATACTAAAATGAAAAAAATTTTGTTACTGACTCACGTTTCCCCCCCCGCCGTTGACGGTGGATCACGAGTAATTGTTAAAACGGCAGAATATTTAAAAAAAATCGGACACCAAACCCTATTAATCTCTAGTAATGCCTATTCCACCGATAATTTCACTCATCACTATCGCGCTACAGCTCCATCGCGCCATCGCGCTATTTTGCTCCCTGTCTACACGATTTTTCATAAACCTCTAAAATTAATATCCAAAATTTTTCCCATTATTAGTGTTTTTGCCAAAGGTCCAATATTTAAAATTATCCCTTTTCTCCATACTCTGTTATCGGTTATCAGATATCGTCCTGATTTAATCATTGCTGGACCATTGCCCACCACCATTGTTCTCTACGCCCGTTTTATAAAATTCGTAATTCGTAATTGTAAATTAATAATTGTTCCCTGTTATCATCCCACCGACCCCGATTTCCACAACAAACTATTATTAAATACCCTAAAATCAGCCGACTACATTTGGACACTGACCGACTTTGAAACAAATTACTTTAATAAAAATTTAAATATCCCAAAATCTAAATTACTAAATATTGGCAACGGTATTGATCCATATCTTCTCACCGCAGCGCCATCGCGCCATCGCGCTAACGTGCTATTGTATATCGGTTCTCTCGCTCAACATAAAAATATTGAAAGTCTAATTGCAGTCCACCAACAATTATTATCTAAATTCCCCAAATTAAAGCTAATCATCGCCGGTCAAAAAACTCTCTATTACCCCCATCTCCAACCACTTTTAAAACTACCTAATATAAAAGTTATTTTCAACTTTAAAACTAACGCACTATCACGCCTTCTAGACCACAGTTCTATTCTAGTTTCTCCCTCCACTCAAGAAAGTTTTGGTCTAACTCTAATCGAAGCCTGGGCCAGAAAAACGCCTGTAGTTACATCAGATATTCCCGCATCTTCCGAATTAATAAATAAAAGCAAGGGAGGATTAATTGGACTTAACAATATTGAAACTCTGTTGCTCAACCAACCACTATCCCAAAAACTAGGTCAAAACGGCTATAATTATGTCAAAGCCAACTATCTGTGGCCCAATATTGTCAACAAATTATGTCAAAAATTACTGTAACTCTCATCATTGTTTTTATCTCTATTATTATTTATCTCTATTTTCCCAAAAAATTGCCATCTAAAATTATTAAAATAAACAATCAAGAATTTTCGCTAGAAATTGCCAATACTATCAGCCAACTATCAAAAGGTTTGAGCAGACGAACAAATTTATGTGACAATTGCGGTATGTTATTTGTTTTTCCTCATCCTCAAATTCTCTCATTTTGGATGAAGGACACCTTCATTCCCCTTGATATGATTTTTATCGACCAAAACAAAAAAATAGTCAATATTATTACCGCCACAGTGGGGGATTTGTCCCTCAAAAAAAGCCTCACCCCCGCTCTTTACTGTCTCGAACTAAATGCTAGCACTGCCACTAAACTAAATTTAAAGTCAGGAGATATTTTAGAATTATGAATTTCAGCATCATCATCCCTAATTTAAACGGCGCCAAATTTTTAGTCAATTGCTTGCCTTCACTTATTACTTCTCTAAAACCTCTACTAAAAAATCATCCATTTGAAATTATTTTGGTTGACAATGCTTCAACAGATGACAGTATTTCATTATTTAAAAAAATATTCAATTCATCAGAAATTAGAAACTTTAAATTTGAAATTATACAAAACAATTTTAACCATGGTTTTGCCCCTTCTATTAATCAAGGTATTTCTAAATCGAGTTACGAATGGGTAGTTTTACTTAACAACGACATTGTAATTAGTCCCGACTGGTTTACCAAAATTATTGCCCAAATAAAATTAAATAAAGATAAATATGCCGTCTATTGTGGCACTATCTTAACCGCCGATGGCGCCAAATACGAATCCTCCGGCCTAAATTTCAACTACAAAGGAAAATGTCAAAACATCAATAACGGCCTCCCATTTCTTGCCAACGCGCCAACGCGCCAACGCACTAGTTTACCTATTTGGGGTTCTTCCGCTGCATTAGTCATTTATAACAAAAAAATATTAAATACTATTGGTGGGTTTGATAACGACTTTTTTGCCTACGAGGAAGACGTCGATGTTGCTCTTCGTCTTCAACTTCTAAATCATAAAACACTTCTAGTACCCAACGCCATCAGTTACCACTTTGGTGGGGGAACCTCATCAAAAATGGGGAATTTTCGTCAAATAATGGATACCAAAAATTGGTTTTATATAATTATCAAAGACTATCCAATGTCAATAATTTTAAAATATCTACCGCAAATTTTTGTTGAAAGACTACGCAATTTATCTGGCCTGATCAAATCTACCCCTATCCACCAGCTACCGCAATCTTTAATAAAAAGTTATGGCCAAGTGTTGATATACTTACCCCAGATGTTATATAAACGTCACAAATTTCAGAAACTCTCCTCCCTGCCGCCAGGCAGGGCCTAATTGCTTTTCAAAATTAAAAATTTGACATTTTAAATTGATTAAAAATTTTACCTGCCTACTGGCGAGGCAGAAATTAAAAATTTAATTTTATGATAATCGGCATTGATGTTTCCTCTATTATGTATGGCACAGGTGTCGGCAACTACACCCTAAATCTCGTCGCAAACTTGCTCAAAATCGACAAAACTAATCAATATAAATTATTTTTTAGTTCTCTACGCCTTCCACTACCGTTAGAAATAAAAAAATTTTCTGCTTACCCCAATGTCAAAATTTATACATTTAAATTACCTCCACTCGCCCTAGATTTTTTGTGGAATCGTCTCCACATTTTACCCATCGAATTTTTTATCGGCAAATGCGACATCTTTCATACCTCTGATTGGACCCAACCACCCACTCTCAAAGCCAAAACCCTGACAACTATTCACGACCTTGTTCCTTTTCTCTATCCCCATTGGTCTCATCCCAAAAATATAGCCACCCATAATCGCAAAATGAAGTGGGCAATCAAACAATGCTCAAAATTTATTTGCGTTTCACAAAGTACTCAAAAAGACTTACAACAAGTATTTCCCCAAATTAACCCCCAACAAATTACCGTCATTTACGAAGCCGCCGAAAAAAAATACGCCGATTTTTTAAAATTATCAACTGCAGTCCAAAATCAAAAGAAAAATAAAATAAAAAATTTATATGATTTAGATAAATATGTTTTAGTCCAAGGGACTCGTGAACCACGTAAAAATCTACTCAATTTGTCTCTCGCTTTTGAAAAATTTATCAAATTACACCCTAAATCCAAAATTGTCTTGGCCATTACTGGCAAAAGTGGTTGGGGCCAAGAAGTCGAATCAAAATCTGGCCATATTAAAATATTAGGCTATATCCCAGAAAAAGATATAGTTGCCCTTCATGCCTCGGCTATATTATTGGCCACTCCATCTTTTTACGAAGGCTTTGGTTTACCACTTGTCAAATCTCTTTGCGTTGGTGTCCCGGTTTTAGTTAGCCAAAATACTTCACTTTCCGAAATAGCCGGTAATGCGGCCATATTAGTTAACCCAAATTCCACTGACTCGATTTATTTGGCTTTAGAAAAAATCCTCACCAATTCTCATCTCTATCAAAAACTTTCCCACAACGCCATAATTCAATCCAAAAAATTCTCCTGGCTCACCACCGCCAAACAAACCCTAAATATCTACAAAATAATTTACAATGATTTAATTTAAAAATTAATTAATTAAATATTTTAAATTGATTAAAAATTAAAAATTGTAAATTAAAAATTATTTTATGAACATCGGTATTGATGGCAACGAAGCCAATATAAAAACTAGGGTCGGCAGTGGTCAATATTCTTTTCACATTTTGACCCAATTAAATAAATTAAATAAATTACATCACTTCACTGTTTACCTAAAATCAAAACCACTATCTGACATGCCCAAACGCAATAAACTTTGGCACTACAAAGTTATTGGACCAAAACTATTATGGACCAAATTTGCCCTTCCCTTATACCTGGCAATATCCAAAAATAATCTCGATTTATTTTATTCACCTACTCACTATTCTCCCACCCCCAGTCCCATCCCCACTATCCCCACTATCCATGACATTGGTTACTTACAAAAACCAGACGAATTCAATAAAAAAGACTTTTACCAATTAAAAAATTGGACTTATCTTTCAATTAAACAAGCCAAACATATTGTCGCAGTTTCGGAATTTACCAAAAACGAAATTATCAAAGAATACAAAATCAGCCCCCAAAAAATATCCGTCATCCCCAACGGTATTACCAAATTCAAAAAACACACCAAAACAGAATCAGCCAAAATCATGCACAAATTTAAAATAACTAAACCCTATTTTTTATCGGTTGGCACCCTCAAACCTAACAAAAACTATCCTTTTTTAATCAAAGCCTTTTCTGTTTTTCTCTCGCGCCAACGCGCCAACGCGCTATCGTCCCAGTTAGTCATCTCCGGCAAAAAAGGTTGGTTGTTTGATGAAATTTTAAAAACGGTTGTGGATTTAAAACTGCAAGACTCTGTAATTTTTACCAACTATGTCACCGAAAAAGAAAGAAATATCTTATTCCAAAATGCCACCGCTACCGTTTTACCCTCACTATACGAAGGTTTTGGCATTCCCGCCATCGAATCCCAATCGTTTGACACCCCAGTTATCGTTAGTGACATCCCCAGCTATCGCGAAATTTTGGGTAACAGTGGCATTTACATCGACCCTAATGACGAAAAATCCTTAATAAAAGCATTATCTAACATAAAAAATAATCATTCTCAAAACTACAAACGATATTTGTGGACTCAAAGCGCCACCAAACTACTGCACCTATTTGACAACCTAAAATGATATAATATCTCATGTTACCACCGTCTGTAAAACAAACACTTTGGTCGTACGATACCGATAAAATAGACAAAACAAAAGACAAACGATTAATAATCTCCCAAGTCTTAAATTTTGGTAGTAAAGATGCTACCGATTGGGCTATAAATAATTATGGCAAGAAAATCATAAAGACAGTCGCTATGTCAATTCCTAAGGGTCAATGGGGTAAAAAATCTTTAAACTATTGGTCATTAATTTTAGGTTTTGACCAAAACCAAATTAAGCCAAGATTCAATTAAACTATGTACTGGGATATTTTAGACACAAATCGTAAAAATATATTACCTAAATTGGCAAAAATAACCAACGGTTTCTATTTGGCCGGTGGTACCGCCTTAGCTTTACAACTAGGTCATCGTGACAGTATTGATTTTGATTTTTTTTCACCAAAACAATTTAGTAATACAAAATTATTTCAAAAAATTGAAAATATTTTTATTAACCATAAAATTTTAAAAACTCAAGACGAAAAAGACACCCTATCGGTCACCATCGACAATAACATCAAATTTAGTTTTATTACCTATAAATATAAATTAATCAAACCACTAATTAATTCTAAATATTTTGACATAGCTTCAATCGAAGATATCGGCTGTATGAAGCTGTCAGCTATTGTCAGCCGTTATTTATTAAAGGATTATGTCGATATTTATTGGATATTGCATCAAATTAGTTTACCCAATTTAATTATATTAAATCAACAAAAACATCAAAATCTCGACACAAACTTGGTACTAAAAAGTCTGGTATATTTTGACGATATAATTCCAGAACCAATTTTGTACAAAAATAACAAAGAAATTAGTTTTGATGTATTAAAACAATTCTTAACCCAAACTGTTACAAGCTTCTCTCGTGTATAATTCTCCTATGAATGAACACGTCGGCCAAAAAATTTCAATTCAAAACATTATTCCCAAATCACTTAATCGTCTTCAAACTATTTTTCTTGAATTGGAACTATTGTTTTTAAAATACGTCGGTTTTATCCCCATTCATGCCGTTCGCAAATTTTTCTATATTTTATCTGGTCTAAATATGCCCCTAGACTCCAACATTTATATGGGGGCTAATTTTTTTAACCCCTCTGGTATCACCATCGGCCACGACTCACTAATTGGCACCAATGCCTTTCTTGACGGACGCTCACCTCTCACCATTGGTAACCATTCTAGCTTGGCATCCGAAGTTATGATTTACAACGACGAGCACAACATCCACGACCCAAACTATTCCAATTCTTTTGGACCAGTTACCATTGGCGATTATGTCTTTGTTGGGCCACGTGCCATAATTTTGCCCAATATTAAAATAGGAGATGGGGCCGTCATTGCCGCCGGGGCTATAGTTACCAAAAATATCCCACCCTTTGAAGTTTGGGGTGGTGTTCCTGCCCAAAAAATATCTGATCGCAAACTAAAAAATCCCCATTACAAACTAGGTCGAGCCATGTGGTTTCAATGATCAAACGACTATTTTTCACTATTTTAATATTGTTTAATATATTTTTTGTAATTTATCTGGTCACCCCCACACCCTCACTCAAACTTTTACCTAACAGTGTCTTGTCAACTTTGCCAGGTGATACCACCCAATTAAAAAACGTTACCGGTTACTACACCAACCTTTCACGAACCGAAGTTATCAACTTTTACCTATCTTTTTATCAAAGTCCTTTTTTAATTCGTCTAAATCATCCTCCTGAAAAGTCCAAAGAAATTTTTCGCGACACTATGCAAAGTTATTATTTGGAAGAATTTATAATTCCTTTCAAAGAATCACTATTTATCAATGGCTATGAATGGGAAAAAGATGTCTTTACTAAACCAGAAAAAAGAATTCAAAACAAATTAATCTATAACAATATTACCTATCGCAGTAAGATTAATACCAAAATAATTTCTACCTCAACTTATACTCGCCTCTCAATATTTTTTATAATCCAATTAGGTGTTTATTTAATTTTCCTCTGCTACCGACGATTTTTTTCCCAAAATGCCAAATAATCCATTGTTATCCATTATTGTTGTTTCTTTTAATACCGCCGATATTACCATAAGTTGCATAAAATCTATCTATCAGGACAAAGGTCTAAAAGACATCCCTTTTGAAATAATTGTTATTGACAACGCCTCCACCGACGATAGCATTTTGAAAATTAATAAATTTATCCATTCATTAAAAATTGAAAATTGTAAATTGAAAATTAATTCCTCAAATCTCGGTTTTGCCAAAGCCAACAATCAAGGTCTAAAAATCGCTCGGGGTCAATATATTTTATTATTAAACTCCGATACTATTATATTACACTCTGCTATTTCTCAATCTTTAAATTGGCTATCCAGCCACCCCGAAGCTCACTGTTGCACCGCTCAATTATTAAACAAAAATAAAACCATTCAAGCCTCCGGCGGATTTTTCCCGACGTTATCAAATATTTTCACTTGGTGTCTGGGTCTTGACGATTTGCCCTTTACTAATTTTTTTATCCGCCCCTTTCACCCCCACACTCCTAAGTTTTACACCAAGGACAATTTTTACACCAAGGATCATCCTCAAGACTGGGTCACTGGCGCCTTCATGCTATTCCGCAAATCAGTTTATGACAAAATTGGTGGATTTGACAAAAATTGGTTCATGTATGGCGAAGAATATGAATATCAATATCGCCTGCATTTGGCTTTTCCTCAAACCCAATGTTGGTATCTAATCGGACCCCAAATTATCCATCTTGGTGGTGCTTCATCTGTCACCAAAACTGATCCCATTACCCGTGAATATGAAGGCGTTATTGCTTTTTTTACTAAACATAAACCAAAATATCAATTACCCATCATCAAAATTTTACTAAAATTAAATAGTTCTTTACGCAGTATTATTAATCCAATCTATGAACATCTTTAGAATAATCCTTGCCACCTTAATTTTATTTATTCCTCTATATCCAAAATTTCCCTTAGCCAATTTTTCTGGAATTTATGTTGCTCTTCGTCTCGACGATATCATTATTGCTATCGTCATCTTAATTTGGGTCTTCGCCCAAATCAAAAACAAATTCCCCATTCTTAAACAAAAAATTACTTATTTATTTTTGGCCTATTTTGTCGCCATATCAATTTCAACTCTCATCGCCGTTTTTATTTATCAAACCACTTCACCCCATATTCTCCTGCTCCATCTCTTCCGACGTTTCGAATATTTGTCATTATTTTTTATCACTCTCGGGGCACTCCCCACCAAAAAGGATTTTTCCTTCTCTTATTATTTTTTACTTCTCAGTCTCCTTGGGATTACCCTCTATGGTTATGGTCAACGCCACTACAACCTCCCCATAATTTCCACCATGAACGAGGAATTTTCTCGTGGCCAATTACTCCAAACGAGTATTTGGACTCGAGTCAGCTCAACTTTTGCTGGGCATTACGATTTGGCCGCCTATCTTAGTTTAGTTTTAATTATCATCTTTTCACTCATCCCCATTATAAAAAATAAAATCCTAAAAACCGTTTCTCTGATTTTATTTTTGGTTAGTTTTAATTTATTGACCCAAACCGCCTCTCGGATTTCCATTTTCGCTTTTTGGGGAGGTTGTTTTGTCGCCCTCTTTTTAATCAAAAAATACCTCTGGATTATTCCTATTTCACTTCTAGTTGTCTATTCAATGTTCAATTCAATTGATTTAAATCAACGGCTCCTCGCCACCCTCAACATTCTCAAACCAAAACCAACTCCTACCATTATCATCTCAACCAAACCAACAACACCTCAACCTACCGCCATAATTATCAAAATAAAACCAACACTCACCAAATATGTTGTCGTCCCCACCCCCTTTCCCACCATTATTCGTCATGGACCAATTGACGAATTTATTCCCATTGATACCGACATTGGAGTCGCTCGATCAGGAGAAATTCGCTTTAATGTGGAATGGCCCCGCGCCATCAATGCTTTCCAAAAAAATATTTTGTTTGGCACTGGTTTAGGGTCAATTTCTCTGGCCACTGATAATGATTTTCTCCGACTTTTGGGTGAAAGTGGCATCTTCGGTTTCATCACCTTTTTATTTATTCCATTTTATTTTCTCCTCAAAACCATCAAATATTTTTGGCAAAAAAAACCAGATTTTTACATTCAACTTCAATTGATTTTTATCGGAGTTATTGTTTCAGCTTTTGCCAACGCTATTTTTATTGATATTTTTGAAGCTTCAAAAGTAGCCTATACTTTTTGGATTATAATGGCTATTTTTTACCGACTTATTGAACTAAATTCAAACAAGAAATGAATAAAACAAAAATATTTATAATCATTCTCGCTCTATTTATTGGATTATTACTTCGATTATACAAAATCTATTCACCTATTGCCGACTGGCACTCCTTCCGTCAAGCTGACACCGTTTCCGTTACCAAAATATATTCCCAAAATGGTTTTGATTTTCTCCACCCAAAATATTTTGACGTCTCCTCTACCCAATCTGGTATCAACAATCCCCAAGGTTTTCGCCTGGTCGAAGCACCAATCTACAACACAGTCTCCCTAGTATTTCATAATATTTTTCATCAAAATGTCAAAGTATCTTCTCGCCTTGTTTCTATTTTATTTTCTTTGGGTAGTGGATTTATAATTTTTCTTTTTGTTCTTAAAACAACCAATCTTTTCTTGCCCTCACTTTTTAGTCTCCTCCTTTTTATGGTTTTACCCTTTAATATCTATTATTCACGCACTACTCTGCCCGAACCAACCGCCGTTTTTTTTATGATGCTTTCACTTTATTTATTTACCAAAAATATCTATATTTCTGCCCTCTCCCTCGCCTTGTCAATACTAGTCAAACCCTACACCGCCATTATCATCTTTCCCACCTTGTTAACTTTAATTTTTATATACAAATCCAATTTAATTTTTAACAAAAATTTATATAAAATATTTATTTTTGCCATTTTAAGTCTTTTGCCATTTATTTTGTGGCGTTTGTGGATTTCTCAGTTCCCAGAGGGTATCCCCGTCAGCAACTGGCTTTTAAATAATGGCACCACCACCACTTTTCCCAGCTGGTTTCATGGTTACAACCTCAGTTTTCTCAACAAATTAATTGCCCTCCGCCCCCATTGGTGGTATTGGCTATTCCAAGACCGTCTTGGCAATTTAATATTGGGAGTTTATGGCGTTATTCCTTTATTTTTGGGACTAGCCTATCGACGTAAACATTCACAAGCAATTACTATTAGCCTAACCGTCGGCATTTTTTTATATTTTCTAATTATAGCCCAAGGCAACATTCAACACGACTATTATCAAATATTAATTATTCCCTCACTCTCAATTCTTTGTGGTTTGGGCTACTTTTATATTTATGAAATAATTTTCAAAAACTATTTTCTCAAAATTTTCTCGATTTTCTTCATCTTTACTCTGTCAACTTTTCTATCATATCAAAGAGTAGTTGAATATTACAAAATCAATAACCCCCAAATCATCACCGCGGGCAACAAAGTCAACGAAATTACCCCCAAAAACTCAATAATTATTGCCCCTTACAATGGTGACACTGCTTTTCTTTACCAAACCAATCGTTCTGGTTTTCCTATCGAAATTTATGATTTTGAATCAATTAAAAAAGAATTTCCTGCACGACCGATTTACTTTACCTCAGTAAATTATGACGACTACACCAATAAAATTATTAAACAATTCCCCACCATCTATCGCGACAGCCAATTTATTATTTTAGAAATATCAAAATGACCAAAAGAAATATTTTAATGGTCACCCCCTATATTCCCAGATTAGAACAATCGGGCGGTCAGCGTCATTCGTTTTTTACCCTAAAATATTTATCCAAAACCAACAATGTTACCTTAATTTGTTATAGCCGCAACGAGGATGGGCTACAAGAAGTAAAACAATATTGTCAAAAAGTAATTATTGTCAAAAGATCCACCACCTGGAGTCTGTCAAACATTTTGTCAACTGGATTTGGAATCTATCCATTTTTACTGGTAAATTACATTAACAAAGAATTTCGTCACGCCATTGAGACAGAAATAAAAAATGGCAAGTTTGACATCATCCATTGTGATTGTCTCTATCCTATGGCTAATATTCCCAAGACTAATATTCCGACGATTCTGGTTGATGTCACTATCGAGTATGCCATTTATCAGCATTTTGCCGATTCTCTTACTAGCTGGCAAAAAATTTTACGACCACTACTCATGGTTGATGTCCTCAAACTCAAATATTGGGAAACCAAATATTGGCGTGAAACTGATACCGTTATTATGTTTAGCCACGAAGACCAAGAATTTGTTGCCAAAGTTACCGGACGCAAGGACATTCAAATTTTTGAAGATGCGGTTGACCCAGAATATTTTAATTTACCTAGAAAAACAGAAAAATCAAAACACCCTACCGTCCTCTTCGGTTGCTCCAACATGAAGTGGATGCAAAATCGCGAGTCAGTTGATCTAATATTAAGAGACTATTGGCCACAAATTAAAAAACGGTATCCCACTTCTCAATTACTTATAATTGGACGCAATGCTCCCGAAATTTTTGGCAAATACAATTCTGATAGTATCATCGTCGCCGAAGCCGACACCAACGGACCTCACAATCCTCAATACTATTACGAATACAGTTGGATATTACTTGCTCCTATGGGTAGCGGAGGAGGAACTCGCAATAAATTTTTAGAAGGTATGACCTTTGGTCTACCGGTTATCACCAACCCCGAAGGGGGGATGGGCAATATAAAAATTAAAAATTATCATCATGCCATTGTCTGTCCTAAAAAAGAAATTTTAAAAAATATATACAAATTGTTTGACAACCCAAAATATCGACAATCAATGGGACAAACCGCCAGTGAATTAATAAAAAACAATTATTCTTTTGATCAAAGTGTCAAAAAACTCAATCAAATCTATGACCAAAGCATCAAAAAATAATCCCATATTATCGATTGTAATTTTATACTACAATTCTCAAGATTATTTAGAGAAATGTCTCGACAGCCTAGCTAAATCAAAATTAAATAAATACACCATTGAAACTATTATCGTCAACAATGGCACCACTGATGGTATTGCCAAACTGGCTGAAAATAAATTTAAAACTAACCCAATTATTAATTCTCACTTCATCTACTCACCCACCAATTTAGGTTTTGCCAGTGGTAATAATTTTGGAGTTAAACATATTAATCCCTATTCAAAATATGTTTTATTTGTCAACGACGATATGATTTTTTTCCCCGATACAATAACTAAAATGATTAATTTTTTTGAAAAAAACATACAAGTCGATGCTTCAACTTGTCATGTTACTCTAGCCAATTCCGGTAAACTCGCTCCCGAAACCCACCGCGGTTTCCCCACTCCATGGAATACTTTTTGGCACTTTTTCGGTTTAGGTATTCCCAAATTATTTCCCAAATCTAAACTATTACACGGATATTTGAGTGATTACAAAGAATATACCACCACTCAAAAAATTGATTGCTGTCAAGGTTGTTTTTTGATGTTAAAGAAAACAGTCGGAGAAAAAATTGGCTGGTGGAACGAAAAGTATTTTTTCCTAGGTGAAGACTTAGACCTCTGTTATAAATTAAAACAAAATAACTTTTCTCTTTATTTTTATCCCAAACCCAAAATTATTCATTTCCATGGAATATCTTCTGGTCTTAAAAAGACTAAATCAAATGCTAATCGTCAAACAAAAATTCATTCAGCCAAAGCATCAACTTCAGCCATGAAAATTTTTTATCAAGAAAATTTAATGCCAGACTATCCCAAACTTCTCCATCCTATCATTTATTTAGGCATCAAATTTTTAGATGTCTACCGCATCTTTAAGGCAAAATATTTATGAAACAAACCACCTACGCTTTTATTGATAGTCAAAATTTGAACCTAGGTACTGGCAACGATTTATATCGAAACAACAAATTGATATATAAGGGTTGGAAATTAGATTATCAAAAATTTTTTATATTTCTAAAAGATAAATATAGAATCTCACGGGCCATTTTATTTATTGGATATATTAAAGAAAATGAAAATCTATATAAAAAACTTAAGAGTTTTGGTTATGAAATAATTTTTAAGCCTACAGTTACCGATAAAAACGGTAAGACAAAAGGTAATGTTGATGCTGAGTTAATTCTTCACTCAGCTGCCAAACTTATAGATAAATACAATAAGGCTATTATCGTATCGGGAGATGGTGATTTTTATTGTTTATATGAATATCTAGAAGAAAAAAATAAATTAGAATCGATAATAATCCCCAACAGAAAATCTGCATCATCTCTTCTAAAAAAGTTTGAAAAATATAAATTATTAATCGAAACAAAAAAGTTAAAATTAAAATTTAGACAAAAAAATAAGGGGCGTAGCGCATAGATACTTAATCTATGAGTCGTGTCCCTATCGTGATTAAGATAATTATACAAAAAATGAAACATATTGTCAATAAACCACACATTGTCATCGATGCCCGATTATATGGTCCAAAGCATACTGGTCTAGGTCGGTATACCAAAAATTTACTTGTCGCTTTAATCAAGTTACCTAATTTTAATAAATATAAATTTACATTGTTAATCTACCCCGAACTAAAAGCCGAGATAAAAGGAGATTTGGGCAAAAATTTTAACTACTTTATCACCAATATTCGCCACTATTCTATAATCGAACAAATTTTATTGCCCATAATTTTAAAATATTTACAACCCGATTTAGTCCATTTTACTCATATCGACAAGCCAATATTGTATTTAAACAAATCAGTTGTCACCGTCCACGACTTAATAAAATTATTTAGTAAAGGCCAAGAAACTACCACCAAATTTATTTTATTTTACTGGATAAGATATTTTGCCTACCTGCTAATGACTCATGTAATTTTAAAAACCAGTTATGTTATCGTCCCTAGTAATTTCTGGCGCGACTATATTATCAAAAAATACCAATTTAATCCCCAAAAAATTATTACTACCTACGAAGCCGTCGACCCCAATCTTTCTCCCAAAATTGTAAATTGTAAATTGAAAATTGAAAATTATATTCTGTATACCGGCAATCTCTATCCCCATAAAAATATAAAAATTGTTTTCCAAGCTCTACAGCAATTACCCAAATTAAAATTAAAAATAATTAGCAAAGCCAGTGTTTTTCAAAAACGTGCTGTCAATTTGGTCAAAAAATTAAATATTTCATCTCAAGTCGAATTTTTAGGTTATGTTCCTGATAATAAATTTGCCGATATTTACCAAAATGCTCTTGCCTTAGTCCATCCGGCATTTCTTGAAGGTTTTTCTCTAACTGGGCTCGAAGCTATGGCTCAAAACTGTCCCGTTATTGCCTCAAACGCCAGCTGTCTCCCCGAAGTCTATAGTGATTCAGTCCTATATTTTGATCCATCAAAACCAAATCAACTTATCAAACAAATCAAAAATTTACAAACTAATCCAAAACTTCGTCAACAACTAATCACCAAAGGCCATCAACAAGTCGCCAAATATTCCTGGGCTACATGTGCCAAACTTACTTTGGATTTTTATAGTAAAAGTATAAGCAATTAATCATTTTAAATTAAAAATTGATTAAAAATTTAAAATTAAAAATTAAAAATTAATTAAAAATTTAAAATTAAAAATTAAAAATTGATTAAAAATTAAAAATTAAAAATTGATTAAAAATTTAAAATTAAAAATTGATTAAAAATTTAAAATTAAAAATTGATTAAAAATTTAAAATTAAAAATTAAAAATTCCCCTCGTATTGCTATCTATTACGATTGGTTAAATCAATGGGGTGGTGCTGAAAAAGTTTTATTAAACATCATAAAAATATTTCCCAATGCAGAACTTTTTACGTTATTTTATGATAAAAATAAGTGTGATTGGTTACCCAAAAACATTAAAATCCACACCAGTTTTTTACAAAATTTACCCCAAACAAACTTTCTCACCCCCATTTACGATATGGCTGCCGAAAGTTTTGACTTTAAAAATTTTGATATCGTCATTTCCACAACCAGTAACGTCGGACATTGTTTACTCACTAGCCCCAATACTTTATTCGTTTGTTATTACCACAATTTAAACAGATATGTTTACATTCAACCACCCAAATTATTAATTCCACTTTTAAACATTTACAAAACAATCGATAAAATTTTAGCCAAACGACCCGATGCTACACTTTGTAATTCTTTTACTACTCAACAACGATTACTTTCTAATTTAAATATAAATTCAAAAATTATCAACCCTGGTATTGATACAAAATATTTTATTCCCATAAAAAACCCCACTAATGACTACTTTTTAGTTGTCGGACGACTAGTACCCCACAAAAGTGTCGATTATGTTGTTAAAACATTTTTAACTTTAAAACAAAAGTTAATCATTGTTGGTTCTGGGCGTGACCAAAATAAATTAAAAAAAATAGCAAAAAATGCCAAAAATATTTTTTTTCTAGGTCAAGTAAACAATAACAAGTTATTATCCCTCTATCAAAATTGTTCCGCACTAATTTGCCCACAGATTGAAGATTTTGGAATCATTTCACTTGAAGCCCAAAGTTGCGGACGTCCAATAATATATTTTAATACCGGCGGAATTACTGAAACAAATATAGAAAACAAAACTGGAATTAGTTTTAACCGTCAAAATAAACAATCGCTTTGTAATGCAATAAATAAATTTACCAAAACAAAATTTGACAACAAATTTATCAGTCAACACGCCAAAACATTTGACGAATCTATCTTCATGCTAAACTTTAAAGAAGCAATAAATAAATTATGGAAGAACAAATCTTTGTAATCCTCTGCGGTGGTACCGGTCCCCGACTGTGGCCTCTATCTACCACTTCCCACCCTAAACAACTATTACCCATACTGTCCGACAAAAGCCTTCTTGAACAAACCATCAGTCGGCTTACCAAAGTCACCAATTCTAAAAACATTTTTATTACCGCCAGCAATCGGAATATTAATCAAATAACCAAAATTGCCAAAAAATTTATTTCATTAGACCATATTTTTATCGAACCTGACAAAAAAAATACCGCCATGGCTATTTATTTCACCCTATCTCAGTTCTCAAATTTAGATCCAGACACAGTGGTCTCTTTTCTCCCTTCCGATCATTTTATAACCCCAATCAATAAGTTCAAAAGCGATCTCCAAAAAGTCGGCCAAATTGCGGTGGATAATAAATCAATTGTCACCATTGGTATTCATCCCACCTCGCCCAATCCTTCATTTGGTTATATTTTAAAAAATAAAAAATTTGTCGAAAAACCCAATAAAATTCAAGCCCTAAAACATATTATAAATGGCGCCCTATGGAATTCAGGAATTTATACTGCCACTATCGGCACTTTTTTATCAGAATTTATTAAATATTTTCCCAAACCAAATTATCAAAAATCAAAACCTCTTTCTTTTGATAAAGCTATATCCGAAAAAACCAAAAATATTGACTTCATCAAAGCCTCTTTTGATTGGAGTGATGTTGGTGAGTGGGGATCAATTTATAATAAATCAAAACCAGACTTGCAACATTTGACTATCGTCAACTCTCAAACAAAATATCTATCGCAAAACAGCCACCATTGCTTAATTTCATCTGAGAATCCCAACAAATTAATTGGTCTAGTTGCTGTCAGTAACCTGGCTATTATCGATACTCCAAATGCTTTATTAATCTCCACTCTCGATCAAAGTTCACAAGTCCGCGATTTAATTATCAAAATTGTCAATAATCCAAAATTAAAACATTATTTTGTCGACGATGAAAAATAAAATTATTCTTTATGATTTTCGAGTTGCCATTTTTCCCCTCGTCAAACGACTAATCGATATAATCAGTTCACTACTTTTGCTCATTATTTTTTCCCCCATATTGATTATTGTTTCGGCAATTATAAAACTAACTTCTACTGGCCCAGTTATTTTCAAACAAAAACGAGTTGGTAAAAATGGTTTATTTTATATGTACAAATTTCGTTCTATGAGAATTGGTGATAATGACAAATTTTTGAAAGAGAAATATCCTGATTTGTGGATAAAATACAAAAATAATGATTGGAAGCTATCTGTCAATGAAGACCCCCGAATTACCACTATTGGCAAAATAGTTCGTCAAACATCAATTGATGAAATGCCCCAATTTATAAATGTTTTACGTGGTGAAATGAGCTTGGTTGGCCCTCGAGCGTATCGCAACGAAGAATTAAACGAATATGCCACAAAATACCCCAATACTCAAAAATATATCGCCAATATTCGTTCTATCAAACCAGGAATTACCGGACCATGGCAAGTTTCTGGCCGGAACAGTCTATCTTTTGAAAAAAGATCCAAACTTGATTCTGACTATGCCAACAACCGTTCAATATTAAACGAAATCATCATTATCATCAAAACTCCATTTGCTATGTTTTCTAATTGGTAATTTGCTACACTACATTTATGGAAATACCACAAGAGATAAATCAAAACCCTGTTATTAAACCCAATAAATTAAAAATTACTAGCAACAAGAAACTGCGATTAATTTTGATTGTTTTTGGCATAATTGTTAGCATTATAATTTTGCTCTCAACCATAACTTACGTTTTTGCCTATTTACCAGCTCAAAAACTATCAAATCAAATAAATCTCACCAAGATTGAAGCCGAAAAACTTAAACAAAATATTTCCGACAAAGATATCGCTAGTGCCAAAAATCAATTAATTACCATCCAGAGTAACCTTGACAAAGTATCGCAAAATCTTTCAACATTTTCTTATTTTAATTACTTACCTTATTTAAAAAATTATTATCAAGATAGTCAAAGAATGGTTAAAATTGCCAACAATGGAGTCGAGATTGGAAACACCCTTATTAAGGCCATTGAACCATATCAAGATTTTCTCGGGCTAAAAGGTGCCGCCACCTCTAGTGCCAAAACCACCGAAGACAGGATTGCTTTTTTGACTCAATCTATTGAAAGTATTTTGCCCCATTTGGACTTAATTGAAACCAAAATTAAGGAAATCGATAAACTGCTTTCACAAATCGACATCACTAAATATCCCAAAACTTACCAAAACTATAATCTCAAAAACATCTACAATCAATCCCGACAAGTAATTAGTGAAACCCAAAAACTCGTCTCCGATGGTCGACCAATTCTCACCAAAAGTTCTTGGCTTCTTGGCAAAGATAAACCCCGCAATTACCTAGTTATTTTTCAAAATGACGGCGAGCTTCGCCCCAGTGGAGGTTTTTGGACTGCCTACGCCACGATTAAAATTGACAAAGGCAAGGTAATCCCCGGACCAGCCAGCAATATTTACGATCTTGATGATGCAATTTCCAGTACCACTCCCGCACCTCGAATTATTAAGTCGTACCATATCAATGTCCCCTACCTAAATCTTCGGGACAATAATTTATCTCCCGATTTTCCCACTGATGCCCAAATATTTTTAGATACCTTTTACAAAGCTACCAGGGGAAAAACTTCCTACGATGCTGTTATTACCCTCGATACCAATGTTCTAGTTGATATGGTCACCATCCTGGGTAAATTAGATACTCGTGTTGGCACGTTTACTACCAAACCCGACAAACGCTGTGACGGCTGTCCTAAAATTATTTATGATTTGGAATGGATTTCTGGACGCCCCAGAAATTTCATTGAAAAAAACCGCAAAGATTTTCTCGCCCCATTAATGTCAGCGCTTCTTAACAATGCCATGGGTGCCGGCAAAGATTATTTGCCAAAACTAGGACAAGCATTTTTTACCAATATTTTTGAAAAACATATTCTGTTTTATTTTCCCGACTCCGATATGCAAAAAGCCGCCAACATGGCCAATATCTCAGGCAGTATCACCCAAACACCTCCCGAAATTGACTATCTCCATTTAAATGATGCTAATTTTGCCTCTGCTAAAAGCAATATTTTTATTACCCAAAAAATTAAACACGAAATATCGGTTGCCAACAATAAAATAGAACATAAATTTGCCATTACTTACACCAACCCCTCCAAGGCTTCCAACTGCAATTTAGAAAAGGGGGATTTATGTCTCAATGCTGCCAAATATCGAAATTTGTTCAGATTGTATACCCCAATCGGTAGCAAATTAATCAAAATGACTGGCTCCGAAGTCGAACCAGTTCTTTACCAAGAGTTAGGCAAACAAGTTTTTGAAGGTTTTTATGGTGACAAATATCCACTTTATCCAGTATCGAGCAATAAAGTTACCATTCAATATCAAACTAGTGTTACCCCTCACAAAAACTACAATTTATTACTCCAAAAACAGCCAGGAACTAAGGCTATCCCCTACGAAATTTTTCTCAATGGTAAACTCATTGAGACTTTTTCCTGGACAGGTGATAAAAATATAAAATTATCTCTGTGAGTCAACAATCATTTAATACTCGGGCAATTGTTGTTAATCTTAAAAACAATCAAGAGAAAAATTTACACATAACACTATTAACCCCTACCTTAGGTAAAATAGTTGCTCTTGCTGTCGGGGCAAAATCACTCAAATCATCTCGAAACCAAAGTCTTCAATTAGGTAATATTGTCAACGTCTCCCTTTACCAAAAAAACAACTACTATTGGCTAACCGAGTGCCAAAGCATCATTTCTTTTCTCCAAATCAACCATCAATTAATTCAACTAAACCTCTTATTTTATTTTTTAGAAATTATCAAAAACTTTGCTCCTCAAAACGAGGCTTCACCACAACTTTTTGAATTATCATCAGCCGCAATTTCTAGTCTCTACCACAACCACTGGCCAAAATTCATCAAAAATCAAATTGATATATTAAACACTTTAGGTTTTGGCGCCCCAGACACTTTACAGCAAAATTATTTTGACAAAAACTATCAGCTCGCCCAACAACAATTAATATTATATTTCGAATCCATTCTCCAAAAACCCCTCGCCTCCCACCAATTGTTAACAAAATAATACACTTTTTATATTCCGCTACTAGTTTTGCTATAATTCTCTATGTCAAAAAACAACCAAAATAATCTCACGACCAAAATAGTTTCGCTGTGTAAACGTCGTGGCATAATTTTTCAAAACAGTGAAATATATGGTGGAATCCAGGGGTTTTATGATTATGGTCCGATCGGCTCTTTAATGAAAAACAACTGGAAAAACTTATGGTTAAGAGAAAACATTCAAAAACGTGACGATGTTGTTTTAATTGATGGGTCAATTATTACCCATCCGACTGTTTGGCAAGCTTCTGGTCATGTCAAAAATTTTGCCGATATTATGGTCGAATGCAAATCTTGCCACAAACGCTTTCGTCCCGATTTAATTGATAATGCCACAAAATGCCCGAAATGTGGGGGAGAATTTACTGAAGGTAAAAAATACAATATTTTATTTGAAACCAATGTTGGTGTTATCGAAAGTGAAAAAACACACACTTATTTACGCGGTGAAGCTTGCCAAACAATTTATCTAGACTTTAAAAACATCATCGACTCCACTCGTGTCAAAATTCCATTTGGCATTGCCCAAATTGGAAAAGCTTTTAGAAACGAAATTACCCCAAAAAATTTCCTTTATCGCACTCGCGAATTTGAACAATGGGATATTCAATATTTTTGCCATCCCACCGATATGGACAAGTTTTATGAATATTGGAAACAAAATCGCATGGAATGGTACCAATCATTATTTAACAACAAAAAAGATTTAAGATTCCGACAGCACGAAAAAGATGAATTAGCCTTTTACGCCAAAAAGGCGTTTGACATTGAATATAATGCTCCCTGGGGCTGGGCTGAAATGGAAGGTATTCATTGGCGTTCAGATTATGATTTAACTCAACATCAAACTTTTTCAAAACAAGACTTATCTTATCGTGACCCAGTTACCAACGAAAAATATTTACCCCACATTGTCGAAACCAGTGGAGGAGTTGATCGTTCTTTTTTCTTTTTATTACTTGACGCCTATAGAGAAGAAACTAATGAAAAAGGTGAAATACGTATTTCACTAAAAATTAATCCAAAAGTTTCTGCCTACAAAATGGCAATATTTCCATTAGCTGCCAATAAACCAGAGTTAGTTGATAAGGCTATAAATTTATACAAATCATTAAAATCAAAATATTCAGTTGATTTTGACGACAGTAGTAATATCGGCAAAAAATATCGCCGCCATGACGAAATTGGCACCCCTTGGTGCGTCGTTGTTGATTATCAAACATTGGAAGATAAAACTATTTCTATTCGCGATCGAGACACTATGGAACAAATTCGTCTACCCATTAGCCAAATTGACGTTTGGTTGGCAAATAAACTACAATAAAATATGAAAAAACAATTCTCTCTTTCTCGGTTATCTGTTATCTGTTTACTGTCATCAGTGTTTGTTCTTTCCTCTTGTGGTGCCAAAAAAACAATTTCAACTGCGACCCCCACCCCCATCCCCCGAGAATTAGTTATCACCGATGATCAAAAACCCACCATCAAGCTTACCCCACGTCAAGATGGTCACGAATTAACCCTAACCATCTCCCAGATAAACTCCTTGTTTATCAAAATAGAGTACGAATTGATATACACTGCTGTCGATGGTGGTCTGGAAATCGAAAAAGGGGTTAGTGGTAATATCGAAAGCAAAGATATACTTAATGGTACCGCCGAAAGAAAAATATTATTAGGCACCGAAAGTTGTACCAACGGATGTAAATATAAATACGATTCTGGTATCAATGGCGGATCACTTAATTTAACCTTAATTACCGAAGACAATCAGGTAGCATCACTTGAAATGCCATTCACCCTAACTTCAAGTAAGGGTAAAAACTTTACTATCACATTTAGATAACTGTGAAATACCATATTCCAGTATTGTTGTCTGAAGTAATCACTCGATTTAATCCACAGCCAGGAAATATATATATTGATAGCACTGTTGGTCACGGTGGCCATAGTCAAGAACTACTAAGTAAAGGGGCTATCGTCTATGGTATCGACGCTGATAAAAATAATTTAACAATTACTACCGATAGAATAAATAACCCAAATTTTCACCCAATTTTAGGTAATTTTAAAGACATAAAAAAAATCTGGCAAAAATATATCAACGCTCCCGTCGACGGTATTCTCGCTGATTTAGGGCTTAGCAATAATCAACAAAGTCAAGAAGGTAGGGGGTTTTCCTTTAACGATAGTCAATCTCTTGATATGCGTCTTGACCCTAATACCCAAGAAACTTCTGCCAAAGATATCATTAATAGTTATGACGAAACTCAACTATATTTACTATTTTCCAAAATCGCTCAAGAACAATTTGCCCTCCCCCTAGCCCAAAAAATTATCACCTCTCGACAACAATCAACCATTAAAACCGGAAAGCAACTAGCCGATATTATTCATGAGTATTATCAATCAAGACATATTCGAAAAGCGATTGACCCCGCCACCAAAATTTTTATGGCTCTACGCATCGAAACCAATAATGAATTTGAAAATCTAAATATCTTTCTTAATGACAGTCAAAAAATAATTAAAACAAACGGAATTATTGCCATTATTTCTTTTCACTCGAGCGAAGACCGAATTGTTAAAAATTTTATTAAAAAAAATAATTTTACGACCATTCGTTTTTTGCCAACCAAAGATGAAATAAAAACTAACCATCTCTCCCGCTCCGCCGTTCTTAGAGTTTACAGCTAAGCTACTGCCAATATTTGTTCAATTTTTGCGACCTTAACTTCAAGATTGTCAAATTCATCACTGGTCGGGGCATCATCTTCGAGATATGCCAGTGATTTCCCCAGTTTATCAATTCGGTCATTAACTCCTTTAAATCCTTTATCCATTTTTTTATCTAAACCATCCATTCTATCGCTGAGTTTTTTATCAAGTTTATCAATTCTTGCTAACAAGTCGCCTCTCATAGTACTCTGGCCATTAACCAACATTTGAAACATTTTTTGAATATCGTCCATACCATTACTCTAAAGTATTTTTTCTGTTAACGCAATGACATACACACCATACTATACTATTAATATATGCCCAACCGAATTTTACTCACCGTCACCCTTAGCCTGTTTTTTTTTCAATTAGCATTTTCGATAATCTATTCCAATATTATCATCAAAATAAACCAAACGTTTTTTGAAAAAAACAAAGTTTACACCAATTTATCATCAGTTAATCAGAATTTAGAACTCCAATATGTCCAAAAATACGCCATCAACCAACAATAATCGACTCAAAGCTGTCAATCTGACAATCATCTTTGCCTTTACCATCGTCATGGCGCGACTTTTTTACTGGCAAATAATTATGGGTCCCACCATTCGGGCCGATAACATATCCCAAAATTCAAAACTACAAAAAATTCTCCCTAAAACTGGCAAGATTTTATCATCAGACAATTTTCCCTTAAGTCTTGGCGTAAAAGCCTATAAACTATCAATTTATAAACCAAATTTAAAAATAAACTTAAATGAATTATTCAAAAAAATCGACAAAATAAAACCCAATACCATTCTCAACAACAACATTCAAATTAATAATCTCAACAATCCTCAGATCAAATGGGTCACCCTCAATGGTACGTTTGACCAAATTCAAAAACAACAACTAACAATCCCTGGAATCGAATTTGAAGAAAGTAGTTTTCGCTATTACCCCGAAGGTAATTTGGCCAAAAACATCATCACCAATTTAGAATCGTTTTATCGTCGAATCCTATTTGGAAAAACTGGTTTTTCACTTTCATCTATTGATGGTACTGGTCAAATCATATTAACCAAACGAAACTGGCGTCAATCAGAAACCGACGGTCAAGATATTAAAACTAGTTTAAACCGCCAAGTACAGATAATTTTGACCGACACTCTCACAAAAGGTCTTGAGATTTATCAGGCCAAAAGTGCTTCAGGCACAATTATTGACCCAAGTACAGGTCTCATAATTGCTATGTCCTCAATCCAGTCTGACACCACCCCCAATAATAATATTGACAATATTAGTAATTTGTTTGAACCGGGATCTATATTCAAACCACTAGTTGTCGCTATGGCTCTCGACAGTAAAAAAATTGATACCGATTTTATTTGTTCTGATTGTTCAAAACCTCGAGTTTTGGGCCAATACACCATTAATAATTGGGATAATACCTTTCACCCCAATTCAACCCTAAGTGACATTATTAAAAACTCAGATAATATTGGAATGAGCAATATTATTCAAAGACTAGATAAAGATAATTTTATAAAATACTTTCACGCCCTTAAACTCGACTCAAAAAACGAAATCGACTTAATCGGCGAATCGATTTCTCCCCCCAAAAAATTCATAGCCGATATTGATTTGGCCACCGCCTCTTTTGGTCAGGGACTAGCCGTCAATGAATTACAAATGGTTCAAGCCTTTAACACCCTGGCCAATCAGGGCAAATTAATCTCTGGCCATTTCAACACCCAAATATTACCCAGCCCTATAAATGTTTTTTCACCAGAAACCGTAATAAAAGTTATTGATATCCTAAAATATGCCGTAGAAAACAGCGCCATCAAATCCCTAAAACCAAAAAATCTCGAAGTTTGTGCTAAAAGTGGTACTGCCCAAATCGCCATTGGAGGTCAATACAGTGACACCAACACTATTGGTTCATATGTTGGCTTTTCCCCCTGTACATCACCCAAATTTACCATGATTATCACTATTAACCAACCCCAAAAGGGGGAGTGGGGTTCATCCACCGCCGCCCCCCTCTGGTTTGAAATTGCCACAAAAATCTCCCCTTTGTTATAATATGTAACCAAAATGTATAAAAAAATATATAAGATTTGTTTTCAAAAAATTAAAAATATATTCTGGCACCTTCCCAAAAGTATTTTTTACAATATCTATTTCGGTTTCCCTCATCGTAATCTTACCTTAATTGGTGTTACAGGAACCGACGGCAAAACCACCTCTGTCAACCTAATTCACCAAGCATTACTTAATGCCAATATAAAATCAGGTCTAATTTCTACCCTCGGTGCCAAAATAGGTGACCAAAGCATCTCTATTGGCTTACACACCACCTCTCCCGATTCATCTATTGTTCAAAAAATATTTGCCCAAATGGTCACCGAGGGTATGACTCACGCCATTGTTGAAGTCACTGCTCATGCTATCGATCAATATCGTTATTTCGGTTGTAATTTTGCCATTTGCGGTATAACTAACACCTCCCACGAACATCTCGATGATTTTTTAAATATGTCATCATATATCAACACCAAAGCAAAACTTTTTTCCAATTCCAATATTGCCATATTAAACAAAGACGATTCCTCATTTTCTCAAATTATTGTCCCACCCACCACTAAAATCTTTTCCTACAGCATTGACAAAAAATCCGATTATCAAGCCAAAAACATTAATTTAAATAACAAATTTCTTGAGTTTACCGTCAACAAAACGACATACAAAACTAATAGTAACTACCGCTACCAAATTTATAATATTCTCTTAGTCCATTCAATTTTAAATCAACTTAAAATCGACCCAAATTTATTGCCCAAATTAATACTAAATTTTCCTGAAATAAAAGGCCGTCGAGAAATTGTTAAAAACAATCTCCACATCCAATGTATTGTTGATTTTGCCCACACCCCCAACGCCTTATTCCAAACCCTATCATCTTTACACTCAACAACTAAAAACAAATTGATATGCATTTTTGGTGCCACTGGTGGTCGCGACCAGACCAAACGCCCACTTATGGGTAAAGTTGTTTCCCAAAATTGTGACATCGCTATTGTTACCGCCGATGATACTCGTAATGAAAATATCATCGAAATAAACAAACAAATCATTTCCGGTTTTGATCAAAAACAAATTGACAACAAAAAATTTGCTTATTACAACATCCCCAATCGCCAAGATGCTTTCAACCTAGCCGTTAGTTTGGCGAAATCAGGCGATACAATTATTGCCTGTGGTAAAGGTCATGAAACCTCAATTCTCCACGGTAAAACCGAATACCCCTGGTCAGAAAGTGATGCCTTTAAAACCGCTTTTAGAAATAAAGACCAAAATGTTTAACCAACAAACTCAAAACACTATTAAAGAAAACTATAATCACGGTCTTTTACCACAAAGAAATAATAAAGATTACTGGTACTCCGACAGTTCTAGTCGTTCCAACTTATCCAAATTTAACTTATCCTCCGAAAATCGCCGAATTATCAGCAAAACTAACCATTATAAATATCAGGTAATCCCCTTATCCCAATTTAAATATTCCCTCTTTATTCAAAAAACAATTTTTAAATGGATTAAAGAAATTGGGTGGAATTTCCCTATCTCCTCGGTCAAAACCATTTTTACTAATCATATTTTTAATTACGTCTACGTTTGGCAAGATTTAGATGGTAACGTCGTGGCTTATTCTATTTGCTACTTTTCAAAAAATATTTCTCATATCGCCTATGTCTTTTACAATCCAAAATTATCTCATAATAATTTGCCAATCAGACTAACTCTACAAACTATTATTGATAGCCATGATAAAAATTTAAATTATTGTTATCTTGGTCGTTTTAATCCAAAAACAAAACTGGGTTATTATAAACGTGAGCTTCCAGGCTTTGAATATTATAAAAATAATAATTGGATAAAATACACTCTATGAATATACATATTTTAGGTATTTGTGGCAAAATGACCGCCCCTCTCGCCATTGCTCTAAAAAAACAAGGTCATTTTATTTCAGGTTCTGATCAAGACAAAATTTACCCTCCATTTTCTACCACTTTATCCCAGGCTAAAATACCAGTCAACAAACTTCACCCAAAACCAAATTTATATATCATTGGCTCAGCTTTTAAAAATCAAAACAAATTGAACACCGAATTTGAATCAATTAAAAAGTCAAATATTCCCTATATTTCCGCCACCAAATATATTGCCAAACATTTAATTAAACCAAACAGTATTTTAGTTGCCGGTAGTTATGGCAAAAGTTCAATTTCTGCTATGTTGGCCTTTATTTTAAAAGATTCCAAACATAATCCCTCGTATTTATTTGCTGCCGAATCTTTAAACAAATTTCCCTCACTTTCTTTTACCGACAGTGATTGGTCAATTTGTGAAGCCGATGAATCCATCAATGGATTAGATACTCAAGCCAAATTTTTATATTACCCGATCAAATATTTAATTTTGACCAGTGCTCAATGGGAACACAAAGAATCATATAAAACCGAGCTGGACAATTTTAACGCCTTTAAAAAACTGATTATCAATATCCCCAAAGACGGATTACTCATCTACAATCAGCTCGATACATCAATCAACCCACTATTAAAATTTACCAAATGTCAGGCAATTCCTTATACTATAAATAAAATTAATCATCCCTTCCTGTTTGGGGCAGCCTTTACTAATAACTTTGCCGCCGTTAAAATTTTATGTGATTATCTTAAAATATCAACAAAAAAAATATTAGAATACAAAGGGTTAAAAAATAGATTAGAAATAGTTGCTAATAAAAAAAATATTATTTTTATCGATGATTTTGCTCAATCTGCTCCACGTATTCAAGCCTCAATTTCTGCAATAAAAAACAAATATCCAAAACGACCAGTAAAAGTAATTCTCGAACCACACGCTAGTTTTTTACAATATAAAAGCTCTATAACAGAGTTATTTGAACCATTAATTAATGTTTCACAAATATTCTTAACAAAAATTTCCTTTTCTAAAAACAAAGACAAAACCACTCGTATTAGTTTTGCTGACTATAAAACCATTTTTGGTGATAAGATTAATTATCTGCCCATTAATTCTGACCTCATTACTACCGTAATTTCATCACTTAAACCCAACGACATTTTAATTCGCTTTTCTTCTGGTGGTTTAGATGGCCAAAAATCTTTTCATAAAATCATTAATTTCAAAACATAATTATGATCCATCTATATTTAGGATTATTGTTATTTTCTTTTATAGTCACCAGTATTTTAGTTGTACCTTTTATTAACCTACTTTATCGATTAAAATTTCAACGTCAGAGTCAAAAAACACTTGATGTTCAAAACAATCATACTCCTATATTTGACAAATTTCACAACCCCAAGGCCGGTACCCCTGTCGGTGGGGGACTATTAATCATAATTTCAGTTTCTCTTCTTTTTGCTAGTTTACTACCCATATTACAATTTTCCAAAATTTTTATCTCCAGTAACTATAAATTAAATCTAGAACTGGAGGTAATCTTTTTTACCTTTATTAGTTTTGGCCTACTCGGTCTTTATGATGATATTCTCAAATTTTTTAATTTTCAAAAAAGTGGATTTTTTGGATTAAGATTAAAACATAAGTTAATTCTCCAATTACTTGCCTCTGGATTTATATCTTTATTAATTTATTTTCGACTTGGTACTGATTTCATCTATATTCCATTTCTGGGAGCCGTTAAATTAGGGATTTTATTTGTGCCTATTTCCACTTTAATCATCGCCACCTTTGCCAATTTTTTTAATATTACCGATGGTCTTGATGGTCTATCTTGCGGAATTTTAGTAATATCTCTTTTTGCTTTTTGGATTTTAGCTGGCTCGTCTCTTGACACCCCCGTTTCCCTATTTATTTCCCTTTGGATTGGGGCATTAATTGCCTTTTTATATTTTAACGTCTATCCAGCTCGTTTATGGCTAGGCGACGTTGGTTCGATGTCATTTGGTGCCACCATTGCCGTCATCGCCGTCTTGTTGGGTAAAATTATTCCACTATTCGTTGTTGGTCTACCATTCATCGTTGAAGGAGTTAGCAGTGGTTTACAAATATTATCAAAAATTTATTTTAAAAAGAAACTTTTTCCCGCCGCCCCCATCCACCTCACCTTACAAAAAGCTGGTTGGGAGGAACCAAAAATTGTTTTTAGAGCTTGGCTAGCCACTATGATATTAGCTATTTTTGCACTATGGTTAGGAATAAACTAAACGAATATTTAGGTATTCCCTATTTTTCCAATGTTGGCAAACATAAAGTAATGTCTCGAAATAATGCCCTAGTTGGAAAGGGAACCGCCAAAGAAATTGCTCTCCAAACTATCGAGTTTGCCAATCAACAAAATATTAAATTATTAGACCTAACTCCAACCCAAATTTATAATTTTCAAAAGAAAAACCATTTAGGAATAGATTGTTCCGGTTTGGTTTGCCACCTATTAGGTTTAAAAGTTGACGTCCGTAAAATATCTGCCAACATGCTTACATCTCTCCCAATTTCCAAACAAATTAAAACTTTAAAATCAAATGATCTAATTCGCCAAAAAAACGGCCACCATGTTTTATTAGTTTTGTCGGTCGACAAAGATTTAGTTACATATGTTCACTCATCACTGTCAAAACATGGTGTCATTATTGAAACAAAAAATATCAAAGACATCCCCAATGACAGTTTCTGGCGAGTTACTTCTCTTCCACCAAAATCTGGTACTTAAGGGGGGATAGCGATAGCACTTCCACCTCAGTCCCACATTCTTGACATTCAAGAATATCACCCACAGCTGAGGTATTTTCACCTTTAATTTCTGTCCCACAATCAGGACACATGATTTTTTGGTCTGTTTGCTTCATAATATATCTATTATATGACACCTTTAATCAAAATAGGAGACGTCTATTTAAAACGCGAAGACCAAAACCTCACTGGTAGCGCCAAAGATCGTAGTTTAGAATTACAAATCAAAAATTTAGTAAAAAATAATTATTTGTCTGCAGTTATATCATCCACCGGTAACGCTGCCATTTCTGCCCAATATTTCTGTCATAAACATGATATTAACTTAACCGTTTTTGTTTCCCCTCATACTGACAAATCAAAACTAAAATTAATTGCCAATTATATAATCAGCAATCGACCCATTTCCGATGCCTTTAAATATGCCAAAAAAAATAAATCATATTTACTTCGCCAATCCACCGACCCAACTGCTTTCCGGGGATATAGTCAAATAACCGCAGAAATTATTAAACAATGCCCCAATGTTTCATCAATTTTTGTCCCCGTTGGCAGTGGCACTACCCTTCTGGGAATCGCTTCAAAATTACCAAACGTAATTCCTATATTTGGGGTACAGCCTGCCTCACATTGCCCCATAGCATCCGTTTTTGATCACGATTTTATCCCCGAAAACACCACTATTACCGACGCTCTCAGCGTCAAACTTTTACCCCTAAAGAACAGAGTTATCAAATCTATTACCAATCATTCAGGTCAAGGAATTGTAGTTCAAAATAAACAAGTCCTACACTCGCAACAATTATTAAAATCAAACAACATTTTTACTTCATCCGAAGGCGCCTTGGCTTTGGCTGGACTTAACAAAATAAAATCTCAAATAAATATTGGTAATTTTCCTGTCATTATTTTAACTGGCACCAAAAGATGAACACAGAACAACTAATTAATAGTTTACCTGTCGATTTTTTCTTTTTGGTTGTCGACCAAAATCTTGATATCAAATTGCCACAACTAAAAAACTTCTACTCAATTTATAACCCAAATTTATCACAAAAAAATAGTGGTTATTTATTATCTCAACCATCAACCACAAATTTTATCAAAAAAACCACTAAAAAATCGGGGCATCAGGCCGCCATTGTCCCCTTTAAACCATCGGCTAAAATCGACTTAATTTGCAAACAAAATAATTGGCTGCGTATCAGCAATCCAGCCCCTTTAAACCGTCTTTTAGAAGACAAAATCAAATTTCCTAGCATTATTAAAAATATTCCCCAATTACCTTTTACCATTGCCCCTTATACCAAGCAAAATGTCGATAAATTAATAAAAAAATATACCAACATAGTTGCCCAAACTCATTTCGGCTGGGCTGGTAATAGCACCAAATTAATCACCAAGTACGACCCAACCATTATTCCTCCAAACTCCATATGTAAATTTACTCCCCATCTAAGGGGTTATTCGCTATTAAACAATTGTTGTTTAACCACAAACGGACTCATTCAAAGTCCTCCAGCCCTCCAATTTACCGGTCTACCCCAATACACCACCAACCCTTTTGCCACTGTTGGTCGTCAATGGCCATCAATGGCACCTCAAAAAATTATTAATCAAGTTAAAAATATCACTACTGATTTTGCCAAAATATTAATAAAAATAAAATATAAAGGTTTTTTTGGACTTGATTTTTTTATCACTCAAAACAAGGTGTACTTACTCGAATGTAACCCTCGCCTAACTGCCTCTTTTGCTTTTTATACCAATATTGAAATAAAAGCTAAAATCACTCCGCTTTTTTATTATCACCTTTTAGAATTCACAAATCCTACCGTCCCCCCCAAAGAAAATCGCTTTAATAATAAACAAATTATTGGTTCAGAATTAACAAAACGTGATGAAAGTGGTGTCATTATTAAAAAAATCAATGACTATAAAATATTTTCAAACACTTATAATAAAATAAAACTCAATGTCTAAAACTTGGCAATATTCTCTATTACTGACCATCATTGGTTTATTTTTCATCTCAATTTCCTCCCTTTTTGAAGCTCAAAAAAGTCTCGGCGATCCTAATTTTTTTATCAAAAAACAAATTATCTGGATTGCTTTGGGTGTTACTGCCATGTTTATTACTTCAAAAATAAATCTTGATTTCCTCCGTCGTCATTCTTTCTCTCTGTACGTAATCTCAATTTTACTCCTAATCATTGTTTTTATCCCCAGTCTTGGTCAAAAAACTTTTGGAGCCAGCCGCTGGATTGATCTTGGTTTCCTCAATTTTCAACCATCTGAATTTTTTAAGTTAATTACCATAATTTTTTTCCCCGCCCTATTTACCAGTCAAGACAAAACTAGCTTCAAACATTTGCTTATTTTTTTACTTCCGGCTTTTGGATTAATTGTTTTAGAGCCAAACCTAAGTACTGCTCTCTTATGTGCCGCCATTATCATTTCCACCTATTATTTGTCCGGCGGTCAATTATTGCCAATTTTTATTTCATTTTTGATTTTTTCATTACTGGGAATTGGACTTATTTTTTCCTCGGATTATCGTAAAGCTCGATTTAATACCCTCGCCAACATTCAGCAAAACAGTAATCTAAATTACCACAGCCAACAAATAATTATTTCTTTGGCCTCAGGGGGATTATCGGGCAGAGGAATTGCCAACTCTGAACAAAAATACAAATTCTTGCCCAAAATTAGCACTGATTCCATTTTAGCTATAATTGGTGAAGAAACTGGGCTTATTGGCCTTTTGGCCCTAAGTTATTTATTTATATCTTTTATTACCTATTTGTTTAAATTAGCCAACATGGTTACTTTGTTATTTGAAAAAGTATTAATCTCCTCTTTTGCTTGCTGGTTATCATATCAAGCTCTCATCAATTTTTCCGCTATTGTTGCTCTAATTCCCTTAACTGGAATTCCTTTTCCTTTTATTTCCTATGGCGGATCATCACTCCTCTCAATTATGGCTGCTGCTGGACTAGTAGCCAACATTGAGCGAAAATATAGACATGACAAAAAAAATCCTAATCACTGGTACTCACCTCACTCCCGCCATTGAGTTAATTAATCAGTTAAAAGAAGATTCCATTAGTTGGGATATCACCTATATCGGTCGAAATTTTAACTCACATGAAAAAATCAGCCCCTCAATTGAGTCATTAACTATTCCCAAATTAAACATAAAATTCTATGGTTTTCAAAGTGGCAAACTTGATCGTCGCTGGTTACCCAACACCATTGCTGGCATCCCCCTTACTATCCAATCATTCATTAAAATCAACCATCTCATCAAAAAAATCAGGCCTGATATTGTTGTCTCTTTTGGGGGATATATTTCCGTTCCCGTTATTATAAATTCTTATTTACAAAAAATCCCCTCAATTACTCACGAACAAACCTCTACTTTAAGCCTATCCACCAAAATAAACTCAAAGTTTACCAACAAAGTTGCCCTATCTTTCCCCTCAAACATCAAAAATACTAAATTTGTAGTTACCGGAAATTTATTTTTACGCGAAATCCTAAACTTAAAGTCAGATTATTTTGAGTCATTAAATATAAAATTACCTATTATCTATTTAACTGGAGGCAATCAAGGTTCCATTATCTTAAATCAAACACTCCAAAAAATATTACCTACCTTGACAAAAAAATATTTTGTCGTCCACCAAACTGGAAATCAAAATTTTTCCGCCTCAAAAAATTATTTACCCATAAATTATATTTTTTCTGACAATATTGGTTGGATATTAAATAACTCCAATATTATCATTAGTCGCGCTGGTGCCAATATTTGCCAAGATATAACCGTATTATCAAAAAAATCAATTTTAATACCCCTTAAAATCAGTCAGCAGGATGAACAATTAAAAAATGCCAAATTAGTTAAATTAATAATGCCAAAGCTTACCATTATCATTCCTGAAATTAAACTAACTCCTTCCACCCTCCTCAAATCAATAAATAAATTAATAAAAATAAAAACAAATATCGCAATTAAACCAAAAATAAACTACAGTCTACTAAAACTCATCAAAACACTTTAAAATAGATATATGCCTCATTCCCAAACCATCTCCTGTCTTGATATCGGGACAACAAAAATAACCACCATTGTCGCCAATCTGGTTGATGCCAAATCAACTCCCAACATTATTGGAGTTTCCTCAACTACGGCCAAAGGATTCAAAAAAGGACAAATAATAAATCTTGAACAAGCCTCTCAAACCATCACTGAGTCAATCGAATCTGCCGAAAGAATGGCTAACTTAGAAATTAATCAAGTTTTTGTCTCCCTGACTGCCCCTCATTTCGAATCGATCAATTCTCATGGCGTCGCCGCTATCAGTAATCCCAATGGAGAAATTACTCAAGATGATATTTTTCGTGCCATCGAAGCCGCCAAAGCTATTACTCTTCCACCCAACAAAGAAATAATTCACAGTATCCCCCGTATTTTCACCGTCGACGGTCAAGATGGTGTGGTTGATCCCATCGGTATGAACGGAATTAGGCTAGAAGTTGATTCTCATTTAATTTTAGCTTCTACCCCCGCCATAAAAAATTTAACCAAATGCCTCAAAGATATCAATATTAAAATAATTTCTCTAGCCTATTCCGGTCTCACCGCCGGCCTTGCCTGTCTCTCTGAAACAGAAAATGAGCTTGGTGTGGCTCTGGTTGATATTGGCGGATATAACACCAGCGTTACCATTTTTATCGATAATTCACCAGACTGTTCTTTTTGTCTCCCTGTTGGTGCCAACAATATTACCGCCGACCTAGCTATCGGTTTACGTCTCCCACTCATCGATGCCGAAAAAATTAAAATCAGATTAGCCCAATTAGCCGACAAAAAAGGATTTAATGATGAAATTGATCTTTCCAATATCGGTATTACTACCGACAACAACAAGCTTTCAATCTCCTCAACCGTTAATGGTATTATCAAACCCAGAATTGAAGAAATTATTCATCTTGTTTGGCAAGAAATATGTAATCGTGGTTTTCAAAACCTAATTCCTGCCGGAATCGTTCTGACCGGTGGTGGCGCTGAAACTATTGAACTAAAAAAAATAGCCCAAAAAATTATTCCTTTACCTCTCAGAATTGGTGAACCCCTCAAATTAAATGGCTTGGTTGATGACATTGCTTCTCCAGCCTATAGTAGTACCATCGGCTCGATTCTGTTTTTTCAAAACTCCAAACAAATTCCCCATACCTCAAATAAAAAAATAAATATCCCTTTCAAACAAATTTTTCAAAAAATTAAAAATTTTTTAGCACCATTATTACCCTAAATGCCAAAAAACAAATCTACAATTTCCAAACAAGTTCCAAATCTACAAGTTCCAATTGGGATTTGTAATTTGTTTATTGTGATTTGTTTAGAAATTGTTTTTTGTAATTTGGAAATTATTTTATAAAAAATGGGACTAATAAAGACCCTTACAGGTCAATTCGCAAAGATCAAAGTTGTTGGTGTTGGAGGTGGTGGTAATAATGCCATCAATTCAATGATCAACGAAGACAACATCAAGGGTGTCGAGTTTGTCACAGTTAATACCGATTCACAGGCATTACTAAACTCTCTCGCCGATATTAAAATTCAAATTGGAGAAAAATTAACCAAAGGACTCGGGGCTGGCGGTGAACCACAAGTCGGACAACAAGCAGCCGAAGAATCACGAGAACGCATCAAAGAAGCTCTCACCGATACTGATATGCTTTTTATTACTGGTGGTATGGGTGGAGGAACATGTACTGGCGCTGCCCCAATTATTGGCGAAATTGCCAAAAAAGAATTAGGTATTTTAACTATTGCCGTTGTTACCAAGCCATTCTTATTTGAAGGTTCAAGGCGTATGAGTCGGGCTGAAGATGGCCTATCCCATCTTCGCCAATATGTTGATACTCTAATTGTCATTCCCAATCAAAAAGTCATGGAAGTGGTCAACAACCAAGCCACGCTATTAGAAGCCTTTAAAATTGCCGATAATGTATTAACTAAAGGCACCAAAGCCATCGCCGATTTAATTACCACCACCGGTTTAATAAATCTAGATTTTGCCGATATTAAATCGGTTATGGGCAATGCTGGTTCCGCCCTCATGGGTGTGGGTGAAGCTGAAGGTGAAGGACGTGCCCAAAAAGCCGTCGAATTGGCTATTGATTCTCCCTTAGTTGAGGCAAATATTGACGGTGCCCGAGGTGTGTTAATCAATATTAATGGTGGTCCTGATATTACCATGGCCGAAATCGAGCAAGCTGCCAAAACTATTACCGACCATGTTGCCCCCGATGCCAATATCATTTTTGGCGCTTCAATCGATTCAGAACTATCCGGAAAAATAAAAGTTACCGTTATCGCTACTGGTTTTGATAATTCAAAAATTCATTATGCCAAACCCACCCAAGAACCACTACTATCAGGTGAATATAAAAATATTTTAGATAATCAAATTATTCCCGAAGGTCTGGACATCGAAACCGATTTCGACATCCCCGCCTTCCTTCGCAAATAGTTTAAATACGTCATTACGAGGAGCAATTACAACGGTGACGTGGTAATCTCGTTGAGATTTTATCAGCCTGACATTTTTCCCGTGATATAATCTATTCATGGTAAACCAATCATTTAAAATCATTTTAGAGCAAGACGAAGATGGAGTTTTTGTGGCGTCAGTGCCAGCCGTACCCGGTTGTTTTGCTGAAGGTAAAACTTATGAAAAAGTAATGGAAAATATCAAGGAAGCGTTAAGTCTGTGTCTTGATGTAGCCAACAAAGATAAAGACTATCACGCCAAAATTGATTGGTCTGATGGAAATAAAAGTAAATTTTTTGGCATAGTAAATTTAAATATGCCAATGTTAGCTTGCTAAAAATGCCCAGGTTACCAGTAATT
>Ga0210016_1000276_pt1 | contig 43835 bp, 40 predicted proteins | sample CryGeyCG2014_300_FD_185454 | JGI IMG/M metagenome (GOLD analysis project Ga0210016, IMG submission 185454) | Groundwater microbial communities from aquifer - Crystal Geyser CG02_land_8/20/14_3.00 (SPAdes) (version 2) | ecosystem: Environmental > Aquatic > Deep subsurface > Groundwater | place...
AGGACAGCTCAGGAGTGTCGCCCCCTGCGCGGGGGCGTGGATTGAAACCATTTGTGCCTGGTTCTCCCCATCCCTTACTGAGTCGCCCCCTGCGCGGGGGCGTGGATTGAAACATTCTATAATGGCAAAGGAGGAAAAAGAACAGTGGTCGCCCCCTGCGCGGGGGCGTGGATTGAAACAACATAATCTATCCCATCTTTTACAGATTTATTGGTCGCCCCCTGCGCGGGGGCGTGGATTGAAACATCAATTACACCAGTTTCAGGCACTCAATATAAAGTCGCCCCCTGCGCGGGGGCGTGGATTGAAACGCGCGACGGAAGATCATAGGGAAGGGGTGATAGTCTTTTTGGAAGAAAGGGAGCCGGTCTATAAGGGGTCATAGGAGGGCCACGCTCCGTCGTGGCCGGGAGACTTTCGTTTCCAACCTCCTGCCGTCAGTAGTAATGGTAATGGCTCCGTCCCTGTCGGTCCTGTACACCTTTGTACCTGACATTTCGTATCTTTTGAGGACATCGGGGTGGGGGAGACGAAAGATGTTGTCGGCGCCGCAGCTTATAACGGCAATCTCGGGACGGACACGGGCAAGAAAGGGGAGAGTACTGGACAAGAACCCTCCATGATGGGGAACGAAGAGGACCTGACTCCTGATGTCTTTCCCCTCCCTGACAAGACGTGTCTCCGATGGTTCCGAGATATCTGCCGGCAGGAGAAAGCTGATTTTCCTAAAGGTCAGCTTCAAAACGAGGGCATTGTTGTTTGTAGCATCGAAACCGCGAGAAGGGTCATTTCCTCCCACGATCGGGTGTTTGGGGTTTAATATCCTAAGCTGGATGTTACCGATTTTCTCCTCTGGTGTCTCCTCCGACATGAGCCGGTAATGGATATTCTTTTCCCTGATAATCCTCATAAAATCTTTATATGTGTCAGTCCCTGAAACCTCGCCGTTCGCCCATACTTCCCTGACGGCAAAGTTTTCAAGGATATAGATCAGGCCGCCCAGGTGATCCGGGTGGGGGTGGGTCAGGACGACGGTATCCACTTTTTTTATCCTCTCATGCCAGAGGAAGGGGGCAAGGACGTATTTTCCCATATCAAAATCACTATCGGGGAAGCCGCCGCCGTCTATAAGCATCTTTCTGCCCCCGGGAAATCGAACGAGTGTTGAGCTGCCCTGTCCCACGTCAATGGATGTGACCTCAAGATCATTCCGATAGGCATCCCTTGCGTAAAGGTAGATGCCATCGGCCACAAAGAATGCAACAAGCATGGCAATCGCAACCCCAGGCCAAAAACGTCCCGGCGCTGATCCTCTCTCCCTGTCTTTCCCATTCCTTTCTTTCCAGGTATCGGTCAGTTTTACCATGGCGATTAGAAAAAGGTAGTAGGCTGTCATTTCGAGTAATGTCGGTGTACCGATGAAAAAAGAGGAACCGGGGAGAGAGGCGAGAAAATCGGTGAGCGAAACGGAGATCGTAACGAGGAAAGAAGATATCTTGACCAGGACAACGGTTAGTGTGGGCGATATGGGGGCCGTCAGGATAATGGCCATGCTGACGGGAAGGGCGATCATGCCCAGCAGAGGGACAACGATGATGTTGGCAACAAGAGCAATGGACGATACCATGTTAAAGTAAAAGGCGACAATGGGCGCTGTGCCGAGTATGGCGGCGAGGGAGGCCATGATAAAAAGAAGGATACCTTTAAAAACCTTTTCGGAAAAAGAGATACCTCTCTCTTCATGCTTGCCTTTTGGAATCAGCAGGGCAAGTCTCGGGGTAATAAAAAGAATCGCCGCGACGGCCGTAAAGGAAAGCTGAAAGGAGATGTCAAAGAGGGAATGGGGGAAGACGATGAGAATAATAAAGGCGGCAAGGGCCAGCGTGTTGTACAGGTCCCTCTCTCTCCCCAGGAATATGGCCACCATAAAAGTGACGATCATGATGGCGGCCCTGACGACGGAGATACCCATCCCGGCGATGAAGGCGTATATCATAATGGGAAGGCAGGCCCCCAAAGTGGAGACCTTAATGACATTGAATCTCAAAAGGAGATAGGGGAAGGACTTCATCATCAGCCTGATGAGATAGATTGACAGGAGGGCAATGATTCCCACATTGAATCCTGATATGGCGATGATATGGGATGTGCCTGTACGGTTAAACTTTTCCCGGACATCTTTCGGGATTTCCCTCTGTTCCCCCAGGACCATGGCCTGTATAATTTCTCCTGCCGGCGTCGGCGAATTTTCGCGAATGAGCCTTCTTACATTTCCCCTGAACATCTCCAGGGTTGTCTTCCATCGGTTTCCCTGGTTTTCTCTCAGGACGGCGATACCCGAGGGATCGCTTATAGAGCCACGCACCAGGATGTTCCTGTATCGGAGGTGCCTTTCATAGTCAAAACCGCCGGGATTATTGAAGTTGTGAGGTCTTCTAAGCCTGGTCCTGAATCGTATGAAATCCCCGTATTTAAACGGATACGGATCCCTCACCGTTAGCAGTACCCGTCCCTCCACAGGAACGGTGGATTTATCCTTGATTACCCTGACTACAGAGACAACCAGTTCGGTCTTATGAGGTGAGACTTCCGGGTTTTCACAGATAATGCCGTCAACGGTGGTCTTCTCCGGGCTTAGATAATTACTGATATGTCTTGGCCCTGGTTCTTGATAGAGATAGAGATTTATGTTGAGGATACCTAACAGGAACAGGGGGAGGACCAAGGAGAGGCCGACAATGGCTTTCCATTTTTTAATTATGGCAACGAGCAGAGATATCAGGGTCATGATCAGGCAGACCATCAGGGGCGGATCCGGGAGATGGATGAAATTTCCCACAGAAATCCCCGCGATCAAGGGGATGAGAAGGGGGATGATTGGTCTTAGCATGGATCAATTCCATAGATTTATTTTCAAAAATAATATAGCATATTTTCCTTATTGATACAGGGAACAACGATGGACGATCATCTGTTGCAGAATGAAAACCTGACGACAAGGGTTCGCTGGTTGATGCTGGCGCGGGTTGCCATTGTCACATTTCTGCTCGGGATCACAGCCCTCAGCGAGATCAGAGGTACAGAATCCCTGCTCAAAGAATCAGTCGCATCTCTTTATATCATCATCCTGCTTACCTATTTCCTCTCTATCATTTATCTTTTTCTCCTGAAGCACGTCAGGAGCCTTGAGGTCAATGTATATATCCAGAGCCTGACTGACGTGTTGTTGATAACGGGTTTCGTGTATGTTACAGGCGGAATAGGAAGTGTTTATTCGGTCTTCTATCCCCTAATTATCATATATTCAGTCCTCTTCCTTGCCGGAAGGGGAGGGGTTATCACAGCCTCTACCGCAAGTGTTTTTTATGGTCTGTTAGTAAATTTAGAATATTATAACATCATCAAGCCTTTCTACAATATTTCCATCGAGGGATACCAATTCCTCCCTGGATATGTCTTTTCGAGAACTCTCATCCACATCCTGTCGTTTTACATTATTGCCCTTCTCGCCAGCTTTGTGGTGGAACAGGAGAGAAAGACAAGAACCGTCCTGACAGACAGGGAAAATGCCTTCGATCAGTTGGATTTACTGTACAGGAGTATTATTGAGTCTGTTGATACGGGCATATTAACGATTGACCTTGCGGGGAAGGTAAAATCTTTCAACAGGGCGGCGGAAGAGATTACGGGCTTTTTATTTGCAGAGGTGGAAAACAAAAACATTAATCAGGTCTTTCCGTATTACTCCGACCTGAAAGAGGAAACGAAAAACATGGAGGACCGCCAAGGGAATTCGCTGGAAAAAAGAGTGGAAATGCCGGTTGCCGGCAAAGGGAACAGAACTCTGATTTTAGGTTGTTCTATATCACATCTTAAGGATAACAGGGGGAATAGAATAGGGGATATCTTGATTTTTCAGGATCTGACGGCGATAAAAAAAATGGAGGAAGACCTTGAAAAGAGCAGAAGGCTTGCCTTTATCGGTGAGATGGCGGCCAGCCTTGCCCATGAGATCAGGAATCCTCTGGCGTCAATCAGCGGATCGGTTCAGGTTTTGAAAAATGAACTTAATTTAAATGGGGCCGATGATAAACTCATGCAGATTATTCTGAGGGGTAAGGATCAACTCGAAAACTTTATGAGAGATTTCCTCCTCCTGGCAAGACCACCGTCGGGTATTTGCGAGATAATTGACATCAGAGAGATCTTTGAAGATGTCCTTGAATCCATCCGTTATGCGTCGGACTGGCACGAGGGAATCGAGGTTATGCGGAAATTATCCGACCAATCCCTTATCATGGCCAATAAAACGCAGATCAGGCAGCTCATCTGGAATCTTGTCATCAATGCCGTTCAGTCCATGCCGGATGGGGGCAGGCTGATGGTAGAGGCCCAAAAGGTTTTGCTTCCCGATTTCAGGGAATATCTTGAGATACGTATCACCGATAGCGGATGCGGCATCGAAGAAAAAGATATGGAAAAGATTTTTGAACCCTTCTACACAACCAAGGAAAGGGGAACAGGTCTTGGCCTGGCAATTGTCAACAGGATTATAGAAAACTATTCCGGAAAGATTAAAATCGAAGATAACCCTGAGGGAGGGACAGCCTGTATTGTATGTTTGCCGAGAAGCCATTAGTCATTGCCGGGCAATGGCTGCTTTTTCGAGAGGAGGCCAGAAGTGGCTAAGATTCTCGTTGTGGATGACGATCAGGGCATGAGGGAGTTTCTTGAGATCATGCTGACAAAGGAGGGTTACAGGGTGACCTGTGCCGGTGATGCGGGAAAGGCCCTTAATCGTTGCAAAAAGGAACAGTTCGATCTTATTATTACCGATCTGAAGATGCCGAAAATGGACGGCATTACATTTCTGAAAGAGGTCAAAGATATTTCCCCGGAAACAATGGTAATTCTGATTACGGCTTACGCCTCCGGTGAAACGGCGGTAACAGCCATGAAGGAAGGGGTATACGACTATATCGAGAAAGGGATAGATATAGAGGATCTTAAGAAGATCATTCGGGAGGCCCTCGAGAAGAAGGGTATTAAGAGGGAGGATATACGGTTCATCAAAGGGGTGGAAGATGCCGTTTGTTTTGGAGGCATGGTGGGGAAAAGCAAGGAGATGCTTAAGGTTTATTCTTTTGTTAAAAAAGTGGCCGGTACCCCCCTGGCCAATATCCTTCTCTTAGGTGAGAGCGGGACAGGTAAGGAACTCGTGGCCAGGGCCATCCATGAAAACAGTCCCCGAAAAAATATGCCGTTTATCGTCATTGACTGTGGCGGTGTACCGGAGGCCCTCCTCGAAAGTGAATTCTTTGGCCATATGAAAGGCTCCTTTACCGGCGCGTACTTTGATAAACCGGGCCTCTTTGAGGTTGCCCGGGGTGGGACGATCTTTCTGGATGAGATTGGCGAACTGCCGCCCCTCCTCCAGGTGAAACTCCTCCGTGTCGTCCAGGGAAAGACCTTCCGAAGGATAGGGGGGGCGGAGGATATCAAGGTTGATGTACGGATCGTATCGGCGACAAATCAAGATCTGGAAAAAAAGGTAAACGAGGGTACCTTCAGGGAAGACCTTTACTACCGTCTCAATGTCATCCCGATACATATCCCTCCTCTGAGGGAGAGAAGAGAAGATATCCCGGTCCTGACAACGTATTTTATAGAGAAGTACTCCCGTGAGTTCGGCAAAGAGATCAAGAACATATCTGCATACGCCATGGGGCTTTTAATGGATTATCCCTTTCCGGGCAACATCAGGGAACTTGAGAATATCATCGAGCGGAGCGTTGCCCTCGAAACATCCAATATTATCCTGCCGGAAAATCTCATTTTGGCAAGAAATATTTCCCCGGCAGGAGAAACGGCCGTTAATTACGAGATACCGGAGAATGGCATCGGTCTGAATGAGGAAGTGGCAAAGTTTGAAAGACAGTTGATAGAAAAAGCCCTGCAAAAAAGCCGGGGTTCGAAGACAAAAGCCGCCGAACTGCTCCATGTGAGTTTTGATTCGCTGAGTTACCGGCTTAAAAAACTTGATATTGAAAGGGATATTGAATAGGGAGGCGAAAATGGAAGTTCTGGTAAAAAAGGCAAATCTTGCGGAATTTACCTCCGAGGTGTCAGTTGTTTTCCATTTTGAGGGGGAGGAACTCGGAGGTGCGGCGGAGCTACTGGATAGATCCTCCGGCGGATTGATCAGTGATGTAATCGCAGGAGGTGATTTTGAAGGAAAGCTCTTTCAGATATCATTGATATATACGAGGGGGCTTATACCGACCGTGCGGATTATCGTGGTAGGTCTGGGCAAGAAGGCAGACTTTAACCTGGAAAAACTTAGGGGCGCTTTTTCCGGAGCGGCTCAGCAGGTAAGGAAATTGAATCTGAAAGGGTTTGCCACGTCCATGGATTTGGGGGATTTGACGGCAATCGTCCAGCATCTCGACAGGGTGACCGAGGCCGCCGTGGAAGGGGTTTTCCTTGGCCTGTACCAGTTCACGCTCTTCAAGACCGTAGAGCGGGATAAGATCAGAGAAATAGAGGAATTTGTAATTGTTGAGGATCGTGAAGATGCCTGGGAGGTAATCAGGTCTGCGGCGGAAACGGCAGAGATCATCTCGCGGGCGGTTTATTTTGCGAGAGACCTCGTTTCTACGCCGGGGAATGAAATGACACCGGCTGCTATGGCCGCTAAGGCAGAGGAACTTGCCATGACGAGAAGGAATGTCAGGGTCGAGGTTCTTGATGTTCCCAAAATGAGGGAATTAGGAATGAATGCCCTGCTCGCCGTAGCCAGGGGGTCTGACGAGCCGGCCAGTTTTATTATTCTCGAATACCGTGGTGGGAGAGATGCTGATCCTTTCATTGCCCTGGTTGGCAAGGGGCTGACCTTTGACAGCGGCGGCATCTCCATAAAGCCTTCGGAGAAGATGGAAGAGATGAAATCGGATATGGCGGGTGGTGCGGCGGTGATAGGCGCCATCATGGCCGTGTCTGATATGAACCTTCCGGTTAACGTTGTCGGCCTGATACCGGCAACGGAGAACCTCCCCGGAGGAAATGCCTATAAGCCGGGGGACATCCTGAGATCCCTGTCCGGTAAAACCATAGAGATCCTTACCACCGATGCAGAGGGACGATTGATTCTGGCCGATGCCCTTACCTATGCCGGAAAGTACAAACCGGCTGCCATCATTGATATTGCTACCCTGACTGGCGCCTGTGTTGTTGCCCTCGGTAATCATGTTATCGGGATGATGGGAACCGATGATCGCCTGAAGGGAAAGATCAGAGCTGCCGCAGATGCTACCGGCGAGAGGGTATGGGAGATGCCGCTCTGGGATGATTATCATGAATTGATCAAAAGTGATGTGGCGGATTACAAAAATTCCGGGGGAAGGGCGGGAGGGGCCATCACGGCCGCTGCCTTCTTAAGCAAATTCGTGGGGGACTATCCCTGGGTGCATCTGGACATCGCAGGCCCGGCATGGTTGGAAAAAGACAGACCCTATATCCCTAAGGGTGCATCGGGGGTTGGTGTTCGTCTGTTCGTCCAGCTTCTGAGGGACTGGCGCCCGGATCAGGAGTCAGAATCCAGGAACCAGAATCCAGAATAATAGAACCAGTAAGTATTCGAGGTAACGGGAAAGGAAAAAGAATTCTTGACTTATGTCAAGGACAAAAGCAATTTAATAGATTAAATAATTACATAAAGAGACAAGAGATGAAATATCGTCTCGCAAATTCCAAATAACCTTTAACCAGGAAAAGGAGGTAAAGTCATGTTTTGTTATCAGTGCGAACAAACGGCAAAAGGTGAAGGGTGTACAATTGCAGGGGTTTGCGGAAAGCAACCGGATGTTGCCGCCCTTCAGGATCTTCTCATCCATGCCCTCAAGGGGCTCGCTCTCTACGCCGTGGAAGGACGAAAGGCGGGGGTAAATGAACGGGAGGTAAATGTATTTACTTGTGAAGCCCTCTTTGCCACCCTGACCAATGTAAATTTCGATCCGGACCGTATTGTCCGGTTGATCCATCGCTGTGTAGAGCTGAGTGAAAAACTCCAGGAGAAGATCAGGACAAAAGCTGGAAACGTCAACCTTCCGGATTGCCCGGTTACCTTCAGACCCGGGGCGACCGTGGAAGAGTTGGCCAAACAAGGGGAAGCGGTGGGGTTGAAATCGGATACTTCCATCGCCCCGGATATCCTCTCCCTCCAGCATATATTGCTCTTCGGGATCAAGGGTGTTGCCGCCTACGCAGACCACGCACAGATACTCGGGCAGGAGGATGATGAGGTCTATGCCTTCATCCACGAGGGTCTTGCCGCTACCATGAGGAAAGACCTGAGTCTTGATGACTGGGTGGGGCTGGTGCTGAAATGCGGAAAGGCCAATCTTCGGGCCATGGAACTCTTAGACGCAGCCAATACCGGCGCCTACGGTCATCCTGTCCCTACCACGGTATCCCTGGGAGTTAAAAAGGGAAAGGCCATTCTCATTTCGGGGCACGATCTCAAGGATTTGGAAGAACTCCTGAAGCAGACGGAGGGCAAGGGTATCTATGTTTACACTCATGGGGAGATGCTTCCCGCCCACGGTTACCCGGGTCTCAAAAAATATGCCCACCTGTACGGCCATTACGGTACCGCCTGGCAAAACCAGATCAGAGAATTTGCGGACTTTCCCGGGGCCATCCTGATGACCACCAACTGCATCCAGAAGCCGAGGGAATCTTACCAGGGGGGTATCTTCACCACCGGCATGGTAGGTTGGCCTGGCGTAGTCCACATTAAAGACAGGAATTTCGCCTCTGTGATAGAAAAGGCCCTTTCCATGCCCGGTTTCCCGGAAGATAGAAACGGGCGAAAGGTGATGTGCGGCTTTGGACGCAATGCCGTCTTAAGTGTCGCCGATAAGGTAATCGAGGGGGTCAAGGGAAAGGCCATCCGTCATTTCTTCCTGGTTGCCGGCTGCGATGGAGCCAAACCGGGGCGAAATTATTACACGGAGTTTGTAGAGAAGGTGCCGAAGGATTGCGTGGTCCTCACCCTTGCCTGCGGCAAGTTCCGCTTCTTCGACAAAAACCTGGGGGACATAGGAGGCATCCCTAGATTGCTGGATATAGGTCAGTGTAATGACGCCTATTCGGCCGTCCAGATCGCCGTGGCCCTGGCAAAGGCATTCAATGTAGGAGTCAACGAGTTACCCCTATCCATGATCCTCTCCTGGTATGAGCAAAAGGCTGTGGCCATTTTGCTGACACTTTTACACCTGGGGATCAAGGGGATTCGCCTCGGTCCATCCCTTCCGGCCTTCATTTCTCCCAATGTGCTCGATGTGCTGGTAAAAAACTTCGACATTAAACCCATCACCACGCCTGACGAGGACCTGAAGGCAATATTGGGTTGAGTTTGTATCCACTTCCCGTGGGGGATGCAAAGGATGCTTGCATCCTCCACCTACGACAATAAATGGAGGGAACACCATGAAGTGCCCGGGACAGGATACGCGTTACTGGAAACCAGGAGCAATCTTCGAGACCGCCTGTACAAAGTGTGGCAATCCGGTGGAGTTTTTTAAAGACGAAGCCACCCGCATCTGTAAAAAATGCGGAACAAAGCTTGTTAATCCGAAAATGGACTTCGGTTGTGCCGCCTACTGTAAGTTTGCCGAGCAATGTCTGGGGGGGCTGCCTCCGGAGCTTCTGGCCCAGAGAAACGATCTGTTAAAGGACCGCGTTGCCATCGAGATGAAGCGCTACTTTAAACAGGATTTCAAGCGGATTGGCCACGCCACCAGAGTGGCCCGTTACGCAGAGGAGATCTTCCGGGAGGAAGGGGGAGACCCGGCAGTGATAATGTCTGCCGCCTATCTCCACGATATCGGCATCAAGGAGGCGGAGCGGAAATACCAGAGCACGGCGGCGCGTTATCAGGAGGAAGAGGGGCCGCCCATTGCCCGTGACATCCTTTCCAAGTTGGGAGCCGACGAGGAATTGATCACAGAGGTCTGCGACATCGTAGGCCATCACCATCATCCGAGACCCCAGGAAACAAAAAACTTCAAAGCGCTCTACGACGCCGATCTGATTGTAAATATGGAAGAAAACAAGAAGGAGAAGAATGGCTCCGCGGATATGGAGAAACTGATATCCCTCATCGGCAACGTCTTCCTGACTGAAGGAGGCCGCAAATTGGCAAAGAAGGTTCTTTTACAACAAGAAAAGACTGATCAACCGGTTATTTAACAAGAAAGTAATTTATCTGCCGGTAGAAAGAGGAAACCATGAAAGCGAAAGTAAAACGTAGGATTATTGAAATTGACGAAGAGAAGTGCGATGGCTGCGGACAATGCGTACCCTCATGTGCTGAGGGAGCTATTCAGATCGTGGACGGCAAGGCCAGACTGGTATCAGAGAAGTACTGTGACGGATTGGGCGCCTGTCTCGGGGAGTGCCCGAACGATGCCCTCAGGGTCGTGGAACGGGAGGCGGAGGATTTTGATGAGACGGCGGTGGAGGAACATCTACAGTCAAGGGAGGCGGCAGTTGAGGGCGCAACTATGGCCTGCGGCTGTCCATCTGCCCATATCCAGAGCTTTGCATCACCAGCATCACGTGAGGGAGTTAGCAGGCCGGTAGAGGGTGGAGTATCTACCCTGTCCCACTGGCCGGTACAGATCCGGCTTGTCCCACCCACAGCTCCCTTTCTGAAAGGGGCAGACCTTTTAGTGGCAGCGGATTGTGCACCGGTGGCTTACCCTGATTTCCATCAGGATTTTCTTAAAGGTAAGGTTATTCTCGTTGGTTGCCCAAAACTCGATGATGCTGAGGATTACGTCCAGAGATTCGCCGATATTTTCAGGAGCGCCGATATTAAGTCCGTCACCGTGGTTGCGATGGAAGTGCCCTGCTGCCAGGCTCTGCCTGTGATTGTCAAAAAGGGAATGGAGTCGGCGGGCAGGAAAATTCCCATAGATCAGGTAACAATTGGTATCAGAGGGGATGTCCTGAAAAGGGAGAAACTGGCAGTAGTTGACTTTTTGTTGAAAAAAAGAGGAAAGAAGGTTTAAAAGAACAATGATTTATATTGATGAAGAAGAATGTATCGGATGCGGCACCTGTGAAGAGATATGCCCGGAAGTTTTCAGGCTCAGCGACGAAAAGGGAAAGGCAGAAGTCATCAATCCTGAGGGGGGCACCGAAGACCTTATTGAAGAAGCTATCAGTAGCTGCCCGGTCTTATGTATCCACCGGGGAGAATAAATCTAAGAAAATGAGTAAACGCCCACAACGTAGGAATATCAGTTGCCTGGGTCCTTCAGATATTTCTGACGAGGATATCTTAAAGGCAATGAAGGAGATCGAGGGGTACCTGGATATAACCCCAGGTGATGCTAAAGATATCTACCGCCTTGCCTATAGACACGCTATTGAACGCCTTACTCATTTGGTTAAGGCAGGGTCTGTGATGACTAAAGCGGTAGTTTCTGTCAAGAGGGATACCCCCCTGGAAGAGGTGGCAGAACTGATGGCCGGTCACGGCATCTCTGGTGTCCCGGTAGTTAATCGTTGCCCTTCTAATAAATAACATACCCAGAGGCCGGAGATATCCGGAGTTCTGGTTTTAACTCCTTTAAGGACGGGTTTCTACTAAAGCCCAGGCAAGATAGACCCCCACAACTAAAATCCCTACCACCAGAGAGGTCTCTAAACGTCCTCTAAAAATTTTTCTATCAACTCTCTGCAGAAGGTAATGATCCAGGATCGGCCAGGAGAAAAGGATAATTCCGGAAAGGCCCAAAATGACCACCCCAACCGATCCGGGAACCATCTTCAGGAGGTGATAAAAGGGAAGGAAGTACCACTCTGGTTTGATATGTTCGGGGGTAACCAGAGGATCACTTGGAGGCCCCATCGTTGCAGGTAATGCAATGGCCAGGAGGCAGATTACCATGACCAGGTAAAGAAATACTATGAACTCACTCGTAAGGTGCTCCGGATAAAAATGGTAGTGACCTTTCAGGGCAGTCAAAGATTTCTCTTCTTCCCTATCCTTCTGATTGCCAGGCACATACATCCCTATAAGGCGGACAAAGAAGAGGTGCAAGAGACTGAATATGATCAAAACAGCAGGAAGGACCTGAACGTGGAGGGCATACATCCGGCTCAACGTGGCTTGATTTATCTCGTCTCCGGCAAGAAATAAATTCTTCAGCCCTACACCTATAATGGGGACACTTCCCATAATATTAGAAGTAATTGTGATTGCCCAGTAACTGATCTGTTCGTAAACAAGGGAGTAACCGGTAACCCCCATTCCCAGGGTAATCCCCAAAAGACAGACTCCTACCATCCATGCCCCCCAACGATATTCACGAAAAGCTCCCGTCACAAAAACTCTGAGCATATGGAGGAACATGAATACAATCATGAAGTTTGCGCCCCACTGGTGGACTGAACGGATAAATTTCCCATAGCGCGCATGCTCAGTTATATAGGCAACCGATTTATACGCCGTCTCTGGTTCAGCCCGGTAATACATGGCCAATAAAAGACCGGTGGAGGCTACTAAGAGAAATAACAATCCCAAAACTCCACCCCAGCACCACCACCAGCGTTTGGCCGAATGGGGCAAAGGTTCATCTACTTTCTCATAAAGACTTTGAATATCTACAGGAATGGCCTTTAGCCATTTTTTCTGAGCGGCATGATCTTCTCTCTCTTCTGTCATCGTTCTCCCTTAACCTTTAAGCAAACTGAATAAATACTTTTCCATCCCTTATTTCGGTTGGGTAACGCTCGAGAGGTCGCTGGGGAGGACCGGAGATCGGGTTTCCCTCCCCATCGAAAAACCCCTGGTGGCAGGGGCACTCAAATTGGTTGGTATTAGGACGATAGAAGACTGCACAACCAAGATGGGTACAGACGGTTCGGATGGCGAGGATGGTTCCATCCAGTTTCCGGATTACCAGCGTCTTACGTCCCTGGAGATCTTTAGTTTCAAGCGATTTGCCCGCAGGAACCTCAGACTCAAGAAAGACAAATTGTGCCGGTGGCTTTCTCTGTGGTACCGGATAGAGAAAACCGACTCCCATAAACGCGGCAAAACCAGCTAAAAAGGAAAGCGCAGCCCCTGTTATCTTAGTCAAAGCTTGACGCCGACCGATTCGTTCCTCTTCCACGCACAAACCCCCCTATTTTGCACGAGAGCCGTAGGTTTCTTGTTCCCATCTCAGCATGGCATCCCTCTGCTCCGGAGTAAGCCCTTCCGTCCACCGGTGGTACTTCTCCCAGTCTTTACCATCAGGCCCTCGCAGGGTTTTTGCGATGAACCCCTTTACTGATCCCCCCTTACCTTTCTTCTCACCCAGTTCTACTGCTAAGGGTAAGAAGTGGGTGTAGAAGTTACGAGAAAGCTCGTAAAATCCGTGCCACTGGACAAAGTCTGGTCCCATCATGCTTGCGCCGTGACGTGCTCTCCTTCCCTCATGGTGCCAGATTTCAAAGAAAAGGTAGTCCATTTCCTCGTTCATGGGAATATGATCTACGATTCCTTCCTTTTCTAAAAACTCGTAGATTGCCTTTGCCGGCTTTGCATACTTGTTGTTATATAGATTGACAACCTGGTCAAACTGAAGATAAAAATTGTTCACCCACTGATCAGAATGGCAGGTTAAACAGACCTTCTTCATATCTTCCCTTCTCTGCCTCGGTTCCTTAAGAATAACGGTCCCATCTTGAGCCTTAATTCCTTTTGGTTGTATGGAGATAATGGGACGTAGGGTCCAGAAGATACGGGAACCCACATCATGGGTGAGTTCGAGACCTGAGTAATTTCCATGCGGAGCTACTGGTCCCATGTGACAGGTGGAGCAGGTCGGCGCCTGAGCATAGTCTTTCCCCAGGACCCATTTGCCCCCGGGCAGATCGAGCTTCATGAAACGTTCGTTTTTCCTGAAAGCGATACCATGCTTGGATTCAGCATAGATCTCTGCCTGGGGATGGTCTGGACCCATGTGGCATTTGCCACAGTTTTCGGGGCGGCGTGCTACCTCAGAGGAGAACTCGTGCCGCGAATGACACGCCGAGCAGGAACCCCACGACCCGTCAGCATTGACTCGCCCTATCCCGGTGTTGGGCCAGGTGTCAGGAGAGTAAATTGGGGCATGACTATCTACCGATACCTTTTCAACTCGGACCTCACTGCCGTGGCACTGCTGACAGCCACTGATAGCCGCGGCTGGACCTTCGGCAAATCGTCCCAGGAAATTGTCGAGAGAACCGATAAACTGGCAGGCAATGGAATGGCGAGAGTTGAAAAACTGTTCCGTTTGTTTTTCGTGGCAGCGGGCACAGGTACGGGGAGAAACATCGGTAACTATCTCCACACCCTCGTGGCGCCAGATATCGGGTCGTTCAACCAATTTCCCATTCTTCATGGATAGAGCCACATTTTTGAGACCCGTGTCTTTATCCCAGGTAACATTTACTACATAACGGGGATTACGAATATCTTCACCCTGTCCGGGGACTGGAACACCGTGACAGTCAAGACATCCAATCCCCTGTGTAGCATGTACACTTGCCTCCCAATGTTTCACAATTCCAGGGTTTCAGCCAGGTTTACCCTGCTTATCTTCATCGCCATGGCACCGGACACATCCAGCTGATTCCGTCTTGACAATAACCTTTTTTTTCCTCCAGGCGATGTTCTTTTTCAGAGTAAATAACATAGGAAAGAACGATGACAATCGCCACCGAGAGAAGGGCAACGATCAGTTGTTTGACCTTAAGACTCATGTTCTCCTCCATCTGGAATGCTTTTTATATAGAGCTATCAAAGCAGGTCAACTCTATTTTCCGGTAACACCTTTAGAGTTAACCTTCTGATAGAGTGGGGACATATTTCTCAGGAAACCAACCGCCTTTTTCAGCACCTCAAGGAAGCGGTCAATTTCCGCCTCTGTAGTGTCCCGGCCGAAGCTTATGACGAGTGTACCCTGGGCATCGGCATATTCCCTGCCAATGGAAAGAAGCACGTGTGAGGCCCTCAGGGCTCCCGAAGCACAGGCCGACCTGGTGGAAACAGCGATATTGTCCTCATCCAGCATAAGGACGATGCTTTCCCCTTCAATGTACTTTACCGATACGGAAACGAGATTGGGCAGAGAGAGTTCCGGGTGACCGTTGATGATAATGTCGGAAACGTTTTCCCTCAACCCTTTTATCAGTCTTTCCTTCAATTTTTTCGCATGTTCTATGCGAAACTTCATCTCTCGATGGGCAATCTCGGCAGCCACACCCATCCCGATAATACCGATCAGATTCTCCGTCCCTGCCCTCCTGTTGTTTTCCTGGCCTCCGCCATCAAGTAAGGGAGAGATGTTCGTGCCTTTACGGATATAGAGGCCTCCCACACCCGGCGGTCCATTAAACTGATTGGCGGAAAAACTCAGCAAATCTACATCCATATCCTGGACATCAACCGGTACAACCCCTACAGAGGCTACCGCATCGCAGTGGAAAGGTATCTTCTTCTCCCGGGTGATACATGCTATTTCCTTTATCGGCTGGATCGTGCCGACCTCATTGTTGCTATGCATGACTGTCACCAGAATGGTTTTATCCGTAATCGCCTTTGCCACGTCATCAGGATTTACCATCCCGTATTCATCTACAGAGACTGAGGCTACCCTCCAGTTCATCTTTAATAACCTTTTCAGGCTCTTTAAAGCGGCGTTATGTTCGATGTTGGAGGTGACTATATGCTTTCCTTTATCTGCCATAGCAAAGGCCACCCCCCTTATGGCATGGTTGATGGACTCAGTTCCGCAGGAAGTGAAAACTATCTCTTCCGGTGATACGCAATTAATCAGCCTGGCTACCTTTTCCCGGGACAGCTCCAGCGCTTCCGTTGCCTGGTCACCTAACCTGTGGGAACTGGAGGGGTTACCATAGTTTTTCCTGATAGCCTCGATCATGGCTTCCTGAACCTCCGGCAACATGGGGTTGCCCGATATGTAATCCAGGTTTACTATCTTCATTACGAATCCTCCTCTCCTACCGTTGAGACGTGCCTCAGTGGACTGTCTCTTTGCCCTTTATCTCCTGGCCACAATGCGTACAGAACTCCAACCCGGCATCCCGGTCCGCATCACAGTAGGGACACTTGCATGTAGCCCCCTCGGTATGCTCATGCTTGTCCTCGCTTTTTTGCGGAGATTTGACTTTACCCGCCTTTCTATCTTCATAATCCTTTACGGCAAGGTGAAGGGCATCCGCTCCCAGATTCGAGCAATGGAGCTTGTTTTTCGGGAGGCCCTCCAGGGCCTCAGCCACCGATTTGTTGGTGATCTTTTTGGCCTCCGCCAGGGTCTTTCCCCGCGCCATTTCTGTAAGCATGCTGGAGACGGCAATGGCAGCCGCACAGCCAAAAGTCAAGAACTTGATATCGTCAATACGATCATCTTTGACCTTAATGTAAATAGTCATCATATCGCCGCAGATAGGATTACCGACCTCCCCTATTCCGTCCGCATCCTCCATTTTTCCTACATTTCTCGGATTTTTGAAGTGATCCATGACTACTTCGGAATACATATTTACACCTCCTTCATTTTCGAGTAAGAATCTATCACCTGTTACTGGGAAGAAACTCCCTTCCCACAAGTTGTCGGCTGATGATGATCTTCATTATATTCGCCGTTCCGTCGGCCATCTCAAAACCAATAGCGTCTCGCAGGCGTTGCTCAACGGGATGCTCCTCGCTGTAACCCACATGCCCATGAATAAGCAGGGAATCATGAATGGCATTGACAGCCACCACGGGACAGAACCATTTACACATTGCTGATTCTTTGTTGTGTTCAAGGCCCTGATCGGCCAGATAGAGGGTTCGATAGCAGAGTAACCTCGCCGCTTCAATCCACGTGGCATGCTCCGCAATTTTGAAAGAGACCCCTTCAAACTGCACTATCGGGCGATCAAAAGCTTTGCGTATTTTTGCATACTCAATCGCCTCCGTAAGAGAAGCCTGCGCAAGTCCTAAAGCCGCTATTGACAGAAAGACCCGCAAAACTTCAAATTGCCCCATTATTAAGTAGAAACCCTTGCCCTCTTCGCTAATACGATACTCTACCGGTAGGCGCACATTATCCAGAAATAATGTACCCCGGCTTATCTGATTAAAACCCATGTCCGGAATTCGAGACCTGCTTACACCGGGAAGGTCAAGGGGAAGAACGAACATGCTAATCCCCTTAGCTCCAGCCTGAGGGTTAGTCTTGATCGGGGCCACGGCGATATGGGCATCCATACCGCCGCTGACGCCGGTTTTTTCGCCATTGATGATATAATGATCTCCATCTCTTACAGCCTTTGTCCTTATGGCAGCTACATCCGAACCACAATCAGCCTCGGTTATCGCAAAACAACCGGAACACTCCCCCCGAGCCATAGCGGGAAGGTATCTCTGCTGCATCTCCTCTGAACAGTAGCGGGTAAGAAGTATGGAAAACAGTCCCGGCAGTACCGGCAGCATGCCAAGACCAAAATCGGCCTTCGACATTTCCTCAACAGCGATACCAACAGTGACCCAATCTGCCTCGCTACCTCCAAATTTCTGGGGAACGGCCAATCCCACCAGTCCCTGGTCGGCGGCTTTCTTTATCAATTCCAGCGGGCGCTCCGCCTTCTTTGCCCGCTCCTTTGCCCCTGGAGCAATTTCCCGCCGGGCGAAGCGTTGCACAGTTTCCCGAAACATCTCCTGTTCTTCCGTAAAACCAAAACCAGCCATTACTTTCCTCCTATAAATATGGTGTGAAAGCGAGATATAAAATAAAGATATCTGCGTGTCAAGGGGGTAAATTAAGATCCGGTGGCTGTAAGCTCTCAGGAAGTAATGGTATTTTTTTATTGCATGGTATTAAGATTAGTGATAACATTAAAAATACTAATTTTTATAAAATTGAACGATTAATGATGACAAAAAATATAAACATACCGCCTCCGAAAGAACCGGATGAGGATTTAAAACGCGTCTGTTCAGATTTAAAAGCCCTCAGAGAATCCAGGGGGATTGCCTTAAATGATTTATTTCAGATCACCAGAATAAGCCCTGATAACCTTGAAGCTATTGAAAACGGGGACTTTCACTTACTTCCTCCCCCTGTCTATACGAAGGCTTTTATCAAAAAGTATGCACAGATCATAGGTGATGACAGTAAAAAGATCCTTGACCATTACGAAAGATATCTGAAAACACTAAAAGCCCCTTACGAAAAAGAAGAGGTTGAAAAACCACCTATAACTACCTACTATAAGAAACCTTTTTTAATCTTCTCTCTTATCATTATGGCTGGCATTGTCATTTTTTTTATATCCTCATATTATAAAACCGGCGTAAATATCCCCCAACACCAGAGCAGTAAGGCTGTCCCCTTTACACCTGACGTAAAACCTGCCGAGGCAACCAATCCGCAAATGCAGGCCAAGAGTGAAGTTGCCGCTCAAGCAAGCGCAGAGGCATCTTATCATTTAAGCATAGAAGCAAAAGAGCTGACATGGTTAAGGATCGGGGAAGGACAAAATTCACCCTACGAAGTCTTACTCCAGCCGGGTAAAAAGATAGAACGTAGAGCCCCTTCTTTTGTTATTGATATTGGCAATGCAGGGGGCGTCAATGTCAAGTTTCAGGGGAGCCCCCTGTCAAGCTTAGGAAAACCAGGACAGGTTGTCCATTTGAAGTTACCGTAAGTCTCGGCAAGAGGAGGTCATAAAAGTATGTTTGGAAGTTTAGGTATGCCCGAGTTACTGGTTATTCTGGTGATTATTCTGATCATCTTCGGAGCGGGAAAGCTACCGGAGATCGGCGGCGCCATTGGCAAAGGCATCAAAAATTTTAAGAGAGCCACCCATGAACCGGACGAAATAAACGTAACACCAGAGGCCAGAAAAATAGAACCGAAATAATGCCGGTCCCCCCGTCGTATGTCTTACGTCGTACGTCTGACTTATGACTTATGACGTACGACTTATGACTATTGCTAAAAGGGGACATCGTCTTCAGGTAAGGGTTCTAAACCGGAAGATGGAGAAAGGGAATCATCTGCTGCTGTATCCGGGACCTTTGCCTGTCCTTTCGGTTCCAGCATTTGCATGTTTGCGGCAATGATCTCCGTTGTAGAGCGTTTGTTGCCTTCCTTATCTTCCCATGATCGCGTTTGGATCCTCCCTTCAATGAAGACCAGTCTCCCTTTGGAAAGGTAGTTGCTGCATATCTCCGCCAGTTTTCCGAAGGTTACGATACGGTGCCATTCCGTCCTCTGCACCCTTTCACCACTCTTATCTTTTCGCTGTTCGTCCGTTGCCAGATTGAAATTGGTCACCATTGCCCCATCGGGGGTATATCTGACCACGGGATCACCTCCCAGCCTGCCTACCAAGATCGCCTTGTTTACCATTTTTGTTCCCCTCCCCGAATCTTAGGAATTTGAAAGAGAAGTTTATATAACTTCCATACTTTTAACAATATAATTATCTTGCTTGTTGTGGCAAAATGTGATAAGTTATGGTAATTAAAATGAAAAGGGGATCTGAAATGTTTAAGACAGGGGGATTAATCGTTTATCCGGCACAGGGTGTAGGTGTGATTGAGGCCATAGAAGAGAAAGAGGTTATAAATGAAAAACAGTTATTTTACATTATTAGGATCTTGAGCAACAGTATGAAGATAATGATTCCCATAAGTAGTGCAGAATCTGTAGGACTCAGAGAAGTCATCATGGAAGAAGAAATTCCCAAAGTTTATGCGATATTAAGGAACAAGGATGTTACCGTTTATAAACAAACCTGGAACAAACGATACAAGGAATACCTTGACAGGATCAAAACAGGTTCAATATTTGAAATTGCAAGGGTCCTGCGGGATCTCTTTATATTGAAAAGTGATAAAGATCTATCCTTTGGGGAGAGGAAGATGATGGACACGGCAAAAAGCTTGTTAATCAAGGAGATATCTGTTGCGAGCAATTCTGAAGAGGCCAAGATTGAACAGGACCTTAAAATTTTGTTTGCCGTGCAGTAAGCATTTATGATGTGGGCTATTATTATATGTAGAAGGAAAGTTATTATAACAAGGAAAGGAGGTGATTTTAATTGATTGTCAGGTTTCTTTTAATTTTATCATGTTCTGTGAGTGGTTACTTTATCGCGTTCAGCTATTATGGATTCCCGCGATCGCTGGTGGGATTATTTTCAGGACTTTTGATTGCCCTATTTGTTATCCAGATTGAGCAGGCTATAAGAAAAATATCCCTCAGGACTATATTCGGAGGGGTAGTGGGAGTAATCGTTGGCCTGTTCATTGCTTTTCTATTGGCCTATGGTCTTAGTTTTGTAAGCAATATCATGGAAAGGCAGCAGGTTGTTCCCTGGATATACGCCCTGTTGACTGGTATTATGGGCTATCTTGGCCTCGTTGTCGGATCGAAGAAAATGGAGGAGTTTCCTGTCTTTGGTTTTGGCTCGACCAGGGAAAGTGGTGATTGCAAACTCCTTGATACAAGTGTCATCATTGATGGCAGGATCGCAGACATTTGTGATACCGGTTTTATTGAGGGCAAGTTGGTAGTTCCTCGATTTGTACTTGATGAATTACAGCATATTGCCGATTCTTCCGATGCCATGAAACGTTCCCGGGGTAGAAGAGGACTCGATATCCTGAACCGCATGCAGAAGAGTAGCGGTGTCAGTATTGAGGTTGCTGAGCAGGATTTTCCCAGAATCAAAGGCGTTGATGCGAAACTCGTGGCCCTGGCAAAGGAAAGGGATGGTAAAATTATTACCAATGATTATAACTTGAACAAAGTTGCCGAGTTGCAGGGTGTAAAAATCTTGAGTGTCAACGAACTTGCCAATGCCCTGAAACCCGTGGTATTGCCCGGTGAAGTGATGACAGTGAAAATTATCAAAGAGGGCAAGGAACCGGGGCAAGGTGTAGCCTATCTGGATGATGGAACGATGATTGTTGTTGATGATGGACAGAAATACCAGGGGGCAAATGTGGAGATTCTGGTAACCAGCGTACTCCAGACGACGGCAGGAAGAATGATATTTTCAGAGCTGAAGGATGTTGCTCTGGAAAAAAATCTCCCGTGTTAAATTATAGGCAATAGTTATCGCATAAAGCCCGGAAGAAGACTTAAAGAATTCCGGGCTTTCGTGTTTATTAAGGATGATGACGATGAAAACAGTGGCGATTATCCCTGCCGGTGGTTCAGGAAAGCGGATGGGGGAAAATCTTGCCAAACAGTATCTTTCCTTACAGGGAGTCCCCCTCCTGGTCCATACTTTAATGATGTTTCAGGGGTCATCGGTGGTTGACGATATATTTCTCGTCGTTCCTCCCGAGGATATCCGGTATGTGCAGCAAATGATCATTGAAAGTTATAAGCTCTCGAAGGTCAGCAAGATAGTGGCAGGAGGCAGACAAAGGCAGGACTCTGTGAAGAATGGCCTCGATGCCGTAGGGAGTGACCATAGTATTGTTGTTATCCATGATGGTGTCAGACCGTTTATTTCGGAGGAGCTGATCCATCAGGTAGTTCTCGGGGCATTGAAAGAGAAAGCGGTAACGTTCGGTGTCCCTGTTAGGGATACAGTAAAGACGGTTGATGCCGGGGGATGGGTCAGGGAAACGCTCAACCGGGACAGTTTATGGCTGACGCAGACCCCCCAGGCATTTGAAAGGCAGGTTATCAAAAAGGCATATCAAATGGCCTATGAAGATCATTTTTATGGCACCGACGATGCCGCCCTTGTTGAAAGGATAGGAATAAGGGTGAGGATGATTCCCGGTTCCGATGATAATATCAAGATTACAACAAGGAATGACCTTGTCTGGGGGGAAGTTCTTCTCCACAGACGAAGGACGAGCGTAAATGGTAAGGGGTAAGAGATGAGGATAGGTTTTGGTTATGATAGTCATAGATTGGTTGCCGGGAGAAGGTTTGTCCTGGGGGGGGTAGAGATGCCTTGTGAAGAGGGACTGCTGGGCCATTCCGACGCCGACGTCCTTGTCCACGCCATATGTGATGCCATCCTTGGGGCGCTTGGTGAGGGTGATATTGGCAGACATTTCCCCGATACGGATCCCGCTTACAGGGACATGTCCAGCCTGAAACTCCTCTCCCAGGTGGGAGATTTGGCAGAAAAAAAGGGTTATGCGGTAAATAATGTGGACTCGACAGTTGTTCTCGAAAGGCCGAAGTTGCAAGGGTATATCCACGAAATGGCGATAAATATTGCCGGTACATTAAACATTCCCGTAGCGAGTGTCAATATCAAGGCCACGACAAATGAAGGTATGGGTTTTGTTGGGCGTAATGAGGGGCTGGCGGCATTTGCCGTGGTGACCATCAGGGAAAAAGAAGATTGAGGATTTCTGAAAAACCTCTTGCACCAATTTGACCAATTATGATTTCAGAATACGGGGGAGAATATGCCAGCGATTGCATCGCTCGAAGATTTAAAAGCCGCCCAGAAAGATCTTCTGGAAGCGAAGTATCTGGATGAGTTGAAGGCTGTATTTAAGAAATGGCGCAGGATAAGTTGGAAGAATGTCTGCAAGCTGTGGTTACAGGAACGCACCCCAGAACAACTGAAAGGTGAGGGTAATGAGAATACTAATTCACGTTTCAAGGCCTGACACATTTTAAATACGCCTGTGCTCTACTCAACCATATTTTAATAGTTAAATGAAATCCGATTCGGAAAAACCCCATTATTTCGGTCATAGAAAACGTCTCCGGGAGAGATTTGAGAAGACTGGTCTCAGTTCCTTCCAAGATTATGAAGCTGTAGAACTCCTTCTGACATTAGCGATTCCCCGAAAGGATGTAAAAGACTCTGCCAAAGAGGCCATCAAAAAATTTGGATCTTTCCGTGGTGTCCTCGATGCCTCGGTTGAGGAATTAAAGAGGATCCCTGGGATAGGTGAAGCAGCTCCGTTGGCTATTCGTTTCATTAAAGAGGCCGCCAATCTTTATCTACAGCCAAAAAGTTCTTCCGACCTAACATTAAAAAGAAGCGAACCTGAAACTATCTCTTTGGAAGATCCACAGATACTTTATGACTATTGTAAAGCTGCACTTGGTACTCAACCCAATGAAACATTCAAAGTCATACATCTCAATAGCCGTTTTCAAGTAATTGACCTGCAGACCTTGAGCGAAGGAACAATAGATAGAGCGGCAGTCTATCCCCGTAGAGTTATGGAGGAGGCTCTGAAAAGGAAAGCCTCCATTATAGTAATTGTGCACAATCATCCTGACGGTAATACCACTCCATCAGATCATGACAAAACCCTCACGCGAGCACTGGTTCTTGCAGCCAAGACACTCAACATTACTGTTTTCGACCATCTCATAGTCTCTAAAGATGAAGTCTTTAGCTTTCGGGCACAAGGTCTGCTTTAATGAGTGTTTCCGACAAAATCATTGATGCATTTCCTGATCTGAATACAACTCAGGTCGGGGCGGTTGGACATACCGAAGGCCCTGTCCTAATTATTGCTGGTCCTGGTTCTGGAAAGACTCTGGTTCTCGTCGTCAGAGCTCTTAACGTTCTTCTTCAAGAACTTGCCGAGCCTCGGGAGATGCTCATCTGCACTTTTACCGAAAAAACAGCCTTCGAGTTGCGAGACCGTATATCCGCAGCTGCCAAGAAGATCAACTATCCCGGCGACCTTTCGGACCTCCTCGTTGGTACCATTCATAGTATTTGTAACGATTTCTTGATGACTTATAGACACCTCACTCCTCTTGGCAACAATTATGAAGTCCTTGATGAGCTTACTCAACTCCTCTTCCTCTATGACAATTTTGATGAAATTATCGGTATTGATGTGGATGGAAAATATCTTAATCGATGGACGACAAGGTGGACCTCTATCGAAGGTACCCGCAGCTATTTCGATAAGATAACGGAAGAGTTAGTCGAACCTGACGAACTCTTAAAGGCATCTGATCCTTTTATCCAGGCTATCGGCGCTGCTTATCTCGCTTACGAGAATGCCTTGTGGGAAAAAAATTGTATTGATTTTGCTCATCAACAAAAGCTCTGTTACCGCCTTCTTCAGAATCTAAGAGCATGCGAAGGCATCAAAAGAAAAATCAAATATGTAATGGTGGATGAATATCAAGATACCAACTATATTCAGGAACAGCTCCTTCTTCTTTTAGCGAGTCCACAAAATAACATCTGCGTGGTCGGGGATGAGGATCAAAGTATTTACAGGTTTCGTGGCGCTACGGTACGAAACATCCTTGAATTCTCAAGAAATTATCCTGATTGCAAGATTCGTAAATTGACGATTAATTACCGTTCTCATGAGAAGATTATACGAGACTACAATAAATTCATGGTGAGCCACGATTGGAGTAACCCTGGATCAGATTTCCAGTTCCGATACCCCAAAGAGATCACCGCAGACCCCGAAGGTAAATTCCCAGAATATCCCGCAGTTTTGTCCATCTGGGGTGAATCCAAAAACGACGAGGGAAACCGGGTGGCAGACCTTATCTCTTTCCTGAAAGAGAATCGGATTATTCAAGACTACAGTCAGGTGGCCTTGTTCTTACACAGTGTGCGGATGGAACACAGCGGGCACTATCTTCAAGCCTTGCAAGGCAAAGGAATTCCTGCCTTTTGCCCGCGTGCTCGGGGTTATTTTGATAACGAAGAAATCCGACATATGGTGGCCTGCTTTGCGATCTTGCTCGGATATTATGGTGATAGGCGAGGCGAGGTAAAAGGTAAGGATCTCAGCGAAATGGCGGGCTATGTAGATGAATGTCTCGTTGAACTTGGCCGGAACTTCGGGTCTCCCCATCTCCTTTCAGCCTGTATCCAGGAATTTGAAGGCGAGATCAGGGAATTACAGGAGGGTGAAACCCTTGATCGAAGGCTGGCCGATTACTTCTATCATTTTTTAGCCCATGAACCATTCTCTTCCATGGTCAAGAATGAGAACAGGGCACGTAACCTTGCAATCTTCTCTCAACTGCTGAACATTTTTCAAAATTACTATCATTACACCGTCGTCTCTTATCGGAACAGGGATTATCTCCGCCTTCATTTTTTCAATAGCTTCCTCCGTTTGCTCTACATTGGAGGTATTAACGAGTATGAAGACCCGGATCAACCCTTTCCAAAAGGGTATGTCCAGGTGATGACCATCCATCAGGCAAAAGGATTGGAATTTCCGGTGGTCGTCGTTGATTCCCTCGATAAACAACTCTCTTCTCCAAAAGATGTGGATAGACACCTATCACCATATTATCACCGAGAACCTTTCGAGCCAGAAAACAGAATAACCGGCTTCGACCGAATGCGGCTCCACTATGTTGCCTTTTCACGGGCGGAGAAGATACTGGTCCTCACTTCAACAGAGCAGCCCAAATCATACTTTAATCCTATTTGGCAGGGTTTGCAACAATGGCCATATGTGAGGCAGGATCTCTTGAAATCACTCTTCTTCCGCCTGAGAAGCCGCATGCCTTTAAAAAAGACCTTTAGTTTTACCAGCGATCTAAAGGTTTTTGAAACCTGCCCAAGGCAGTACCAGTTCTTTCGAGACCATGACTTCACACCTTCCCGATCAGCCGAAATCTTCTTTGGGGCCTTGGTGCATCAGACCATCGAAGACATCCATCGTTGGGTTCTGGATAGACGGGAAACGGAGTTAGGGGAGAGTAAGATTAAGGAAATGTTCGGTTTCAATTTCCGCCATCTTGTTGCCAGAGGTATTCGCCCGATTGGAGAGACACAACGTGCTAACGCATTTTCCCAGGTCATGAACTATTTTAATCAAAATCAGGGTGAGATGGAACGTATCATTGAGACCGAAGTCGATGTATCCGTTGAGAAGGATAGCTACATCCTTATGGGTAAGATTGATCTTCTTTTAGGTGTTGATGACAAATTAGAACTGCTCGACTTTAAATCACAGCCTCGTCCCCTTAAGGATGATTCCAGACTCGATAGTTACTATAAACAACTCTGCATTTACGCTCATATCCTTGAACGGCGTTATGGCAAGAGGGCAGAAAGGCTCCTTCTTTATTGGACTGGTGAACCGCGGCGAGAAGATGCTTTAATGGAATTCCCATATCGTCCTGAGATTGTGGACGAAGCGGGTTTGCATTTTGACCATGTGGTTGAACAGATTCTCAACAAAAACTATGATATAAAAAAAGTGCCCGAACGAAAGGTTTGTAAAGAGTGTGACCTTCGGGTATATTGTGGCCGAGAAGGGGTGATCCAATTGGGTGAGAAAGAAATAGGAGACAGATGAAACAAACAGACCTTGATATCCTTCTCTGGGAAGGAGAAGGCTCAATGTTGGAATATAAGGAGTCCCCCTCTTCTTCATTTGCCCGGGACCTCGTCTCCTTCGCTAACAGTTCAGGAGGAAAGATCCTTCTGGGAGTCCGTGACGATGGAACGGTTGTCGGGGTCAGAGACAGTAATAAGTTACGAGCCCAAATCCAGGACATTGCCAGAAACTGCGATCCTCCGGTAAAGATTCTAATTGAGACGGTGGGAAAAGTAACGGTGATAACCGTCCGGGAGAGCGAAAGTAAACCCGTCCAATGCCGTGAAGGGTTTTTCTGGCGTCAAGGAGCAGTTACTCAGAAGCTCTCACGCGATGAGATACGAGATTTTTTCCGAATCGAAGGAGCCATCCGCTTTGATCTAACCGTTTGCCCGAAATTCCGTTACCCTGAGGACTTCGACCGTGAAAAATTTGATGCCTGGATTAGACAAAGCCGAATCACTCCAAGAAGAAAGATTGATGATGTCCTGGTGAATATTGAGGTCGCTGAGCGTGCCGGGAAGCGTCTCGTCTTTCGAAATGCAGGAGTTCTCTTCTTCGCTAAGGATGTTAGACATTTCTTCCCTCAGTCCTATATTACGTGCCTTCTTTCAAAAGGAACGGACAAGGTTAATATTCTGGATCGTAAAGATTTCGCCGGTGGTCTGGTAAGCGACATCGAGGAAAGCCTGCGGTTTGTTGAGAGGAACACACGGACTGGCTACCGCATCGAAAAGTTGAGGCGCGAAGATATTCCTGAATACCCCATGCGAGCCCTGCGTGAAGCCATTACAAATGCTGTCATGCACCGGGACTACTTCGAAGCTGGGGCAAATGTCTTCGTTGAAATTTATGACGATCGGATTGAGATCAGTAACCCCGGAGGCCTGCCAAAGGGGTTGAGCAGAGAAGAACTTGGCACTCGCAGTGTGAGAAGAAATCCGCTTATCGCTGACCTTCTTCATCGGATTGCTTTAATTGAAAAGGCAGGGACAGGAATCCGGCGTATGATTGAAGACGCAAGGAAGCAGGAGTGTCCTGAACCAAAATTCAAAGTGAATGGGTTCTTTACAGCGACCTTCTGGCCAAATGTTGAAATAGCCCGCAGGATTACCCCGCAACTTACCACGCAAGCCCCAGGGGAAGTCACAGGGGAAGTTGGTGAGCAAGTCACCCCGCAAGTTACCCCCCAAGTCACCCCGCAAGCTACCCCGCAAGTTATAGCAGTCCTTGAAGTGGCCCAAACTGCCCAAAATCGAGAGGAATTGCAGAGAGCAGTTGGTCTAAGAGACCGTGAACACTTTCGCAAGACATACCTTGAGCCTTTGCTTGTGGCAGGCTGGCTTGAAATGACAATCCCAGATAAACCTCGAAGTCCGAAACAGCGTTACCGAACAACCGATCTGGGGCGTAAAGTACTGGAACGATGGAACGGAGGGAAATAGATGGCAAAGATTGAAATTACTAAAACTGAGTTGGTTTGGCCGGGGAAATATAATGAAGATGGCACACGAAATGAAGTAGAGCGGGTAAACCTTCCCTTCCAGGTCATCGAGACTATCAATGAGATTCGTGCCACAAGAGAGGCGGCAAAGAAGCCAAAACAGAAATCCCTCTTCGATATATGGCAGGCCAAAGAAGTTGATACGTTTGAGGAAGGTAAAATTGACAAAGGAGATTATTAAATGAGCGACGCATCCATTGAGAAAGAGATGAAGATTACTGACCTCATATCTGAATCAGTGTTTGAGATTGGTGGTATTGATCAGCTGGATCAACTTCGGAAGAAAATTCAGGAAGAAATTCAAGATGAAGAGGGCGATAGCCATTTGTTTGAGCATTGGAACGCCTTTTTGAAAGATGCTCAAATCAAAATAGGGACATTGCTTAAGGCTGATTCTGTTTCATTCTTACTTGGTGCGGGAACATCCAAAGATGCAGGTGGCGTTTTACTTGGTTCAATCCCATTAGAAGTTGAAAATGAATTACTGCAAAAGGGTGTGTTAGGGAAAGAAGTCCAAAAATGGATGGAATTATTTTATCAGGCAGTTTACTGGTTGAATCCTGCTGAGGAGAACGTTCCAAAAAAGAAAAATGAGATCATTTCTCGATTCAATAGCAATGATAAGAAGCCGATTAAAATTAACTATGAACTAGTCCTCTCATTGTTGTATCGATGGCGATCAGCTATCATGAATAAGGGTGGACGACTGCGACTCGATGGAGACCTAACAGTCGATACCAACGCAACCGAGCTTGATGTATGCTTGAATCAAGCGAAAAGAGCCCTCATACGCCAGTGTACACTTCCCAAGAACAATACCACCCCGGATTCACTTAAAGCCCACAAAAACTTCTTGAAGAAAGTTCTCACTCGCCCTCTCAATTTAAAACGTGTGAATATTTTTACTCCAAACTATGACACTCTTATTGAGCAGGCTGCCGATGCAGAAGGTATTGTTCTTATTGATGGGTTTGTAGGAACCATAAGACGGATTTTCAGACCCGAATCTTATGACCACGACCTTTATTTCCCTGCAGAAACAACTGAAGGTCGGGTGCATCGCCTTGATCGTGTAATACACCTTTACAAATTGCACGGGTCAATTAACTGGTGTGCTGGTGATTCTGATTGGAATAACCCATACGGTGTATCAATTCAGGGTATTCCCGAAAATGACACCACGTCAGTTTTGATTTATCCCACTCCAACGAAATATGGGGAAACGCTGGGTATGCCCTATTCGGAACTATTAAGACGGTTCGCATGGGCAACAGTCAGGCCACAAACAACCCTTTTTGTAATTGGTTACGGCTTTGGTGACGATCACATCAATGCTATAATTCTGCAGTCCCTTGCGATTCCGAGCTTTACTCTTGTGATTGTGGACCCTTTCGTTCCTGACCCAGATCCTTCAGCAGATAATTTTGTGGCTCGTCTTCGCGCAGAAAAGGATCGCAGAGTATGGATTTTTTCGGGGGAAACATTAGGTGGGTTTGATTGTTTCGTTAAGAAAGTTTTGCCTGATCTCCGTGATGAGGAAATTCTTGAAAAAGTTATTAAAACTTATAGATCACTGCGGTCAGAGGCAAATGTGACAACCGCAGGAGGAGAGTCAAATGGCGAGTGATTTTGAAATTGGGCGCATTTTCGCCGTTGATACAGCACAGGTAACAATCGAACTTAATGCCGATCTTAAGGCGCTCACGCGGACCACTTACGAGGGAGCCCAGGAGGTTGGAAGGATTAACTCTTACATAATAATTCCTGTGGGAGCACGCCGACTTGTGGCAATGGTCACACGAGTTTTTCTCGCGGAGGAAGCAGAGATTAGTGCAGATAGAACAATGGTAACTCTTCCATCAGCCAGTCGAAGAATGAAGGCAACCCTTATAGGTACTATAGACGGGAAAGCATACACACAAGGAATTACTGTTTTCCCAGTTTTGGACAATCCAGTATTGCTTGTGACATCCCAAGATCTTCAGATTATTTTTGATCAGCAATGTGTGGGAATGGGTGAGGAAAGTCAAAAACCTAATCTGAATGGTCCTGGTTTTTGCATTCGGCTTGGTGACTCACCGATATTCGAGGGGTTCTCTATACAGGTCAACCCTGATAGTCTTTTTGGTAAGCACATTGCAATCTTAGGCAGTACCGGATCAGGAAAGTCCTGCACGATTGCAAGCTTAATTCAGTCAATTCTGTCTCGTCAAGACATCAAACGGACTCATTTCGTTATCCTCGATACCAATGGCGAGTATCGTTCAGCTTTTCAAAAACAAAAAGGAAGCGAGGGATGGGAAAATGTCGGTAATTCCAAGTGCCTTTGCATTCCTTCAGACGCGCAGAGGCGTGCAGAAAGACTCATTATTCCGTATTGGTTTATGAACGCAGACGATTTTGTACGTCTCTTCAGGGCTTCTCCAGGTATCCAACGCCCAGTTCTTCTTGATGCATTGCGCTTGGCCCGTAGTCCTGCCGTCCCGCAAGGTAATATTCTCCAGCTTAGGCAACTTCTTCTTCAAGACCTCCATCGGCTTATTGCACATACTGAAGAAAGCGGAAAAACATCTGCCGAAGTGGAGGACATCGCAAGAGGTTGTACACGTTATCTGGAAGATAAGGATGAGATTCTAAAAGAAATATTCACCGATGGTGGAGACAATCTGAGAAAAGCACTTAATGAAATTGCGGGGAAAGCTCGACACCTCGTTGGGGAACCAGATGTGCGAAGATTTTCTAAACCTCTACCATTGGATTTACAACAAAGTATCAAGTCTAACCTACAGCCAATCCTTCAATCCTTGATAGGTGCGGGAAGCACACGGCCAATTCCTCAGGTTTCGGCAGACAGCCCACTATTTTTTGGTAAAGAATCCTTCAAGCGAGAATATATTGAAAAGGCCATGCGACGCGATGAATCTGGAGGCGCCCGAGCCAGAGAGTACTGTGCCACAATGCTGATGCGGATCTATCGGTTACTTGAAGATAAACGTTTTGAATTCCTTTTTGGCCCAGTAGATGGAGAATGGCAGGAACCTTTGAATTCGCTTGCCACTTTTTTAAGAGACGTCATTGGATTGTCAAACGGGAATCAGAATATGTCCCCAGAAAGTGAGGTCAGGCAGGAGGTATTTCCTTTTTATGACCGGCAGCGTTCTGGCACATCAGGTCATAATGTGGTGATTCTTGACCTGAGTCTCCTTGCTTCTGAAGTGCTCGAGAATGTTACAGCACTAATTGGCCGGACTATTCTGGAATTCTTACAGCGTCTTGGAGAATATGGTGGCGAGAATGCACGAGGATCGTTACCGATTGTACTGATTTTGGAAGAAGCCCAGAACTACATTCGGGAGATGCGGTTTGGGGAAGATGAATCGATTTCAAGAGTTGTTTTTGAGCGCATTGCTCGTGAGGGACGAAAATATGGACTAGGTCTTGTGGTTGCATCTCAACGTCCGAGTGAATTGTCGAAAACGGTGCTTTCTCAGTGTAATAGTTTTATAGTACATCGTTTGCAGAATCCCGAGGATCTTCGATATTTTAAAGAGATTGTGCCGGAAATCTATGGTCCACTTCTTAATCAGCTTCCTGCTTTAGCTCCTCAAACGGCCTTGGTGCTCGGGGAGTGTGTTAGAGCACCTGCCCTTGTTAGGATACGCGAGGCACGACCTATTCCGAGGAGCCGTGATCCAAAATTTTACAAGTAATGGATTGTTGATAAACCTCAAGACCCAAAAGTTGAGGAAATCTGTAAGATTTGGGAAGGGAAAACAGCAGAAAAACCAGAACGAACATCAACAGACGCACTCACCGAAAAGGATGGCCAAGGAGATATAAATGGCTAAGATTGAAATCGCCAAAACTGAGTTGGTTTGGCCGGGGAAATATAATGAGGATGGAACACGAAAAGAAGTAGAGCGTGTCAGCTTGCCCTTTCAGGTCATAGAGACAATCAAGGAAGCTCGTGCCACCAGAGAGGCAGCCAAGAAGCCCAAACAAAAAACACTCTTTGATATTTGGGAGGCCAAAGAAGGAGAGACTTTTGAAGAAGGGTGGAAGAACAAACTCATTTGGGGTGAAAATCTCCTCGTAATGAACTCTTTGCTTGAAAACTTTGCGGGGAAAATCGATCTTATCTATATTGACCCACCGTTTGCAACAGGAGCAGATTTCACTTTTACTACGCAAATAGGCGATAGTGATTTAGAAGTTACCAAAGAGCAATCTGCCATCGAAGAGAAAGCTTATCGTGATACGTGGGGAAAAGGTACAATTTCGTATCTTCAAATGATTTCAGACAGGCTAAAATTAATGCATGAGCTTCTCTCTGAAAAGGGGAGTATTTATGTTCACTGCGACTGGCGTATGAATAGTGCGGTACGATTTATATTGGATGAAATATTTGGTCAGGCAAATTTTATTAATGAGATTATTTGGCATTATAGAAGATGGAGTAACGTTGCCACTACTTTTCAGAAGATGCACGACAATTTACTCTTTTTTCAAAAATCTGAAAAAAGGACTTTCAATTTACTGTATCAAGAATATGCGCATCCAGAGTGGATTGAGGAGACGGTGCGTGGCTTTGTTGATGGAAAGTTAATTCGTTTAAAAGATGAACACGGTAATTATGTAAAAAGAGAAAAAGAGAATATAGGTGTACCAATGCATGATGTTTGGGAAGACATAAATTTTATTGGACCCACATCGAAAGAAAGGATTAGTTATGCTACTCAAAAGCCAGAATCATTAATAGGGCGCATCATAAGCACCTCAACATCGTCTGGTGATCTCATAGCCGATTTATTTTGTGGATCAGGGACAACCATGTCTGCTGCAGAAAAACTTGGTCGGCGCTGGATTGGGTGCGATCTTTCTCGTTGGGCAATCCATGTTAGTCGGAAACGTCTCCTCGAAATTGAAAATTGTAACCCTTTTGAGGTTCTTAACCTCGGTAAATATGAGCGCAAGTACTGGCAAGGTGTGACATTCGGCGATAGGAAAACATCTGATCAGCAACTCGCTATTTATCAATACCTCGCCTTTATTCTAAAATTGTATGGGGCAGAACCTATTTCGGGGATGCAACACTTACATGGTAAGAAGGGCAAGGCAGTGGTGCACGTGGGTGCGGTGGATGCACCCATAACCATTGATGAGATAAACGCATGCCTGGATGAGTGTGTGGCGATTCAACAAAAAGAGCTTCACGTGCTCGGCTGGGAATGGGAAATGGGGCTTTATGACCTGATGACGGATGCGGCCAAAGGCCGGGGTGTTAAACTTGTCCTCCTTAACATTCCACGAGAAGTAATGGAACAACAGGCTGTGGACAAAGGCGACATTCAATTCTTTGAGTTGGCCTATCTTGAAGTCGATGTTAAGCAGGAAAAGGGTAAGAAAATTATGGTATCGCTTAAAGACTTTGTTATTCCCAACACAGAACTCATTCCAGAAGAAATCCGATCCAAGATCAAGAAATGGTCTGACTACATCGACTACTGGGCGATTGATTGGGATTTTCAGAATGATACCTTCATGAACGGATGGGTGACATATCGCACCAGAAAAGATAGGACTCTCGCCCTTAAAAGTGATGCACATAGCTATGAAAAGCCTGGTAAATATACGGTGATGGTAAAGGTTGTTGACATTTTTGGAAACGATACCTCCCAGGCCTTTGAAGTAGAGGTGAAATAACCATGTCAAAAGCAGTTATTTTCTATGATAAAGACCTGCCAGAGATCCCGGATCGCAAAGCTCATCTGAAGCCGGACGCCCATCTAATTAAGAAAACGGCCGACGAATACGAAATCGTCGATAGACGCCGACCGAGCAAAATGCTCTTGGTGAATCGTCTTCGGCAGGCTGTGGATAAATGGCGTGAGGGAGGATATAAAGGGGCTTCATCTGTAACCCAGCGACTTTTTCAGTTCTGGTTCGAAGAAGATCACCTGTTAAATGGTAATACTTTTCACTATTACTTTGGTCAACAAGAGGCGATGGAGACTCTGGTTTACCTCATGGAAATTGAGAAGAACCGGGATGCAAAACCACTTATTGATTCCTTCTGTGAAATCTTCAAGAAGGATATGTTCACATTCAGTGTTGAGCATCAAACCACTATGGATGGACGCAGGCAGATTAGAAGATATTTCCCGGAATTAGAAAGTGATGGCCTCCAGGACCTCCCTCCTGAGGATCTCAGACGCTACGCTTTCAAGATGGCAACCGGTTCAGGTAAGACTTATGTAATGGCCATGATTATGGTCTGGTCTTACTTCCACCGGAAAATGGTTAAAGGTTCCGACCTTTCAACCAATTTCCTGATTGTTGCGCCAAACGTAATTGTCTATCAGCGACTTGAGAAAGATTTTGCCAGCAACAAAATCTTTTATGACCTGCCGCTCGTCCCTCCTGAATGGCAATGGAATATGAAAGTGATTCTCCGTGGGGAGAGCGCTGAGCCAGATCCGAATGGGAATCTCTTTCTAACAAATATTCATCAGATATATGAATTCAGGGAGGAAGAATGGACACCAGCTAATGCTGTGGACGCCATCCTTGGTCGAAAACCCGTTAAAGATCTCGCTTCTCACCAACGATCCATGCTGGAACGGCTCAAAAGTCTTCGGGACCTCGTGGTGATTAATGATGAGGCCCATCATGTACATGATGAAGACCTGGCGTGGCATAAGACTTTAATGGCATTACATGAAAGTCTTCCTGAAGGATTATCCCTCTGGCTGGATTTCTCGGCGACTCCCAAAGATCAGAACGGGACGTATTATCCCTGGATTATTTGCGACTATCCCCTTGCTCAGGCGGTAGAGGACCGTATCGTTAAGGCTCCTCTCATTGTTCACCAGGTTAAGATATCCGACCCTGAAAAAATCACTAAAGAAAATGTAACTGATGCTTACGGGGAGTGGCTTCTTGCTGCACTGGATCGCTGGAGGGAGCACTATAAGACATATAAGACTTTGGGACCAAGACCAGTCCTTTTTATTATGGCTGAAAAGAATGCCTTCGCTGATGAAATAGGTAAATGGTTAGCTGACAAGACGAATAAGACCGGGTTGAAGGATGGCGAAGTGCTGATCATCCATACAGATTCTGAGGGTGAAATTACTAAGGCTGACGTGGAAAAGGCTCGTGAGGTAGCCCGTGACATTGATCTGCCGACCAATAAAACCAAAGTTATCGTCAGCGTGATGATGTTGAGAGAGGGATGGGATGTTAAAAATGTATCAGTCGTTCTTGGTCTGCGCCCCTTCACTTCAAAAGCAAAAATCCTTCCGGAGCAAGCAGTGGGACGAGGCCTTCGTTTAATGGAGAATATCAGCCCCGATCGAACTCAAACGCTGGAGGTCATGGGAACAAGCGCTTTTGAAGAGTTTGTTCGGCAGTTAGAGATGGAAGGGGTTGGTATAAAGACCGTTACAAAACCACCCGCTCCACCAATTAAGATAGAACCTGTCCAGGAGAAGATCAAATATGATATAGCAATTCCATTGACCCGGCCCGTCTATCTTCATGATTACAAAAAATTGTCTTCAATAGATCCATTGAGTCTTGACCCGATTTATGACCGTGAGGAGTTAGAGGAAGAGTATCGAATTTCGCTCAAAATGGAATTTGCTACAACCGAAACCGAAGTTCACCGAGTGGTTATCATTCCCGGGACTATTCCACTCAGTCAGGAGGTTCTTTCTTCAATCACCAACAAAGTTATCGGGGAGGCTCGCCTATCCAATGTTTTCTCTGAACTCTATCCGATTGTCCGGGCATACGTTGGGGAGCGGTGTTTTGGACAGAAGATAGATATTGAAAGCGAACACATCCGAAATCATCTTCGGGGGCCGATGCTCCAACAAGGGATTGCTAAATATCTTGCCAGAAAAATTAGTGAACTTACTGCTGAGAGACGAGAGATCGAATTTGAGGAGGCAAAGTTTAAGCTTTCAGACACTCAACCATTCGTATGGCGCAGGCGTCATCTTCAGTGCGAACACACAATCTTCAATTACGTGGCGACATACAACGACTTCGAATCAGATTTTGCAAAGTTCTTGGACGGATGCCCAGATGTCTTGCGGTTTGCGGCGTTGGCAGAGCACTTCACCCGCTTTCGGGTCGATTATCTAAGCCCCTCCGGTGCTATCAAATTTTACTATCCGGATTTCGTCGCTGTCCAGAAAGGGAAAAATGGGAAACAAATCAACTGGATTATAGAGACAAAAGGACAGGTCTATGAAGCTGTCGCCCATAAAGAAGTGAGTATCATCGATTGGTGTAAGAAGGTATCAACTCAAACTGGGGAGACATGGAATTACATTAGAGTTGACCAAAATGTTTTTGGCGACGGAAAATTCAGGACTTTTCTTGATTTAATTGGAGTTGTTGAGAGAAATTCTGGAATTCCTTTGTTTGGGGGATGACTTGATAAAAACCGACAATAATAAAGGGGAACAGCCCCAGAAATCGGACCCAAAGGTCTCTTTAATTTCTGTCTTACTCCCCTGTCTATAGCTCGTTTAACTAAAACAATAATGACGACTTCGTAAAAAGTCCAGATGCTTCTGTTGCACTTCATCCTTCGTCATTGCGGCGTACGTATGAGTACGCCTCCTCTCCCAAGTGGGAGACATGTCAGGACTTTAGCAAAAAAAAAGGGTTATGCGGTAAATAATGTGGACTCGACAGTTGTTCTCGAAAGGCCGAAGTTGCAAGGGTATATCCACGAAATGGCGATAAATATTGCCGGTACATTAAGCATTCCTGTAGCAAGTGTCAACATCAAGGCCACGACGAATGAAGGTATGGGTTTTGTTGGGCGCAATGAGGGGCTGGCGGCATTTGCCGTGGTGACCATAGTCGTAAGTCATAAGACATGAGTAGGAACAGGGAACATATGCCGGAGGTTAGACCGAGGGTCAGATTTGCACCCTCGCCAACAGGAGAGTTGCACCTCGGAAACGCCAGGACAGCCCTTTTAAACTGGCTCTTTGCCAGGCGCTATGGAGGTGACTTCATTCTTCGGATAGAGGATACAGACCGGACAAGGACATCTCCCGCATTTGAAAAAAAACAGTTGGAAGACCTGAAGTGGCTCTCCTTAGACTGGGACGAAGGACCGGAAAAGGACGGGCCGGTGGGACCGTATCATCAGATGGAGAGGCTCGATATTTATAATTTCTACTTGAAAAAGCTGATGACGGGGGGAAATGTTTATCCCTGTTACTGTACGGTAGAGGAACTGGAGGCAGAGCGGATCGGTCTCCTTTCCCGGAAAATGACGCCAAGATATACGGGGAAATGCAGATACCTGACGGAGGAGGAGAAAAGGAAGCGGGAAATGGATGGAAAAAAGCCGGCTTTCCGTTTCCAGGTAGGAGAGGGTCTTATGGAGTTTGGCGATTTGATCCGGGGGAAGATGAGGTTTAATTGTGCCGATATCGGTGACTTCATTATCGTCCGTTCCAACGGGGTTCCCGCCTATAACTTTGCTGTCGTCATTGACGATCACCTTATGAGAATAACCCATGTCATCAGGGGAGAGGATCACCTCACCAATACGGCTATGCAGTTGATTCTCTATAAAGCCCTAGGTTTTACCCCTCCCTTTTTTGCCCACCATTCCCTGATCTTAGGGAAAGACCATACAAAGTTGAGTAAACGCCACGGACCTGTTTCTGTCAGGGAGTTCAGAAACAGGGGCATACTTCCTGAAGCTATGTTGAATTATCTCTTCCTGATCGGTAGTTCCACGGGAAAGGGGAGCGAGGTCTGCTCTCTGCCGGAGATTATCAGAGACTTTTCCCTCGCAAAGACGGGTAAAGGCGGCGCCATTTTTGATGAGGACAAACTGAAGTGGCTCAATGGCGTCTATATCCGGCAATATGAACTCCAAAAGTTGACAGAAAGGCTGGCGCCGTTTATTGAAAGGGCAGGATACGATTACAGCGCTATCGAGGGAGAGAGGCTTTATCAGATTGTCGAGGCTGTGAGGGGTAATCTTGTTACCCTTTCTGAAATCGGAGATTACCTGAATATGTTTTTTGACGAAAGGTATCATCTTTCGGAAGAGGCGGCACTGCTCCTCCGGGAGAACGATGCATTAGTGGTGTTAGATGCCCTTAGTGAAGTTCTGAAGCGAGAGATCGGTGGAAATGCCTATCATGATGTGGTTGCCGCGGTGAGCGAAAAGACCGGTTTTGGAGGGAAAAAATTGTTTATGCCCATAAGGGCTGCAATAACCGGCAGACTGTCCGGACCGGAGCTTGAGAAAGTCTTTGCCATCCTTGGTAAGGCATCCATACTAAAAAGGGTAGAAAGTGCAGAGGAACAGCATTCGGGATGTAAGGTGGAGCGTTAAGTTTTCGTCTTGAACTGGATGTCATGTCGTGATATTCAATTGAAGAAGGAGGAGCGATGAAATTTATAGATGAAATAGACATCAAGGGAAAGAGGGTCCTGTTCAGGTTTGATTTCAATGTTCCCTTAGTTTCCCTAAATGGTAGTTTTAATATCGTTGATGATTCGAGGATCAGGGCCGTCCTTCCCTCACTTAATCATGCCCTCGATGAGGGGGCAAAAGTCGTCATCACCTCCCATCTTGGAAGACCCAAGGGTAAGATTGTGCCTGAGCTTAGCCTTGCTCCCATCGCGAGAAGGTTATCCCGGCTCTTGGGCAAAGAGGTGCAGATGGCCGGAGATTGTATTGGCGACGGGGTAAGGAAACTGGTCGCAGGTATGAAACCGGGGTGTATTGCTCTCCTGGAGAACCTGAGGTTTCATCCGGAGGAAGAAGCTAATGCTGATGAATTTGCCAGGGAACTGGCCGGTTTCGGAGATGTCTACATTGACGATGCCTTTGGAAATGCCCACAGGAGGCATGCGTCAAATGTCGGCATCACAAAGTTCATGAAGGTCTGTGGCGCCGGTTTCTTGATAAAGAAGGAACTGGACTACTTTAAAAAGGCGCTGGACAGACCGGCCAGACCTTTTGTGGCAATTATCGGCGGCTCGAAGGTTTCCGGTAAACTTGAAGCCCTGACTGATCTCGTTAAAAAGGTTGATAAGATGATTATTGGGGGGGGGATGGCCTTTACCTTCCTGAAGGCGCAGGGGCATGAGATTGGTAAGTCCCTTGTGGAAGACGATCTGGTGGCCAAGGCCCGGGAACTGATGGAAACGGCAAGGGAACTGAGTATAAAATTATATCTGCCCGTTGATTGTGTTATTGCTGAGAATAAGAGTGCCCAGGCGGAAACAAAGATAGTGCCTGTACAGGAGATTAATCCCCACTGGATGGGCCTTGATATTGGTCCCGCCACGATTTCCCTTTTTACGGAGGCGTTAAATAATGCCAAAACCATCGTCTGGAATGGTCCGATGGGGATGTTTGAAATTGATGCCTTCAGCAGAGGGACGTCGGCGCTGACTCACAGTGTGGCGAATTCGTATGCCCTTACTATTGTGGGGGGGGGAGATACAGACGTGGCGATTCATAAGGCGGGCGAAACCGATAAGATTACTTATATTTCCACGGGGGGCGGGGCCTTCCTCGAACTGTTAGGAGGTAGAGTGCTCCCGGCGATAGAGGCCCTCGAGCATTGCGATGACACAAAATGAAAATGTTGTGACACGCAACCTGAAGATGATCGTGGAGTACAACGGAGCTAACTATCATGGATGGCAACGTCAGAATGATATGATGACCGTCCAGCGGGTTCTTGAAGAGGCCATCGGCATCATTACCCGTGAGGAGATCAGGCTCATTGGCGCCGGAAGAACTGACGCCGGTGTCCACGCCGTAAATCAGGCAGCCAATTTCAAGACGGGATCAAAAATCGAAGAAACGAAACTTCTCAAGGGTATCAACAGCCTTCTGCCGAAAGACGTGGTGCTTAAACAGCTTGCAGAGGCAGCAGAGACCTTCCACGCCCGCCACGATGCCAGGAGTAAGGTATATCTATATCAAATATACAACAGACCAATTCGGCCGGTGATGTACAAAGATTACGCCTGGTTTCTCCGGAATTTCCTCGATATAGACAGGATGAAGGAGTCGTTACTTCTTCTCATGGGGACCCATGATTTTTCATCTTTTAGCGCTGCCGATAAGGAGATAAAGAATCGTATCAGAACGGTTATGGATGTTGATGTGAAGGCGTCCAGATGCGGTATGGTGAGAATTTATATAGAGGCCAATGGGTTCTTGAGATATATGGTAAGAAATATAGTGGGTACGCTGGTTGATGTGGGTAAGGGGAAACTGACACCTGCCGAATTTATAGATCTCATGGAAGCAAAAGATAGGAGACGGGCAGGTTTAACGGCGCCGCCTCATGGGCTATTCTTAATGGAAGTAAAATACTGATTTTGGAGATCATTACCGTTGAGAATTCTGATATTGGGACATAGGGGTATGCTGGGGAGTGATCTTTGCCTGAGGCTTGGCGCCGGCCATGATGTAACAGGCAAGGATATCCTCGATTTCGATATTACCTCGGCTATTGCCTGCCATGATATCATTTCGGAGGTGAGGCCGGAGATCGTTATCAATGCGGCTGCCTACACCGATGTAGATGGCTGTGAATCAAACAGAGATAAGTGCTTTTCGGTGAACGCCGATGGAGTTAAGAACGTTGCCCGCGCCTGCAAAGGTATAAAAGTCGTGCACTTCAGTACAGACTATGTCTTTGATGGGCGAAAGGGAATACCGTACCTGGAAGATGATTTGCGCCGTCCTATCAATGTCTATGGCCAGTCCAAGCTCGAAGGGGAATTGTTTCTCCAGGCGTTTTCATACGACTTTCTCCTCATACGGACGGCCTGGCTCTACGGTACAAGAGGCAGAAACTTTGTGAGCGCCATTATGGAAAAGACCAGAACATCGAAAACAATTGACGTGGTTGACGACCAGATCGGTTCACCGACCTATACCTGGGATCTGGCTGCTGCCGTTCAAATACTTATCGAAGATCATCACTCCGGGGTTTTTCATGTAACCAACAGCGGATACTGCAGCTGGTATGAATTTGCCGTGAAGATACTGGAATGTACAGGCATGGAGGATGTTAAGGTAATACCGATAAAGTCAGACCAACTGACAAGGCCGGCAACTCGTCCCTCGTACAGTATCCTGAACTGTGGAAAGTTTCAAAGGGCGACAGGTGGAACCATGAGGGACTGGCAGGTCGCTTTACATGATTACATCGCCAAGGTATCAGAAATGAAACTCTCCTCTCCCCCGGTTCCAAAACACCAAATCTCCTGATATTAATTGAGAGTTGGAGAAAAAATATTTTCCTCGCCATTGTATATCATTCGAAGCTTTTGCAAAAGTCCAATTCTGGTAGCCGCAGGCTTTAGCCTGCGTTTTGTAACATATTGAAAACAAAGAAAACACGCAAACTAAAGTTTGCGGCTACATTTTAATTTCAAGACTTTGCAATTACCTCATTCGTCATACAAATTAAAAAAGTGAGGTGAATTGGTATGGCAAAAACAGCATTAATAAGCGCCCGTACGGAACGGGACCTGAAAGAGGAAGTCGAGGTCATTTTAAAAGCACTTGGCCTTTCCACAACGGAAGCCATCAATATCTTTTTCCGTCAAGTTAAGATGAGAAAAGGTTTGCCCTTTCCAGTAGAAATTCCCAATGAAGAAACACTGAAAACATTCAGAGACAGCGAGGCTGGTAAAGGTCTTATAGAATGTAAAGATGTCGATGATATGTTCAAGAAATTGGGTATCTGATGAGGGAGTTACACCAATCGTTTTAAAAAGGATTTGAAACTCATGGCAATGCACGGGCATGATCCTGAACGCATCAAATCCGTTATCAATGATCTTATCGAGGGAAAGATCATTGACCAGAAATACCGGGATCATATCCTGATTGGCAATTTTCAGGACCGACGGGAAAGTCACACCGAACCGGACTGGCTATTGATTTATCGTATTGATGAGCCCCAGATCATCTTTGAACGCATCGGCACTCATGCCGACTTATTCAAGTAAAAAAGCGATTCGTGGTCAAGATAGTTCAATAGGAACGCATGGCCAAACCAATCATGACCGAAACATAGAGGATGACAAGGTGGCTAAAACTGCAACCGAATTAAGTATGCTGTCACCAGAATTCCTCACCAGAATTCCAGAATTCCAGGGGGACGAAGCAACTTCAGAAGTAAAGGATGTCCCGAACTCGTTCCCCCGCAAGACGCTCCTTCTACCCGATTTTCTTCATGCCTCTTTAGCGGTTTTTGCCGCAGGCTTCGTCGGCAAGCAGCGTATCCAGCGGGCTTATCGGCACTTTCGACATATTTCTGAGCACATGAGTATAGATCATCGTTGTTTCAACATTCTTGTGGCCTAAAAGCTCCTGAACTTCGCGGATATTCACACCGTTCATCAGTAGATGCGTGGCAAAACTATGGCGCAATGTATGGACAGTGGCGTGTTTGGGAATGCCGGCCTTTCTGACCGCGTCCGCAACAACTTTCTGAATAGAACTGGGGCTGATATGATGACGGCGCACCTTGCCGGAGCGTGGATCAACAGAGAGAGCCGCGGAGGGGAAGACATACTGCCAGCGCCATTCCTTGGCTGCATTCGGATATTTTCTGTCGAGAGCTTCCGGCAGATAGACCTCGCCAAAGCCTTTGACTAAATCCTGTTCGTGGATTTTTTTGACTGCGGCCAGATGCTCTTTTAGTTTATTTTTAACAGCATCCGGAAGAACCGTCATTCTATTTTTATCGCCTTTACCTGCCCGAACGATAATTGAATTCAATCCGAAATCAATATCCTGAACCCGCAGTCTGGCCACTTCCATCAGCCGCATGCCTGTGCCATATAAAATATGAACCAAAAGACTGTCCTTTTTTTTTAACTGCTCAAGCAGACTGCGCACTTCATTTTGCGTCAGCACCGCAGGCAGCTTGGGGCCTCTTTTCGCCCGCACCGTTTTACTGAGATCATGCAGATCGATTTTGAGAACCTCGCGGAACAAAAATAGCAGCGCGTTGAAGGCCTGATTTTGAGTAGAAGACGAAACCCGCTGCTTGATCGCCAGGTGACTGAGGAAATCCCGGACATCCGCTTCATCAACGCTCTGGGTTTGCCAATCTTTATTTTTTACGCCTGTCAGGTAGGCATGAAAGCGCAGAAACCAGTCTATGTAAGTCCTTTCCGTGCTGTAGGCATAATGCTTGATGCGCAGTATTTCGCGAATTTTTTCCTGCACTGTTTTGGCGTCCGGGTATTTTTTTTCGGCTGCCGTTTCTGCATCTGGTGAAAGCGCCGATGTATTATTCGACAGGAAATGATGAATATAAAGTTTAACAGCGTTATCGGCCTGTTCGAATTGCCAATCTTGCAGTTTTTCGTCTTTCTTCAGAACATCAAGGAACATTTGTATTCTTAAATCCAATGGTTTGTCTTGTCGTGTATTGGAAAACCGCAGGAACTTGCTGACCCAGTGGGCGTAAAAAGGTGCCTGGTTTTCCGGTGCCAGTTTGCGCTGGGCAATAAATTTTTGAAACTCCGGCAAAATATTATTCATCTTTCCACTCCCGATGATAAAAATCATTCAACCTGGCCATCATTTGCCAATAATCACTCATTATACGCATTACGCTTTTTCTGATAATAAACACATTTAATATAAAAGTTCAATAATAATTATTTGATTTTAGATAAATATTAGTGTAAATAATTAAGCATTAAATCAATGGCGCTGTTTAAAAAACAGCGGAATTATGTATTACGTATATTAATCGTTCTGTGATCCCATGAGACCTATAAAATAACCACTTGACTAATTCTTGAATGTAAATACAATGTAAATATGATAGAACTTCGATTTGAGTGGGATCCCGCAAAGGCTAAAGAGAACCTCAGGAATCACGGCGTATCGTTTGAGGAAGCGCAGAC
>Ga0210016_1000282_pt1 | contig 43554 bp, 41 predicted proteins | sample CryGeyCG2014_300_FD_185454 | JGI IMG/M metagenome (GOLD analysis project Ga0210016, IMG submission 185454) | Groundwater microbial communities from aquifer - Crystal Geyser CG02_land_8/20/14_3.00 (SPAdes) (version 2) | ecosystem: Environmental > Aquatic > Deep subsurface > Groundwater | place...
TAAGTAAAACCATAGACATAAAATTAGATAGAATTTATCAGATGCGGACTAAAAAAATAAAAATTCAAAGAACATTTGAAGAAAGATTCAATGCTGAAATTTTACAAGACCTTTCTAGATATAATTACGGTAACATTCTTAGATGATTTGACAGGGTCTTGAAAAAAATTTTTTATTTGAAATTCATTTCTTCTACAAACAACTGATTAAAATCAGCTCTTGTGGAGAGTTCAATATACTCAGTATTTATGGAGATAAATTCAGCTTCTTGTTTCAAATCCCTTGATAAAAGTACTAATTCAGCTCCAGACGAAGCGGCATTTCCCACGAACTTTATTTTTTCTGAATGGACATCGGGAATTAATCCTATCCGTTTTGCATTACTGCGTCTTATGAAATTTCCAAAAGCTCCGGCGAGTAGAATTTCTGTAATCTCCTCATCTTTTATTCCGAGTTCCTTTTCCAGTATTTTTATTCCTGCAGAGATGGCGGATTTTGCTAATTGCAGTTCCCGGATGTCTTTCTGGGTAATAAGAATCCGGCGTCCGAAGTCGGGTTCTTCAATAAGCAGGAAATCATTTTGCGTTTTTCCTTCAATAATCCGGTTAAGCAATCTATCTGAAATTTTACCTTTCAATTCATTTCTACCAAGTATTTTTCCGCTAGAATCAATTATTCCCTTTCTCAGCATTTCTGCGGTAGCATCAATTAAACCTGTCCCGCAGATTCCAAGGGGAGCAACATTACCGATAACATTAACTTTAACACATTCATCATTAATGACAACTTTTTCTATGGCACCTTCAGATGCTCGCATTCCATTGGTAATATGTGCACCTTCAAAAGCCGGTCCCGCAGCTGTAGATGCAGAAACAAGACGTTCCTTGTTTCCAAGAACAATCTCACCATTAGTGCCTATGTCAATAGCTAATTTTATGTCTTTACTTCTGTGAATTTCTGTGGCAAGAATAACAGCAACAGTATCTCCGCCAACGAAACCTGCAATATTTGGAAAAACATATAATGAACCATCAGGATTAATCTCTATTCCGACTTTTTTTGCTTTGATTTCCATACCCTCTTTTACTGTCAGGGAAAATGGTATTGAGCCTAAATTCTTCGGGTTGATTTTCAGCAATAAGTGCTGCATTGTGGAGTTACCCGCAGATACAATTTTATAAATATTTCTTTTATCTATTTTTGCTTTTAGAGCAAGTTCGCTAATCATTTCGTTCAATTCTTTAATTAAGCAGTAATGTAGATTCTCTAAGCCATCTTCCTTCTTTATTGAAAAATTTATTCTGCTTATGATATCGTCACCATATTGAATCTGCGGGTTCATTCGTGAAGAAACTGATAATTCTTTACCCGTAACTGCATCAAGCAGTGTTCCTACGAGTGTAGTTGTTCCTATGTCAAAAGCAACGCCGTAATCTATTTTCGTTGTATCGCCTTTTTCTATTGCTATCAGTTCGTTGTCGGAAAATACGCATGTTGTTCTGAAATTATTTTCTCTCAAAAGTTCAGATATTCGTCTTATCATATAAATGTCGGTTTTGAAATCGGCACCTAACGCTATTTTTATTAAATCTATGTCCGCAGATTGATTTTCAATTGTAGATTTTTGTAGTTCAATATATTTTTTCCATATACTGGGTTTTATTTCCTTTCTTCTTTTTAATCCGGATGTGAGAATGCGTTGAGGTGAATGCCTGGATTCTTCGGGAATATTTATTACACAGTCGGAATTGATTTTTGTCTGGCAGGCAAGACGGGTGCCGACAGATTCAATTTCACCTTCAATTACCTGAATTTTGCATTTTCCACAGGTCCCTTCGCCACCGCAGGTAGATTCAATGAGTATTCCTGCCCTCCCGGCTGCTTCTATTATACTTGTTCCGGGCAGGACATAAACTGTTATATTGTCCGGCTGGAAGATTACCTTAATTGAACTCATTTTTTAACCGCATGAACTACAGTTTTTACTGGAACAACAGGAACAATTGCTACCGCTTCCAGAGGAACTACCTTTGCTGGTTCCTGCAATAGCGAAAGTGCTCATTAGCCTTTCCAGATTTTTATTTTCACATTTTGGACATTTTGGTTTTTCGTTTCTGTCTGTTATCAAAAGTTCAAATTCATTGTTGCATTTTTTACACTGATAAGCATAAATAGGCATATTACCTACCCGGTACCGTATTCATAGCCGGTTTTATACATCTCTACAATATTTTCCGGCGGGGTTACTGATTGAATATTATGGCAGGGAGCAAGAATATACCCCCCGCCTTTTCCTAAAATTCTTATATTGTCAATTACTTCCTGTTTAACCTCTTCCTTTGTTCCAAAGGGTAAAGTATGTTGATTATCCACCCCTCCGTGAAATATGAGTTTATCACCAAAATCTCTCTTCAATCCTTCCCTGTCCATTCCCCTGCATTTCCACTGTATGGGGTTTAATGCATCAATTCCTGCTTCAATCATATCCGGTATAATTTTTCTTACAGCCCCATCACTGTGGTGAAACACGTATGCACCTGCACTATGTGCAAGGTCCATCATTCTTTTCATTCTCGGAATGAAGTATTCTTTTATTTGTTGAGGAGAACACATTAGATCATCCTGGCTTCCAAAGTCTTCCGCTACATACGAGAGCATAACTTTACCCGGAATTTGTTCATAGATTCTTAATGTGTTCTGATATGCCATGTCAAAAAGTTTGTCAAGGCAGTAATTGACTATTTCTGGATTTTCTATTAAATCAACAAATGCCTGTTCGTCTCCCCGCAGATATTTATATGTCAGGAAAGGTTCTGACCCTCCGCCCTGTATGGGATAATCTTCTTTTCCTTCAATTTGAGCTTTTATTTTACTATAATCACACCAGTCAGGTTCCGGCCATTTATAATTTTCCTTAATCTCTTTAACTGTTTTATATTCGGTAATTGGATGATAAATACATTCACCGTAAATCCCGCTACCATAATCTACTGTTTTATATTTACAACCGAATATATCAGTGTTTTCAGGCAATTTAGGACCAGTGTATTCAGGTCCAACACCCATAACTTTGTCAATGTGTAATTTTCTGTAGATATCACTTTCAGTATTGCAATTCAAATGTTTCATAAGTTTCTCTGTAGTTTCACCTGTTGCCCAATAGTCCATTGGTATTCTATCTGTTTTTTCTCTTTTCAGGGTTTTTAACCATCTTTCTTTTGGAGTTAAGGTTTCTTTAGTCATTTTTTTACTTATATTCTGTTCCTTTTAATTTTTCTATACATTTCCTTGCGGAAACCGCTGCTGTTGCCCCATCCCCGCAGGCTGTTACTATCTGGGGTAAAAGTTTCCTCCTGCAGTCACCGCAGGCAAAAATACCCTCCCTGCTTGATTTCATATTTTCGTCTGCAACTATATATCCTGTTTCATCTAACTCTACAATTCCTTTAAGAAAACCCGTATTGGGTGACTGCCCGATAAATATGAATACCCCCTCACAGGTTACCATTTTCTCTTCATTCGTCTTGATGTTTTTGACTTTTACGGATTTCACTTTCTGTTCTCCCATAATTTCAATAACCCGTGAATCCCAGATGAACTCCATTTTTTTGTTTGAAAGTATTCTTTCCTGCAGTATTTTTGTTGCCCTTAAACTGTCCCTGCGGTGTATTAAGGTAATTTTTCTGCAGAATTTTGTTAGAAATAATGCTTCTTCTACCGCCGCATCTCCTCCACCGACCAGGACAATATCTTTATCCCTGAATAAAGCGCCATCACAGGTTGCACAGTAGGATACCCCTTTTCCTGTAAACTTTTCTTCACCCGGAACATTGAGTTTTGTATGACTTGCACCTGTTGCAACGATTATGGACAGAGAGTTGAATGTTTTATCTTCGGTTTTTATCTGCCAGAAACTGATATCGTTTTGTTTGACTGTGTTGATTTTTTCTACTGTTCCTGTAGCAAAGTCCAGACCGAATGTTTTTGCCTGTTTCTTGAATTTCTCTACTAAGGCAAAACCGTTAATCCCTTCAGGAAAACCAGGATAGTTTTCTATATTGTCGGCAATAACAGCCTGCCCGGGGATTTCTAAACTTTCAATTAATAAACTTTTCAATCTTGCTCTTGAAGTATAGATTCCAGATGTTAAACCCGATGGACCACCGCCAATAATGATTACATCATATAAGTTATCCATTGTAACTCCTATAAGAACTCCGGACGAAAGGAGCGGAATTGACTGATTTAAAGTTCATTATCTCCAGTCCGATAATTTTATATTTTTCAAATTCAGACGGTGGAATAAATTCCTTCACCGGCAGACATTCCTTGTTTGGTCGCAGGTACTGTCCGATTGTGAAATAATCACAATTCACTTTACGTAAATCTTTCATTAATTCCAGCACTTCCTCTTTTGTTTCCCCCAATCCTAACATAATACCTGATTTTGTATTTATATTGTTATTGAAGTCTTTTACTGTTTTCAGCAGTTCAAGTGACCTGCTATAAGACGCTAAAGGACGCACTTCAGAATATAGTCGTGGGACAGTTTCAAGATTGTGGCTGATTACGTCCGGTTTTGCTCTAACCACTGATTCAATGGATTCTTTATTACCTTTGAAATCCGGTATCAGAACTTCTATAATAATGTTTGGATTCAAGGAACGTATTTTTTTTATCGTATTTACAAAATGTTCTACCCCGCCATCAGGTAAATCGTCCCTTGTGACTGAAGTAATTATAACATATTTTAAATTTAATTTCTTTACTGCACTTGCTATTCTTTCAGGTTCTTCCTTATCCGGTGGTAATGCGGTCCCGTGACTTATATTACAGAATTTACAACTGCGAGTGCATATATTGCCTAATATCATAAAAGTAGCTGTCCCGTTGGAAAAACACTCGTTTATGTTGGGACACATCGCACTTTCACAGACTGTATTGAGTTTAAACTCCTCAATTATTGAATTTACTTTCTTAAAGTTATGATTATAGGTTGCTTTTCGCTTTATCCATTCAGGAAATCCATTTATAGTTTTTATACCAAAGATTTCAGCGAAATATTTTACAACCTGTTCTCGGACTTCAAAAAAGTCAATTTCCCTTCCAAGAATTTTGGATAATGAAACCATTTCCAGATTTTTCATTCCACAGGGGTTTATCAAAGAAAAATAAGATATGTCTGCATTAACATTGAATGCAAACCCGTGGAACGTGACCCAGTGTTTGACACCAATCCCGATAGAGACAATCTTTTGGTCTGCCTTCCCAGAAGCCGCCCTTACCCATACCCCGGTTTTCCCCTTTATTCTTTTTCCCGTGATATTATAGTCCTTTAACAGTTTTATAAATACTTCTTCTAAATTACGTATATATTTATGAACATCTTTACCGTTCATTGCTAAATTAATTATTGGATAACCGACTAATTGTCCCGGGCAGTGCAGTGTGACATCGCCACCGCGGTCAACTTCAAAAACTTCAATATTTTTTTCTTTCAGTATTTTCTCGGATGCTAAAATGTTTTCTTTACTGCCGTTTCGTCCTATGGTAATGACAGGGGAGTGCTGTAAAAGAATCAACCTGCCAAAACTCCTGCCGGATTGGACAGATTGAATATATTCTCTTTGCAAATCCAATGCTTTGTTGTAGTCAGTTACACCTAAATTTATTACTTCAATTCTGTTCATAGAGGAATTTTCTATCCAATGTTTTCTTTTTTACCTTAAATTTATTGACAACCTTTTTTATTTATATTATAATAAATTGTGGTAAAGAAGAAGGAATTTATAGTCCCTTATCCTGAAAATTGTCGAAAAAGATATTCCCATACAAGAATTAAAAACAGGATAGTAGATTTCAAAGTTCAACTTGAAGTCTTTCTCAAAAATAGATGGTATCCAATAGTTCGTTATGACACTGCACATGGTTTTGCCCACAGGGATATTATCCATTTTGATGGCAGAATTGAAAAAATACCATTGTTTTTGAATAATTATAATGAAACACTTAATTTTGCTGATACAGATATTAAAATGAACTGGCAACTTTATTTGAAAAGATTTCTTGAGGAGGTGAAAAATCATGACTGATAAAGATTTTTTTGAAAAATTATCAGTTCTTTCAACTGAATTTGCTAAATATATATTAGAGTACCCAGAAATAGATGAGCAAATTCCAGATGGAGCACAAGTTGTTTTACTCTTGGAGAATGAGACCGAGTTCAACGAACGTAATATAGCACTCGCCCGCGAACAAAGAGAAGAAGGACAACCAGTTGTTTTTGTTAAAGTAAAAGGACTCGCGTCTGTGCCCATTTCTCGGATTATCAATCCCGAGCTAAAACTTGTATCTTCCATTTAAATCTCCATTAAGTTAGTAAATGATAATGATAATGGTGATGATAATGGTGACAGCCTTTACATATTTACTTTTACACAAAATCTGTTGAATGTTGAGACCTGACCCCGATACTCTTTAAATATGACCATCTGATTTCTGTAATAAAAACAGGAATAAATGAACGGGTATTATTGAGATATTATTCAATTCAAAAGTATCTTTGCTTATAAGATAATATTCATTTATTTTATCTATAATTGACATGTCTCTTAATGAAACATTATTTTGATATTTCACTTCAAGACCAATAAACTTATCGTCTTTTTTCTTATATAGAAAGTCTATTTCACGAGATTTGTCATAGTAGAGCCATAAAAAAGTTATCATATCCTGCATAGGTAGTTTTTCATTAGTAGCTGCAATATGATGGCCAATAATCCCTTCAATTAAATTACTCAATATTTCATCATTCATGATAGTATCTGAACAAACTTCATAACCCTCTTTTCCTGATAGCCAACCCCTAACAGAATAAAACAAGAAAGGGTCGTAAAAATAAATCTTTTTATCGGCTTTGGGTCTATTTTTCATTTTGTTAAATCCATAGGAATAAAATGTTCTGGTAAGAAGCGTTTCTTTTAATAATTCGGTATATGTAGTTACGGTTTTGTGGTCTGGCTGATTAGACATTTTTTCTACAATATTGGTGAAACTATATTTGTTTCCTTGTTGTCCAGCAACCACATCAATTACTTCCCGCAGCGAACCCTCGTTCCTAACCATTTTTGCCAAATCTCCTAGTACAACATTTATGAATTGTTCGTAAACTCTTGTATCTATTTTTTCTTCTTTTTTTTCACTATGATATTTGTTAAAACAATATGAATTTATAGATTCGGGAATTCCTCCGGTTCTTAAATATATTTGGAAAAGAAAACTCAACTCTTTTTGGTATGGTAAAATATTTCGCAGACAACTAATTACATTATCTTTATTTTCAATATTAGCCGGAATGAAGTTCTCTGCTTCCTTATAGAATTTGTTCAAAGATGCAATCAAATTTACGTTTTCATTTCCTAACCAACTTGGTAATATTTTTAATTGAAGCACAAAATCTCTGAATAATAAAGGGAAAAATAATTTTTCATTTCCCTCCACGCCTCTTCCGGGTAATCTTTCTTTTCTATATTTTATTTCCCAGGGATTAGAACCCGTAACAACAATTACACAATTTTCTGTTAAACCACTGTCAACGAGTGTCTTGAGTTCAATATTCCAGTCAGTTACAGATGTTATTTCATCAAGGAAAATGTATAATGGTTTTTTATCCATACCTACATTATCTATAAAAAATCTTATTTCATTATTTAATTCTTTCCTTGTTTTGCCAGTTAAAGAATCACAGGATAGATAAAATATAGATTTTTGGTTAATATTTTCGTCCAGAAGCTTTTTTATGGTTTGTTTTATCCAAACGGTTTTTCCAACCTGACGCGGTCCTCTTATTATATATATGTTTCCTGGTAGTAATTCAATTTCATCCCTATGAAAAACTATAGGTTTTTTCTTTAAAAGTTTCATAGTATTGTCATAATTATCAAATTCTTTGCCGAATTTCCACCAGATATTTATTTCAGCTATATCCTGTTTTTTCATATAATCGCGCCTCTATGTCTATTTTAGGGAATACATTTCCCAAAATAGGTCTATTTTAGGGAACATACTCCCTAAAAGCATACATTTTATGGAATTTTGACTATATTTTACTAAATATTTGATTTTCTGTCAAGTTTCATTTTTTCTTAGGGAGGTCAATGGCTTCACCATGGACATCATCAACTGCTTCAAGGATTGATTCTGACAGTGTTGGATGCGGGTGGATTATTCTTGTGAATTCTTCTGTTGTGGATTCTAATTTTATTGCAATTGCCGCTTCGGCTATTAGTTCGGTGGCTTCAGGACCTATTATATGAATACCCAATATAGCATCTGTTTCTTTATCGGCAATAACTTTGACCATTCCCTTTGTTTCACCCACAGTGATTGCCCGTCCGCTTGCCATTAGAGGAAACCTGCCTATATTGACGTTGTATCCCGCTTCTTTGGCTTTTTTCTCATTGAGTCCTGCACTTGCAACTTCAGGATGGCTGTAGACACAATTAGGTATTACCTTGTAATCTATTACTGATTTTTTCCCGCAGATGTTTTCTCCTGCAACTATCCCTTCAGCAGAAGCTTTATGTGCAAGTAATACCCCACCCACCGCATCACCTATGGCGTATATTCCGGGGATATTTGTTTCCATTTTTTCGTTTACCACGATACGCCCTTTTCCAATCTCTAAACCTATTTTATCCAGGTCAAGCCCTTCTATATAAGGTTTTCTTCCCACTGCGACAAGAACTTTTTCCGCTGTGATTTTTTCTGAAGATGAAAGATGAACTGTTACGTCTTTTTGAGTAGGTTCTAATTTTGTTACCGTTGTTGCGACTTTAATAGTTATTCCCTGTTCTGTAAGAATTTGCTGGAGTTTCTTTGATATCTCTTCATCTTCATTTGGCAAAATCTGCGGGAGCATTTCAATTATGGTGACCTTGCTTCCTAAAGTATTGAAGATACATCCAAATTCTATACCGACAGCACCACTGCCAATAACCAAAAGTGAAGCAGGTATTTCTGTAAGGTTAAGCGCATTATCACTTGTGATTACCCTGTTGCCGTCAATTTCCATTCCGGGTATCTGTGTCGGAACGGAGCCGGTGGCTATTATACATTGCTGGAAGTTTAATTTTATTGTTTCTGGCGAGCCGGAAATTTCTAATTGATTATTGCTGACAAATTTAGCACTGCCTTTTATTACTTCAATACCATTGCTTTTGAGGAGTCCGGATATTCCTGTGCACAACTGTTTTACTATCTGATTCTTTCTTGCCATTATATTAGGGAAATCAATTTCAATATTCCCTGTTTTTATACCGAATTTCTTGGCATTTTTTACCGTTGACAAGACATTTGTGCTTGCAATCAGTGCTTTGGTAGGAATACAGCCAATATTCAGGCATGTTCCGCCCAGTTCGCTTTTTTCAATAACGGCAACTTTTTTACCCAGTTGAGATGTGCGAATAGCTGATGTATATCCGCCGGGACCCGAGCCAATAACTACTGCTTCAATATTTTTTTCCACTTAGTAACCTATTATATTCAAGATTCAAGGTCTGACCCCACCTCTAATATTTGTTTGAGGCGTTTTAGAAATTGGGCACCGGTTGCGCCGTCAACAACCCTGTGGTCTGCCGAGAGGCTGACTTTCATTGTTTGGGCTGCCATGATTTTACCGTCTTGGACAACAGGCGATTCCTTGATTTTTCCTATTGCAAGTATTCCGACTTCCGGCGGATTGATTATTGCTATGAACGTATCAATGTCGTACATACCTAAGTTTGAAATAGTGAAAGTTCCTCCGGAAAGGTCTTCCGGGGTAAATTTGTTATTCTTTGCTTTTTCTTTTATTTCTTTTGTTTTCTGCATTATTTCTTTTATACTTTTTTTATTTGTCTGCTTGATTACCGGAACAATCAGTCCGTCTTTTACTGCTACAGCAACACCTACATTTATGTCTTTCATAACTTTTATATTAGTCCCGTCAAAATGGACATTCATTTGAGGATTGTCTTCAAGGGCTTTTGCGCATGCTTTTATGATAAAGTCGTTGAAGGAAGGTCGTTCATCGCCCGAAGAGAGTTTTTCCCGCAGTTGGACTATTTCAGACATATCTATTTCTGACTGCAGGTAATAGTGCGGTGCAGATTGTTTACTCTGGGTTAGCCGTTGTGCGATGATTTTTCTCATTCCTTTTAGCGGGATTATTTCGGCTTCTGCAGAAACAGGTGTGGTGACTGCAGATAAAACGTCTTTTTCCGTTATTCTTCCGCCGGGACCCGTGCCTGTTATCTTTGATAGGTCTATACCTTTTTCTTTTGCTAATTTTTTTGCCAATGGAGAAGACTTAACATCAGTTCCTGTGTCGGAACTCACCGCAGCGGTTACATTTTTGACTGCCGGTTTCTCTTCTTTTCTTTCTAGTTCGGATTTTTCAACCTCTTCTTCTGGTATTCCTTCGTCCATAGAATCAGACATTAAAGCGACTGTCTGAAGCACGGGTATATTTTTGTCGGGCTCAGCAGGGCAGATGATTTTTCTGAGATACCCGCTTGCGGTTGATTCTACTTCAAAATTAGCTTTATCTGTTGTTACTTCAAAAATAGGTTCACCTTTTTCTACTTTATTCCCTTCCTTTTTTAGCCATTTACTTATTATACCTTCTTCCATTGTTTCGCCGAGTTTCGGCATAATAACTTTTTTAATCATTCACATAACTCCTTTGTAACTTTTATTATATCTTCTACCTGCGGGACAGCGAGTTTTTCAAGGTTGGGTGCTTTCGGCATAGGAACGTCTGCACCGCATACCCTTTTTATAGGTGCATCTAAATAATCAAACCCGTTCTCAATGATCTGCATACCGATTTCTGCACCTGTCCCGCCTGTCTTGCATGCTTCGTGAACAATTACTACCTTATGAGTTTTTTTGACTGATTCCATTATGGTTGCTATATCAAGCGGTAAAAGTGTCAGAGGGTCTATTACTTCGCAGTTTATACCGCCTTTCTGGAGTTGTTCTGCAGCTTTCAGTGCCTTAAGTAACGCCATTGAATAGGCGATAATTGTGACATCACTACCTTCTCTTTTTATGGATGCCTTGCCGATAGGCAGTGTGTATTCCTCTTCAGGGATTTCGCCTTTGGTCCCGTAAAGCATTTTATGTTCAATGAATATTACGGGGTTGTCTTCCCGAATCGCGGACTTCAGTAATCCTTTTGCATCATAAGGCGTTGCAGGCATAACCACTTTTAGTCCAGGCACATGGACAAGCCAGGATTCAAGACTCTGAGAATGGTGTGCTCCTAATGTCCGTCCCGGTCCGCCCTGGGTGCGGACAACAATAGGAACTTTTGTCTTGCCGCCAAACATATACCTTATTTTTGCCATCTGGTTGTAAATCTGGTCTAAGGCAATTGAAATAAAGTCAATGTACATAATTTCTATGACCGGACGCATACCTGTTACAGCAGCACCCAATCCTGCTCCGGCTATGGCGGCTTCAGAAATTGCGGTATCACGGACACGTTCTTCGCCGAACTTTTCCATTAGTCCTCTCGTTACGCCGTATGCACCGCCGTAGATTGCCACGTCTTCACCCATAACGAATACGTTCGGGTCTCGTTTCATTTCTTCTTCAAGAGCTTCATTTATCGCCTGCCAGTAAAATAACTGTTTCATGTTATTTCCTTTCTATACATATAAATCTTCGTATAGCGCCGAAGGTTCAGGCAGCGGACTTTCAATAGCGTATTTAGTTGCGTCGTCTAATTCTTTCTGGACTTCTTTATCTAAATTGTCCACTTCCTGCTGGGTGAGGATTTTTTGTTCAACCATTTTTCTGCCAAAAGTTAAAATAGCGTCGCGGTCATGCCAGAATTTTTCTTCTTCTTTTGTGCGGTATACACGGGGATCACTTCTTGAGTGTCCGTAATAGCGATAACTCTGGCATACTATCATTGATGGACCTTTACCTTCCCGTGAATGTTTGACAAATTTTGTAACCCCGTCCCGGACTGCAAGGACATCCATACCGTCAACAGTGTCTGTCGGTATGCCGTAAGGAGAAGCTTTTTTTGTCAAATCTTCCAGTGCGGATGCTCTTTTCACTGAAACCGACATGCCATACAGGTTATTTTCACATATATATACAACAGGCAGTACCCATTTGGCAGCCATATTCAAACATTCATGGAAAAGTCCCTGGTTTGTCGCACCATCGCCGAAGAAACACAGGACTACCTGGTTTGTTTTTTTTATTTTAATTGTCAATCCTGCACCTGTAGCCAGACCGAATCCTCCGCCGACAACACCGTTTGCACCTAAATTTCCCGTAGAGACATCAGCTAAATGCAGTGAACCACCCTTGCCTTTACAGCAGCCGGTTTTTTTGCCGAGTATTTCTGCCATAAGTTCCGGTAATTTACCGCCTTTGGCTATACAGTGTCCGTGTCCCCTGTGAGTGCTCACAATGTAATCGTCAGGATTGATAGATGCCATTGCACCTACCGCGATTGCTTCCTGTCCGGCATATAAATGTGAACCGCCTTCAGCAATGTTCTGTCCCAACAAATCCATAATCTTGTCTTCAAATTGTCTGATTTGCATCATCTGTTTCAGATAAAAAACCGCTGTTTTTTTATCCAGTTCAGTTTTTTCCATAGTTTTTCCTTTCCTAATTGGTAGTCGCAGGCTTCAGCCTGCGTTTTATGAAATATCATTTTTCGCCGGCTAAAGCCGTCGGCTACCGATATAAAATTTCTTTCAGTTGAATTAAACTATCTATACAAAAATCAGGTTTGTTTTCAGCCAGAAATTCCATATCAATTTCAGGGTCGTGTGTAACGATGCAACTTTTAACATTTGCAAGGCGTGCGGCAATTATATCGTTTATACCGTCACCTATCATTATTGTTTCTTCCGGTCCAACGTTGAGCATTTCCATAACTTTGAGTAAAGGCTCAGGGTCAGGTTTTCTATTTTCTGTAGAATTACCGCCAAATATTATATCAAAATGTCTACACATATTCAATTTTTCCAGTATTTTTTTTGAGGAAGATTCTTCCTTATTGCTAACAATAGCCTTTTTGCATTTCCTGTAATGTTCAAGTATTTCTCTAACTCCCGGGTAGAGGAGAGTTGAGTCCAACAGGTGGTCGTTGTAGTATTCAACATAGAGTTTCAGTAATCTATTAATATTTACCTGTCGGGATTCTTTCCTTGCAGATAGAGTTTTCTCTATTAACCTGAACATCCCATCGCCAATGAAACTATAGATTAGTTTATTGTCCAGGGGCGGCATATTTTCCAGTCCCAAGGCATGGTTAACAGCGTTGGCTATATCTCTTTTGGAATCTATCAATGTACCGTCCAAATCAAAAATTAATAGTCTGTATTTCATAAATTAATAAAGTTCGCCCCAATAAATTGGTGAATCCCTGGAGTCGCCCCAATAAATTGGGACGCTACCCCACGATGTTTTACCGGGTAAAACAATACACGGGGGCAGGCAGTAGCGTCCAGTTTTAACCAACAGTAGGTTCTTTAGGAACTGGACGATTTCTTAATCTTCTTAAATTTTTCGTATGCCTCGTCCCACAGAGTTGTATCTTTTGGTTTATAGGCAGCCAGTTCAAATGAATTCCTGACAAATTCCCTGCCTTCTTCAATAGAGGAAATTAACCCTTTACCTATTGCCTGCATTATAATGTTTCCTGTAGCAGTGGCTTCTGCAGGTCCTGCTATTACCGGTATTTTTGCTGCGTTCGCGGTAAACTGGCACAGGAGTTTATTGTTTATACCTCCGCCTATTATGTGTAATACTTCAACCTGTTTACCTGTCAGAATCTGGAGTTGTTCAATGACTTCTCTGTACTTTAATGCAAGGCTCTCCAGTACGCACCTGACAATTTCTCCTTTTGTTTTTGGAACCCGCTGACCAGTTTCTCTACAAAACCCTGCAATTTCAGAAGGCATATTTTGAGGTTTCAGGAAACGTTCGTCGTCGGGATTAATTAATGAAACCAGAGGTTTTGAATTCCTTGCCAATTGTGTTATCCGGGGATAGGTTAATTTTTCCCCCGCTTTTTCCCAGGTTCTTTTGCATTCCTGTAAAAGCCAGAGTCCTATTATATTGTGAAGGAATCGGAATGTGTTGTTTACCCCTCCTTCATTTGTAAAATTATATTCTAAACATTTATCATTTATGATTGGCGAGTCTATTTCCATTCCAAGTAATGACCAGGTCCCGCTGCTCAGGAACGCCCAGTTTGTATTTTTTTCTGCAGGTACCGAAGCGACGGCACAGCCTGTGTCGTGGCAGGCAGGAACTACTACACTGACCCCTTCGGAAATCCCTGTCTCTTCACATATTTCCGGGAGGAGATTTCCTATGGTGGTTGCCGGCGGCACGATTTCAGGCATTATATTCAGCGGTATCCCAAGTTTTTCAAAAATAACTTTTGACCAGTTTTTTTCTACCGGGTTGTATAACTGCGAAGTTGTTGAAAGAGTGAATTCAGCAACTTTTGCACCGGAGAAAAAATAATTAAAAAGATCTGCGGTGAAAAGAAGTTTGTCAGTGACATCAAACAAGTGCGGATAATTCAATTTTGCAGAAAACAACTGGTATATAGTGTTGAGTTGCATAAACTGAATACCTGTATTTTTGAATATCTGTTCTCTACGGATTCTCTTAAACACTTCTTCCATTATGCCGTCTGTTCTTTTATCACGGTAGTGGTAGGGATTACCTAACATCAGCCCTTTTTTGTCAATAAGAGCGTAGTCAACTCCCCAGGTATCCACACCGATACTTTCAAGTGCTCCCGGACCGTACTTCTGTCTGAAAGATATCAACCCCTGCTTCATTTCCCTGAAGAGATACAAAGTATCCCAGTGCAGACTGCCTGAAACTTTTACGGGGACATTGAGAAATCTATGGAGTTCTTCAATATTGATTTTTTTGTTACTAAAACTGCCAACTATTGCCCTGCCGCTTTCTGCACCAAGGTCAAATGCAAGGAATTTTTTTTTCATATATTTATCATTGCTTTTATTACACCGTCAGCATAATTTTCTACAAGACTGAATGCTTTTGTTATATCTTCCAATTGGAAATTATGCGTTACCATATCTTTTACTGAAACTTTGCCGCCCGCTATGGCATTAATACACTTTGGATAACTATGTTTAAACCTGCGGACTGCTTTTATGACAATTTCTTTTCTCCGTACAGTATGAACAGGTATTGAGACATAATCTTCCGGCGGTATTCCAATCCATATAATTTTACCGCCTGTTGCAACCATTTCAATAGATTGTTTAAGAGTATCAACTGAACTTGCACATTCAAATACTATGTCAACCCCCCTGCCTTTGGTTAAATCCATTATTTTTTCAACGACGTTTTCTTTTTGGGCATCTATGGCAGAATCAACACCATGTTTCTTTGCAAACTTTAAGCGTTGATTAATCATATCAGTCATAAATATACGTCCCGCACCTGCAGATTTAACAGATTCCAGAGTAACTAAACCTATTGGTCCGCAGCCGATTATTGCGATGTCGTCACCAACATTCAAACCTGCAAGTTCAACCGCATACATACCAACCGAAAGAGTCTCAACCAGCGAACCTTCAGCATAACTTACTGAATCCGGGATAGGATAAAGAAATTTTGCAGGATATGCCAGGTACTCACGGTATGCACCCGGGACAGGCGGAGTCCCAAGAAATTTCACGTCTTTGCAAATGTTATATCTGCCTTTTTTACATTGTTCGCAATGTCCACAGGATATACCGGGCTCAACCGCAACACGCATGCCAACCTTTAGATTTTTTACCTCTTTACCAACCTCAACAATTTCACCCGCAGGTTCATGTCCAAGTATATGCCTGTCTTTTACTATCTGGTCACCTATCCTCCCGTGAAGATAATAATGCACATCGGACCCGCATACACCGACTGATTTGACCCGCACGAGTGCTTCATCGGGTTTTATAGTTGGTTTTTCTATGTCTTCTATTCTGATATCTTTTATTTTGTATAGTATCGCAGCTTTCATTTTTTTTAAAGCATAGAACTAATACCAGTTATTATACAAGGAAATTATAAAAGGCTAAAGCCTTAATTCCTGGATAACCCCAATAAATAAGATAATCCTGCGGATAAATAAGATAATCCTGCGGATAAATAAGATAATCCTGCGGATAAATTGGGGAATCCCAGGAGTTAATCCTTCAGGATTTTACTTAATAGCTTCCGGCGATAACTTTCAGCTTTCAGATTGTCAATTTCACAAAATTCCTTTTCAGTAAAGAAACGCATTCTAACACCTAATGCCCTTGCATATATGATTGTTTTTATCGCATCTTCAACCAGCAATGTCCGATAGAATGCCTCTTTTAAGTTAGACCCGACTGTTAAAAGTCCGTGGTTTGCCAGAAGAACTCCGTTGTGATTTTTTATCGGTTCCTTGACAACTTCTGCCAGTTCGTTTGTTGAAGGGACCACATATTTAACCAGAGGGATATTCGTTTTCACAACTGCAATAAAATCCGGAGTGAAAGCCTTCAATTCTTTTCCAAGCATTCCGTATGCTACTGAATAGGGGCCGTGTGAATGTAGGACAGCCCCGATATCATTCCGGACACGGTAGCATCCTAAATGCATTGATATTTCGCAGGACGGTTTTAATTTACCGTCCACGATTTTTCCTGTTTTCAGGTCAACCCCTATGTAGTGTTCTTCTTTAGCACTTTCAAAAGGAATTCCGCTGGCTTTCATATAGATAATGTTGCCGAGCCTTGCACTGGAGTTACCCCCGGGACCTATAACGAGTTTTTCTTCCGCTATTCTTTTACCAATTTCAACCAGTTCTTTTCTTAATTGTTTTTTGTTCATATCCCTTCCACCTTTTCCAAAAAGTATGGGGACGGTTCTAATTCTTACAAATAAATAGTGTCCCCTATTTTCTTGTATATTTCGTCGGGTTTGGCGTTGTCTTTTATTTTTATATCCTTATAGTCATATTCCGGTTTCATAAGTTTCCCGACCTTCGTATAAAAACTATTCTTTTCTCTTTTTGTCGGCAAATATCCATTTGCCCACTGACTGTTATATCCTTTATTAAAAGTCTGTCCCATCCGCGTGTGACCATAAACAAAAAAAGCGCCTTTGCGAAAACAATCCAGGTAAGGTTTTAACTCAGGTACAGTAAAATCGTCAATAAACCTCTGCCCGTATTTATTCATCTCGGTCCCAACCACTATCGGTAAATCCAGTTCTTCTGCAATTTTTATTACCTCATCAAGATGTTTCACTTTAATCTCTTTTTCTTTTTTATCCCTGATGTTCCAGTTGCGCTCAGGGATAATGTTTAATACCGCAATGCCTTTTTCAACCATCAACTGTAAAAATTCCTTTATGTTTTTTTCTCCTTCATTCGTTCCGTCAAGCCATGCAGAAACAGGGAGTGCGTCAGTATCTTTTATCATATCAATCATTTCTTCAAGGGCAGGGAAATTTCCTCTCTCGGGTTTAACATACCCGACAGCACCGTATTTCATCAATTTTGACCGCATCATCTCCTGTAATTCGGGCGGATTGTCTATAATAGAGGATATTTTCTCCTGTTCAACGCCTAATTTTGCCGACCAGAAAGAAACCAGATTGTCAAGATTTTTACCAAATACTTCTTTTGCTTTTCTATCAAGAGATGCAAGTATATGACGTTCAGTGGCATTGCCATTTGGAGTGAGAGACAGAACATCTCTGTCATAATCAATCTTTATATCCTGCAGGAAATTATTTATTCTGTCTATCATTGTGAGATTGCGCTGTTTGGCTATGGTTCCCATTTGGGAAAGAATACTATCTGCCTTTGAACCAGGAGTTGGTTTTTTATAAAACCCTATCCCTTCAAAATAAAATATTCCCGGTTCTTTCGGCGAATTTATTACTTTATCGCTGTATTCTTTTACAAAAACCCTGCTCTCAACACCTGCGGATGTCCTTATACCTAAAATCCTGCCGGACTGGAGGACCTCATCCACTCCGTCAAGGGTATCAAAATCAACTATGCCGACTGCCTCCAACCCCTCTCTGAAAGCACGCCATACAATGTGTTCCGGCGAATAGCCGTAGGCATTGAATGAAAAGAAGGTATGACAGTGGAGATTGACAAAATTGGTTTTCTTTATCTCTTTTATTTCACCTTTATCAACTTTTTCACAGAGAGTTTTTAATGCATCTAAACGTGTATTCTTATCAAAACTGTTAAGTTTATTTTCTAATTCCTTAATATCCATTTTTCTCCTACCGCATCTCCTGTCCGCCAGTAACATTTATTGCCTGGCCTGTCATATAAGAAGAATCTTCACTGCATAAAAATACCATTACATTACTTATATCGTTGTAAGTGCAGTTTCTGCCCAGCGGGACCTGTTCTAAATATTTTTTTCTGACCTCTTCTTTTGATATACCCCATTTTTTTGAATACTGTTCGTATAAACTGTCAACCCAGAGAGGAGAATCCAGAAGATTTCCCGGGCATATTGCATTTACTCTGATATTATAAGGTGCAAGTTCCATTGCAACACTCTGTGTCAATCCGATCCCACCAAACTTTGCTGCAGCGTATGCAGAATTTTTATAACTGCCTTTTTTACCCGACTTGGAGTTAATCTGTATTATTATGCCGCTTTTCTGCTGTTTCATTATCTTAGCAACTTCTTTGGCACACAGAAAATATCCGACCAGGTTAACGTCCATTACTTTTCTCCATTTATCCTCAGGAAAATCAGTTATCTCCTCGGCAATCAATATCCCGGCATTTGAAACAAGTATATCAATCCTGCCAAATTTCTCAACGGTCTTTTTCACCATATTTGCTACCTGTTCACTCTTTGTAACATCAACCAGAACAGGTAACGCTTCGCGTTTGTAACTCTCACTGATTTCTTTTGCCACACGCTCTGCATTAGGTAAATTTATATCGGCAACCACTACATCCGCACCTTCCTGAGCCAACCTTTTAGCAAGTGCTTCACCCAGTCCCTGACCTGCACCGGTAACTATAGCAATTTTATTATTTAATTTCCCTGTATTCATTTCTGTGTTACCCCCTGGTTAGAAACAAATTTTATAATATAACTCTTTTAGGCGTTAAATTTTATCAAAAAATTTGAATTTTTGCAAATTTTCCAGAGATAATGTGCTGAAAGGGTTGAGTTGAGCCAATCTTAGGATTCAGACTGTGTTATAACCCGATTGGAATCCCGAACTTGAGTTGGAATCCCGAACTTGTTCGGGTAGTACTATCAAGTTTTGTCATGTTTTGATTTCTTTTGTTATTTTTTAGCCCCAACAAGTTGGGTAATCCGATTGCGACACAGTCTGATTGGTAAGCTGCCAAAATTTTTATTTTGCCAAGACCGAAAGGGACTAAGTGATAGTTATAAAACCAGTTTTTTTCGTCCAGGAAAGTTCCGGGACCATTGGCTTCGGGTTCTATTTCTGCGAAGTGATGTGGACCTAACAGGTTTCTTAAACTGTTTGCCATTTCAATCTTCAAAGTGTTTGGACCTTTTCGTATTAACCCGGTTATTTCAACCCTGTAAGGCGGTATGTGTGCCAACCCCGCATTTCTGTTGTTGAGTGTTACGTTTGCAGTTATTGAATTGAAATTCCCAAATTCAAGAAACACTCTCTCCCTGCCCTCTCCCTTTAAGGGAGAGGAGTTGAATTCCCTGGATAAAGTAAAACTTCCTGCATAGAATGGATATCCGCTTGTGACTAAATTGGCAGGGTTCGTTTTATTGTCTTCATTACAGAGGACAAATTTTGAACCGGCAAATCCTTCCGTAATCCCTTTTTTTATTCCCAATCCCCCTTTTATTTCCCCCTTTATTAAAGGGGGATTATGGGGGATTTTAATTATCTTGCCTTGGACCTTGAAATCACCGGTTATATATACTGATTCCACTTCCACGCCGTTTTTCAGGTATATCAGTGTCCGGGGTTTTACAGGCAGGACAAAGTTACCCGAGAGTTCTATTGTATTGTTGCCTTTAAGATTCACAAACTTTGTTATATCAATTTTCCTGAAAGAAATGTCTATCCAGTAACCTTTGTCTGTGTATTGGACATCCTGCCCATTGACTTTGATTTTATAAGTCTCCGGTCTTTCCAGAACAAGAAACATTGACTTTGGTCTTTTAGAGAAATCTGTTTTGAAACTAAAAAGTAAGGAAAACTTCTGTTTTTTCTTTTGTTTCTCTAATATTTTCTGTATCCTCAGGACGTATTCTTCTTTGGGACTCCATTTACCGGGTGTGCCGATTTTATCCGCAGGATTATCTAATTTATATTTGCAGAAGTCCAGCGTCAGGCTGTTAGGGTCATTGCGTTTTATATTCCAGTTGCCTGTTAATTCTAAAGCCGGTTTTAATGATTTCGGCGGGACAATAGATGCAGGAAGTTTTGCCGCTGATTTGCTTTTGCCGTTGTGTCTGGCGATTATATATGAACCTACCTTGTAAAAGTATAAATTAGCAGACAAATAACCGTCTGATTGTTTGTCTGATAAAGGTATTATTTCTCCTGTAAGCGTATCCCATAGTTCTAGATATCCCTCACCCTTTATCTTTACTTCTGCTGAAAATTCTTTTTCCTGACTTGTATTTGCAAGAAAATAAATATCGCTTTTATCAAGAGACCTGTGGTGATAATATACTTCAGGGATTTCTTTCCCGTTACTATCGGTTATTGAAACGTCTCTTTTGGCAACGACAGACAGATTCTCTATAGGGATTACTTCTGCAAACAGATTCTTCAGCCTGCCGGAGGTGTCTTTTTCACCTTCAATATATTGAGGATATGGTTTTGAACCTAACACCGCACCGCCATTTCTTACGAACTTTTCTAAAAGTTTAACCGTGCTTTCCCTTAAACTGATAACAGGAGGCAGGATTATTGTGCTGTAGGACATATTTCCGACCTTGAATATTGTATCTTCTACTCCGGCATATTTTTCTAATAGTGACTCATCGCCTAAATCAAAGTCATAGTGCAGTGATAAGAGGTTTTCAAGAAGTTTAACAAATGAATTGTTAATGTCGTTGACATCTTTTGAATATTTGAACGTTTCTTTATATACTTCAAAGATACACCAGGCACTTTCAACAGGATGAATTACTAAAACGTTAGCAACAAATTTTCCCCGGGTTATTGCGTAGTTAACCCGTGTTATGTGGTCTTCAATAACTCTGTTGTATTTCCAGTATGGCTGTTGATAGGATATTGTGGGTGGATAATCTCTTTTCCTGCAGCCAGCCATTGAATACAGCCACAGGTGCGGGCAGAAGAGGTTTATGCCCAGGACACTGTGCCAGTCGCCAATCCATTTCCTTCCTGCAAATGAAAAGTTCTGTCCGCTGCAGCCATAGAGTTCAGAAAGAGTCCGCTTTTGACCGAGTTGGTGTGCCACAGAAGAACATTGCTTCAATGTAAGCAAATCCTTGATATTTCTACTAAGATGGTCAATACCCGGGATTTGTTCGTACTCATAAAAAGGCATTGCAGAACCTATAAGACGAATCTGGGAACCGAGGTTGTCCTCGCATAAATAGTGTCCTGTCAGTGCTATATTGTTTTTTTCACACCAATTATGTATCTGCTTACCAAAATTTTCTACAAAAAGTTCAGTTACTAATCTCCAGTAATTATACCTGACTTTGCGATAATTCCCTTTTTCTTCAAAAAGTGAAACAAAATTTTTCTTCAAATCATAGCCATATCGTTCCTTAAACTCTGACGCAAGATTTTCTGTCCATGGTATTTGCTGACTCTTATTGTCACCAAAAGGGTTGAAATAATTCGGTTCATCAGTAAAAATTGCAGGAACGGTTTTGTTAAATTCTTTGCCGACTACATTTTTATATGCGTCATAAGTTGATTTTATAAATGCTCCTACAGCCCTGCGATTCATTGTATTCAAGTAATAAGAATCGTTATACCACTCACTTTTGGGTGAGATAGTTTCTTTAAAAGTCCAGTTACCATTTTTCTTTTTTCCCTGCAGAAGTTTCATCTGATTTAACCGTTTTTTTGTAACTATACCGCCGGCAAATCCGCTGGGCCATCGGTCTTCGTCATAAAGATACGCAAGGAGACCTATCTTTTTTGCATAAGCGACTGCATTCTTTATCCTGTCCATCCATTCTTTTGATAGATACGGTGTAATGAGTCCGATTCTTGAATGCATGAACCCGCCGCCCATACCGCCTTTTTTCATTTCTAAAAGTTGATGCTGGAGTTCTTTATCATCAAGGTCATCATTCAATGACCAGAAAGGTGCGCTTCTGTATTCAACTCCGGGATTTTTAAATTCCTGTTTTGAAGGATTTTCTTTCTTGTTCATTTTAAATTAATTCTTCTTTCAGTGGGCGTGATGAATCACGCCCCTACAATGGATATTACAGTTTTTAATCCTTTACCGCTTTTTGTTGTCTCAATACCTTCTACAATTTTTTCAAGCGGGAATGCATCCGTTACAAACTTCTTTGCATTAATTTTACCTGTGGAAATCAATTTTGCCGCTTCTTCGTAGTGTTTCCTGTTAGAAGCAAATACACCGAATATGGAAACTTCCTTGTAGTGGACAATGTTGGAGTCCAGTTTGATGTAGGGATTATCTTTTGGCAGGCCCCCGAAGAAACTTATCCTTCCTTTTTTGGCAACCATCTGCATTGCCTGTTCCTGACATGCATTTACAGGACAGGCGACGATTATTACATCCGCTCCTTCATTGTTTGTCAGCTCCATTACTTTCTTAACCATATCTTCTTTTGAATTATTTGCGGTAAGGACATATTCAAACCTGCTTTTTGCTAATTCTAACCTGTTGTCTGAGATATCAAACATAACAATTTTTTTAGCACCACTGGCTTTTGCCAGTTCGGCATGCATGCATCCAATAGGTCCAGCACCTATGATTACCACCGTATCACCTTTCTGGATATTTAAATATTCCTGGGCATTTATACAGCAGGATAAAGGTTCAATCATGGCAATTTCAGAAAAACCGAGATTATTCGGAACTTTAAGAATGTTATTACCTTGGACAGCTTCTGCCGGGACAATCATATATTCGGCAAATCCGCCAGGATAATAATATCCTATATACCGGGGCGTGTCACACAGATTATAAATTCCTTTTTTGCAGAACCTGCATTTTCCGCATCCCACACAGGTTACCACAGTGACTTTTTGACCAGGTTTGTATCCTTTCACACCCTGTCCCAGTTCTTCAATAACACCTGCAATTTCATGTCCTGTGATATGCGGTGGAACAACATTTTTCTGACCATGGTAGAATATTCGGATATCAGTTCCGCATACAGCACAGGCATGAACCTTCATAAGGACTTCACCTTTTTTAGGTTTTATCTTTTCCACTTCCTGAATTTCCATTTTTCCCGGACCTAAAAACATTGCTGCTCTCATAGTTTCCTCACCCTTAATAACCCCTCGCAGTTTTATTCCCAACACATGGAATAAAACAATACGCTGGGGTAAACACCAACATGCTTCGCTGGTGTTTAAAATTCTACTTTTGGTGCTTTCTTTGCAGGCTCTTCCACTTTAAAATATATATCTCTTGTCTTAAATCCTGACATTGCTGCTACAATATTGCTTGGCAACCTTTTTACAAGTATATTGTATATCTGGACAGTTTCGTTGTATCTGCGTCTTTCAACAGCAATACGATTTTCGGTCCCTGCCAGTTCGTCCTGCAGACGGATAAAATTCTCATTTGACCTTAACTGCGGATAATTTTCAACCACTACTAATAACCTGCTTAAAGCACTTTCCATTTCATTTGTTGCCTGGACTTTTTCATTTGTTGTTCTTGCACCAGCCAGTTTTGCCCTTGCATCAGCAATATGGGTGAAAACTTCTTTTTCATGTTTGATGTAACCCTTAGCGGTATTGACGAGATTGGGTATGAGGTCAAATCTCCGTTGAAGCTGGTTCTCTACCTGTGCCCAGGCAGCGTCAATACTTTCGTTAAACGTGACGAGTCTGTTATAGTTGCTGACATACGTGCCAAAGACAATTAATACCAGAACTACTACAACACCTAAAACAATCCATCCTTTTTTCATACTTTCACCTCCAAAGAATGGGGACGGTTCTAATTCTTAGGACCAAATAAATGGTCGCTGTCCCTATTTTTTACATGTCATCTACAAAATCAACTATTTTTTCTATTTCTTCTATGTATTGTTCAAAAATTACAACGGGGTCAAGTTTAGAAGTCTCTTTTTCTTCATTTTTCATCTTAAGTATTGAAATGAAAGGTTCGGTATTTATTTTTATGTGTTCGGATAACATATTCAATGCATCTAATCTTTTAGCAGGCGGTGTCCTGCCCAGCAGATACAGTATATGCCTGAAGACAATCAAAAAAGTGGAAACAGAACTTATTAATAGTTCCCTTACCCCTGAAGTTTTCCCGCCGGTGTTCATATATCCCTGACGCAGTTTTAAAAGTTTTCCTTTTAATTCAGATTCACATTCATGTCTGAGATGCCTGAGGTTTATCTGCATGTCAGTAAACGGGTCATCGCCGTATAGGACTTTATGATGTTCTTTCATATCAAGGAATTCTATTGGAAATACATCGGTAGATTTATTCAGTCTTTCAGCAGAGAAAATTAACGGCGGCGGGTTTTTCTGTTTTATCCATTTATCTGCTATAGATGTGATTGATTTCAAGTCCTGAAAACTTATTTTGTTTAATACCAGAAGCAGATTATAATCAGAAAACTTCTTTGTAGATTCACCGCTTGCTTTTGAACCGTATAATATAACAGATTTCAAATTGTCACCACATACTCTTTTGATTTCTTCAACAAATTTTTCTAACATGGAAGACATTTTTTTCCTTACCAGATCCTTATAAAGAATTTATATCACTTTTCAAGTTCCATTATTGTAATTTTTTAAATCTTTTTCTTTTATTTCTAACTTTTTAAAAATAAAAATTTTTATATTTGAAGCAATCCCAAAACATTCTTTTGCCTCCTCAATAGAAGGGATATAAAACTCCTCGGGATATCTAACTTCAACTGCATAAGGTTTTAAATTCCCAGTATTCATGTTTTTAAATTCCACATCCTGCTTTACGCAAAGTTCTAAAAGATATTCAAGGTCATGCGTTTTCCCAAAATCTATACTTTTTGAAATAAGGTATGCCTTTAATAACTTCTCCGCAACTTGCTGGCAATGAAAACAAACCGGACTTGTAGAAATTTCAGCTTCTGCAAAACTTAATTCATGTTTTACAATATTGAAATCTTCCATTGCTTTTATAACCCAATTTCTTATGTGTTCTTCAATCATATTTTAATTCCCTCTTTTAAGGCATATCTTGTAACACAGCCTATTCTATTTTTTTTATACTCCACTTCTTCTTCTGAATTTATTATGATATCGCTTGGAATGAGCAATTTTGCTAGAATTTGGTTTACTTTTTTGTTAATCTCCATTTTTTCTTTAATATTAAATGTTTTTTCAGTTATTATTAGAAAGTCATAATCGCTGTATTTTGAAGAATCCCCTCTTGCCCTTGAGCCGAAAAGAATAATATTTTTTGCAGATATGCTCATCTTATTAAGACATTCAACAATCTTTTCTTTAATATCTTTTATTATTCGTTCATTTTCCATCTCGCATACGTCCTGATTATTAGCCATGGTATAATCTCCTACCAGCTCCTGGAACCCCCTCCTCCACCGCTCATACCTCCACCAAATCCGCCAAAACCTCCGCTGAAGCCGCCTCCACCAAAGCCTCTACCTCTGCCACCCGACATACCAAGAAAGAGTAAGAACAGGAATGGGTGGCGGATAAACACAAGTGCAAGTATAATAAACAGGAGAAATCTTAGTAATAGACTGAATAAACCCGGCTTTTGTGTTTCGGATGCTATGGGTGTAGCGGTTAAACCCGAAATTTCGACATTTGCATCTTTTGCAATAATAGCAACAATTGCAAAAGTCCCTAACAAAAGTCCTCTGGAATAATCGTTCTGTCTGAAATATGGGATAACGTATTTATCAAGTATTTCTCCGGCAAGACCGTCAGGTATTATCCCTTCAAGACCATATCCCACTTCAATTTTTACTTTTTTATCTTCGGTTGCTGCCAGTAATAGTATACCGTTATCCTTACCCTTTTTACCTATTCCCCATTTTTCAAATAACCGGACAGCATAATCTTCAACGGAATCGCCTTCCAAATTTCTGACGGTTACAACCGCAATTTCCGCTGAAGTTTTTTTTTCTATTTCATTAATTAATCCGTTTATTCTCTGACTACTGACAGGGTCAAGGACACTGGCAAAGTCAGAAACCCAGCCTGCAGGTTTTAATGAGTCCAGTGGTTCAGCGTAAGTTATACGGATTGGATTGACAAAACAAATTGTTATTAATATCAACAATATTTTCATTGTAAAGAAGTTATATCATATCAAAAAACGATATTCCTGTCAAATTATCGTATTCAAAATTCACTCGGTAAGTTCAGAATGGTGATGGGAAGTAATTGTTTAGCAATCAGAAGAACTATGGAATTTACCCTTTAGGGTTTTATCCGCAGGATTATCTAATTTATAAAAGGCTAAAGCCTTAATTCCAAATATGAATAAATTATGTCCAAAACAATTTGTTTCTAATAGCTAAACAATTACCAATGTAGAGGCAACCGATGTTATTTCAATATTTTTGTAAGGTCAGTCCATAACTCAGGCATTTCAAGAAATGATGCGAATTCTTTAACGGTTTTTTCAATACGTTTCAAGTCTAACCTGGGATAAATTTTAATAATCATACGAATATCTTCCAAATCCATTGGTCTATGTGCAATAGCTTTAAGTATGATTAAATCTTCCGGTTGGGGTAAATTTATTTTTATTCCTTCAATATCAAATATTTTACTGCGGTTAACAATTTCGTGTTCAAACGGGAGTAATCCTATTGCTATATCAATGTTTATACCGGTTTCCTTATGTTTGAGTAGAATAACTTTGTTTTTTAATGCAAATCTGATTGGATTAGTTATCCGTGGTATAATACCACACAAATCAGCTTGTTTAATAAAACCTGCAATATCATCCTTCTGAAATAAAATAAGTACATCAACATCAGATGTAAACCTTGGTTTCCCTAAAATACTTGCTGCAATACCACCGATAATTATACCTTTATTGTTAGTAACTTTGATTAATTCAGATAAATCTTTGATTGGTTTGAGAAATGGATGTAAAATATTCTTTTGATTCATTTATAAGCATTCTTAAGAATGTTCCATCTGCCGATTATTTCGGTTTCAATATCTTTCTTATATACATTTTTAACAGTGATTTTATCTAAGCCGCTAGTTAGCATTATGATTTGGTTGATACGTTCTTTTAAAGTAAGAGCACGTAACTCTTTTAAATTAATTTTATCAACTGCTTTCCACCGGGCAAAATATTCTTTGATTTTTATGTTTTTCATTCGAAAATCCTCCAAAATTATTCAATAGTTTCATCTGTTTTTTCACGGTATAGGAAAGTATAATCCCGATAAATCGGGAAATTCCTGGAATTTACCCTTTAGGGTTTTATCCTTCAGGATTTTACTTGTATAAATATAGCAAAATATGAGTTATTTTTCAACTCAGATTTAATAAACAAATTTTTATTGACAGTGTGAATATTTTTTATGTATAATTTGAGACTATTATAAGGAGGCGACAAATGGATTGGGGATTAAAAAACCGTATTTCACAGATAATCAAACCTGCTACAGGCAGGACAGTAATGCTGGCAGTGGACCACGGCTATTTTCTCGGACCGACAACAGTCCTGGAGATACCGAAAGAAACCATAGAACCGTTATTACCCTATGCCGATTCGTTAATGCTGACACGGGGAGTGTTGCGTACATCGGTTGACCCGGAGAAATCTCCTCCGATTGTCCTCAGGGTTTCAGGTGGGACGAGTATTTTGAGTGAGTTGTCAAACGAAGGAAGAACCGTATCAATGAAAGATGCCATAAGGCTTAATGTATGTGCTTTAGCGCTTTCCATTTTTGTAGGTGCACAATACGAGAGACAGACATTTCGGGGTGATTGCTTATTCTTCTATCAGTTTGGTTTCGATTTGTTCCACTAAATCTTCAATAACAGCAGTAACTGCTTTACCAATGATACTTTTGTTAAACTCTTCACTACCCCACTCTATTTCTTCCCTGGTATTAAAATCAGTTATTTTGTCATCTATAAGTTCTTCTTCTGTTGGTCCGGGTATAATTGTCCTTAGTTTTTTATAATTCTCTTTTTTCCCTGAATGCAACTTTTCGGTTTTACCTGAAGGGTATATTAATTCCAGTTCCATATCTATTTCAGCAGAATATTCGCGATAATATGCTAACGGCAATGAACTGAATTCGTTTGAACCTAAATCAAATTTTGTTATTTCACCGGCAATAGTATAAATTTTATCTTTAATTTTTTTATCTGTTGAGCCTACCACGGTAAATTTTTTAGATAACCTTTCTTTTAGGTCAACAGTTAACTCTTTTTCTATATCCCATACTTCTTTGTTAAATTTGGTTTTATCATATAAATACTTAATAAAAATTAATTTCTCCTCGTTTTTTAAGCTCTGTTTTTCCACCTTTTTCTCACTAACATTGCTAATATTAAGTAATAACCGGGAGTTTATGCCTGCATCAGGTACCTTTTGTTCATCAGTCTCGGTATACAGCCGAAAACATACCTGATATTTCCTGCCTAAGTAAAGAAGGGAGTCTGGAATGGTGACTACAACATTTGTCTGAATAGTAGTTCCGGTTAGTACACCGGGAAAATAATCTTTTTCTAATGTTATCCAGCCTGTGTCAGGAATAAGTTCATAACCTGCTTTAAGGTTTTCGGGACTGGGCTGGATAATTTCTATCTTTATATTTGCCGATTGGGTACCGGTATTTGTAATTTCCAATGGTTTGATAGTATATGTATAACCCAGCTTTACATCTTCAATTGTAATATCACCAAAAGTTGTAGATAATCCATCAGCGTATAAATTATAAGACGTTAACTGAAAGATACAGGACGTAAAATACAGTATAAAAAATACTTTTTTATTTTTCATCGTTGACATTACCTATTTATTAAATATAAAATCTATTTCCCTTGAATTTAATTTCTGGTAGTCCTGTATAATTCTTTTCATTAAGTCTTTTATTTATAACCTTCAGTGGATTGTCAAAACCAACCTTCCAAAGTTCATCCTCTGAAAGCAATCCAAGTGATCTAAGATAATTCATACACTCTAACACATTACAGTTTGAACCGGCTAAAACGTTTTCATCAACAGTAGTAATCTTGCCATTTTTATGGATTATAGATTTTTGTCCGAATAGTTCATACTCACCTGCCGGTAATCCGGCAATAGGCGAAGAATCACTTACTACCGCGAACCTTTCTACAGTTTTTGCTCTCAATGCGACTTTTATGAATTCCGTCGGAATATGGAAACCATCGGTAATAAAAGTTGCGGTGAGGTTATCTTCTGCAAGTTGTGTCCATAATGGATTGTGATGGCGATTTAAAGTTTTAAATATCCCATTACCTAAATGAGTAACGCATGTAGCACCTGCATTGCAGGCTTTCTTAATTATTTCTTTTCCAGCGTTGTGATGTCCGAGTGAAACAACTGTATTTGAGTTTTTAGTTATGTGTTTTATTAAATTCATCGCTCCTTTTATTTCGGGTGCTAAAGTTAAAATAGCTATTTTCCCACCAGCAAGTTTTTGTAATTCTTCATATCTCTTTATATTGGGTGAGACAATATATTTTTTATTGTGTGCTCCGCGAAATCCACGCTCAGGTGAAATGAAGGGACCTTCTAAATGTATCCCAAGTATGTGTGGTGCTAAGTCAGGTTTTTCCATTACTTGAGCAATGAGTGGAAGATTTTTTTGATAAACTGCACTGGGGGAAGCAATTACAGTCGGACAATAAGCAACTGTGCCACATTCAACCAATTTCTTTGTAATGGAATATATTTTATCAATTGTTAAATCAAGTGATGAAAAATTAATACCTAAGTAACCATTTACTTGAAGGTCAACAAATCCTTTTTTCATTTTTTTAATAAACCAGTGGAACCTTTATCCAGATAAAGAAATGTATTTGGATGTTTCCTCAATATTGATGCTGGATACATATTTGATATTTCCTTTTCCAAACAATTCTTTACAGCATGAGCTTTTCTTTTATCATAGCTAAAACCCTGTTTTATACTATCTATAGTGCTATTTAATTTTTCAATTTGTTTCTCATTGATATTTTCTTTATTCTGATAATCGTTCGAATTCGGACGCTCCTGCCTGCCCCCGTGTATTGTTTTACCCAGTGAAACATCGTGGGGTAGCGTCCCGATTCGGACGACTTTTTGAATTCAGAATCATTTTCCCTGCAGCGATCCGTACTCCTTTACCTCGTTTAATTGTACTTATCTTTTTATCTTTGACGGTATAACCAGTTTTTTTAATCACTTTCCCTTACTCCCATATTGTATTTGTTATTTTTTTTAATGCACGCGATGCTTGTATGAAATTATCCTTTCCGCTGAATCCACCTTTGGAATCACCTAAAGCTAAATGCGGTTCTAAAGAGATAAAGCCTTTATAATTACGGTCTTGAAGTTCCTGAAATATCTCCCTGAACTGGACATCGCCGTCGCCACAAACCAGAAATTTCTCACTGTTAAGTTTTACATCTTTTACATGAATATATTCAATAAAATCGGCTAGTGTATTATACATTTCAGGGTAAGGTCTCTTTTGGAAAAAATAAACATAGTTGCCGGGGTCAAATAAAAATCTCAAACTTGGTGAATTTATTGCAGTCAGGACATCAAGTACTTCTTCCGGTGTTGACCCATATATAGTTGTATCTTCGTTTTCTAAAAGTAATATCAGATTATTCTTTCGGGCTAATCCGGTTTTTATTTTCATTCTTCTTATTACTTCTTCTCTATATTTCGTATGATTTTCTGACTCTGGTAAATAATAGCCGAAAATCCGGACATATCCGGTCTGGAAAAAATTAGATAAGCGTATTGTATGTTCAAATCGTTTCAGGTGGCTGTCAAAATCGTCAGTTATTTTTATTTTGCCTATAGGAGAGCTGATGCCTGCTACTTTAAAATGCCGTTTATCCAGATTCTCTTTTAGTTTTTTTATTTCCTCCTCAGTCAAATCTAAAACATTTTTGTTCCATACGCTGCGTAACTCAACATACTTCATTCCTTCTGATTCTAATAAATCCAGCTGGGCATCCAAATCCTGTGAAATCTCATCCCCGATTGCAGTTAATGTAATCACAATTTAGCCGTTTCCCAAATTAGTATTTCACAAGTTAAAATCTAAAACCCTTTTTTACTTTTATATATAATATATCATATATTTTATATTTTATCAATAGTTTTTTCATAATTTTGTATTTTATTTAGGAGCTATGTCAAAAAAAGTTCGGTGGGTACCTATAACCGAAATACCTTGTAAATCCTTTATATAATTCTCCGGTTTTAGTACTTTGCAACACATAAACATAGTACAGCTTAGCAGGCGTCTGTGTTATTAATTAAGTTGACTTGTTCTTCTAAATATTGTAAAATTTGTATATGTGCGACATTACATTAGGGGGTGAGATAAAAGATGAAAAGTATTTTTAATGTAGTTACAGGTTTGTTTATTGTATGCAGTATGTTTTTGGGAATAGCAAATGCACAAGAACCAGCAACTGTGTTAGCACAAGAATTGACATTAGAGAGAAAGAAGTGGGAACCGTTGAAAGTAGGTATGGCGCCTGGATTTGCTCCGTTTGAGTTTAAGAATGATAAAGGTGAATGGAATGGATTTGATGTGGATATTGCTAAAGAACTCGCAACTGTATTAGGAACAAAACTGGAAATTGTTGAGAAAAAGTGGGAAGACCTTATTACTGCATTAACTCAAAGAGAAATAGATGTGATTATCTCTGGCATGTCTATTACACTTGATAGAGCAAGAATCGTGTATTTTAGTCAGCCGTATTTTGAAACCGGTCAGGTAGTGCTACTATTAAAAGGTAAAGAAGTGAATTTAAACCAGAAAAGATTGGAAATTGGTGTTTTGACTGAAAGCACAGGTGAAAAAATCGCAACAAAGGAATTTCCAGAAGCAAAAATTGTGTATTTTTCAGTCGAAGCAGAAATTGTCAAGGCACTTGTTAACCAAGAGGTTAAAGCGATGGTAATAGATAAACCTTATGCAGACAATTTAGTTCGCAAAGATGAAAGAATAGAAATGCTACCACGACTACTGGAAATTGAAAAATATGCTTTTGCTATTCGCAGAGGCGACCTTGATTTTTTATTTTATCTTAACCATTTTATTGACTATCTTAAATATACAGGTCGTTATCAGGAGATCTGTAGTAAATGGTTTAAGTAGTTTTTGCTGAAAAAGTCAGCAAAAACTACCCTGAGTCCCGATGAAATTAATCGGGACGAAGGGTCTATAATAGGGATAGTCGTTACAGAGAGCGTATTTCTGAGTTAACAGACTGTGTCATAACCCGATTGGAACCCCGAACTTGTTCGGGTAGTACTATCAAGTTTTGTCATGTTTTGATTTCTTTTGTTATTTTTTAGCCCCAATAAATTCGATAATCCTGCGGACAAGTTGGGTAATCCGGTTGCGACACAGTCTGTAAGAGATGCATTATTAGATATCAAGGAAGTGATATTCGTTAAAAACGTCTTCGGATTATTCTTATGTTTACTATTCTTATGCGCTTGTAGTAGAACCAACGATACCAATATCCTCAAGATAGGTACGGATGCAACATACCCGCCATTTGAGATAATAGATACTACTACCGGAGAACTTGTCGGGTTTGATATTGACCTGATGAAAGAAATATGTAAAGAAATTAGTAAAAAACCAGAATTTATTATTGTTCCATTTGATGGTATAATTGCCGGATTGAAACAGAAGAAGTACGATGCAATTATTTCTGCAATGACTATCACAGATGAAAGGTCAAAAGAAGTGGGTTTTAGCAAACCATATTTTTTAGCAGGACAGTCAATAGTTGTCCGGGAGGATAATAATTCAATAAAAAGTCTCAATGATTTGATAAACAAAAAAATTGGAGTTCAACTAGGTACAACCGGTGAAATTGAAGCAAAGAAAATTCTAAATGTAGTAGTTGTCAGTTATGATAATATATCTGCTGCATTTATTGACTTAAAAAACGGCAGGATAGATGCAATTATAAATGATATACCTACGAACAGATTAATTGTTAACCAGAAAGGTAAAATGAAGATAGTCGGTGAGCCGCTTACAAAGGAATGTTATGGAATTGCAGTTAGACAAGAAGATAAGAAGTTACTTGAATTAATTAACTGTACACTTGATAAAATTCAGAAAAACGGGATACAAAGAAAACTATACCGAAAATGGCAAATAGAGTGAGGGCGTGTGTCCCGATGAATAAATCGGGACGATCTACACGCGGACGCGAGAGGGTGAGCGTCCCGGACTCTGAACGGAGTGAGGAGTTGATATGGAAATATTAGTTAAAGAATTAACTGTTTTAGTAAATATTTTCTGTTTCTTAGTGCCTGTTATACCAGTCACATTAAAAATTGCTGTTGTGTCTTTTATACTTGCGCTTATCTTAGGTCTTATAGTAGCATTAATGAAGGTATCGCATTTTGGTATTTTTAAATTAACTGCTAGAGTATATGTGGATGTAATTCGCGGTATACCGTTACTTGTGCAAATATTTTTTATTTACTTTGGCTTGGGTAAGATACTAAATTTAGAACAACTTCCAGCAAGTATATTAGCAATAAGTATATGTTACAGTGCATATTTAGGCGAAATAATACGTGCCGGTATAGAGGCAATCCCAAAGGGTCAAGTTGATGCGAGTCGTTCACTTGGTATGAATACTTACCAGACAATGAGATATATTGTGTTACCACAGGCATTTAGAATTGTTCTGCCACCGATATCTAATGAATTTATTGCCTGCTTAAAAGATACTTCCCTGGTTTCAATTATTGGTTTAAGAGAATTAACTCGTGCAGGGAGAGAATACTATTCACAGTATTTTGTAGATTTTGAAACCTGGTTTATGGTCGGATTGATTTATTTGGCAATGACCGTAGCGTTATCAAAAGTATCACATTTTATTGAAACCAAATACAAAATAACATGATATTAATTGATAATATCTCTAAATACTTTGGTAATACAGTTGCATTAGAAAATGTATCCTGCGAAATTAGAACATCAGAAATAACAGCAGTTATTGGTCCAAGTGGTGGTGGTAAGACAACTCTATTGCGCTGTATAAACGGCTTAGAACTGCCGGATAGCGGAGAAATCAGTGTAGATGGTATTGTGCTGACGAAAAAAACTGCAGGTATAATTCGTAAAGAAGTTGGTATGGTATTTCAGCAGTTTAATCTTTTTCCGCATTTATCAGTGTTGAGAAACGTTACTATTGCACAGCAGGTAGTTAAAAGAAAAAAAACTATAGAAGCAGAAGAAACCGCATCAAGTCTATTACAAAAGGTTGGGTTAGAAGATAAAATCACCTGTTACCACTGTCAACTTTCTGGCGGACAGCAGCAAAGAGTTGCAATTGCACGTGCACTTGCATTAAATCCGAAAATTATGCTTTTTGATGAGCCCACCTCCAATCTTGACCCGGAAATGACAAAAGAAGTATTAAATGTAATTCGTAATTTAGCAAAAGAAGGTATGACAATGATTATTGCATCGCACGAAATGGGATTTGCTCAGGAAGTCGCAAATAAAATATTATTTATGGATAACGGAACGATTGTTGAAGAAGGAACACCGCAAGAAATTTTCAATTCACCAAAACACGACAGGACAATAAGGTTTCTAAGTAAGATTATGCGATGTTAAAAGAATATTCAGAGAAATTATTGCAGATATATCATCAGGACTGGCAAAAAATCGTCAGTCTTTGTATTCTAAACTTTATAGTTATAACGATAACTACATTTGGTATCAGTATATCCACAGCACTTTTTTTAAAACATGTTGGTATAAATTTCCTGCCCCAAATGTATCTGGTAAACGGATTACTTATATTCTTAAGTACTTTTGGACTTTTTATGATTGCTAATATAAATCGCACAGAACTACTTATTAAACTTTCAATGCTTTTTGGAATAACTGTACTGGCTATTAGAGTATTTATTGTGTTTGATGTGAAGTTTCTATATATAATGCTGTATGTATTATCCAGTATAATTTTTTGGCTATTCTATACACAGTTCTGGTCGTTAGCAGTGGATATCTGCAATGTTCGTGAAGGTAAACGTATATTCTCTCTTGTTGTATGTAGCGGTCTATTGGGTGGTGGAACTGCCGGACTGCTTATACAGACACTGGCAAAGACCATTAGAACAGATAATTTACTGGTTTTATGGTCTATAATGTTCTTTATACTAAGTTATTTTGTTAAATCTAAGTTCTCTTCAAGTCCGCATCTTAAAACAGATTCAGGGGTGACTTCGCAAGTTACTGAGACTATTACTTACTTCAAGGAGTCTCATATAATTAAAGTTCTCATGGCTAATTTCTTGCTTTATGCAGTTGTTATTTACTTTTTGGACTTCCAATTTAACAAAATTGTTAATCAAACATTTACTGAACTTGATAGCTTAACGTCTTTCTATGGAACTTATTCAATTTGTTTCTATACAACGACTTTGTTTATTCAACTTATATTTGCTAATCGTATATTAAAATATTTCGGAACAGGTAATGTAATAGTCGGTTTTCCAGTATCATTATTTATTGGGTTTTCTGCACTAGTAATTAAATTCGGGTATATTTCTGCTTTGTTTGCAAAGTTTATTCGTGATGTTATGGGAAATTCAATAATTGATTCGGCATACCCATTACTGTATTCACCGATAAAAGATAAACACCGTGATAATACACTTGCATTTATTGAAGGTGTAGCTATACCCGCAGGGACTGTTTTAGCCGGTTTCCTGTTGATTATTTTGAAATCCACTCCAGGAATGTATCTTACAATTTTTAGTTTAATTTTATCGCTTTTGTGGTTATATTGTAGTGTTCAACTTAAATACTCTTACCAGAGTGCTTTTATTCAGAACATTGCTGAAAAAACTCTACCGGAAATACATCAGTTACCCGAACATCTGACTGACTTAAATAAAAAACGAACGCTTGCTATATTATATGATGCTATACGGGATAAAAACGATAAAGTTAGTTTGTTTGCTATATCTACCCTCGGTAAAACAAAAGATACAAAAGCACTCAATCCGTTAATCTCTTACTTAAAAGAAAATCCACCTGCAGTAAGAAGAGCAAGTATAATCAAAGCATTAGGTGAAATTAAAGAGACGAATTCACTATTAATAGTTTCACGGTATTTGGAAGACCCGGAATCACGAGTAAGAGCAAATGCAGTTGAGTCCTTAGGTGAAATAGGTGGTTCTGAAGTAAAAGATCTTATAAAACCGTACATAAATGACAAGGATTCACGGGTGGCAATAAATGCAGGTATGATATTATGGAAATATGGAGATAAAGAGTTAGGTATTAAAGTCCTGCGGGAATTATTATCTTTCCCCAATGAACAAACAAGAATAAGAGCAATATATGCAATGGGTCAAATCGATACTGAAGAAGTTGTAACTCCTTTACTTGAAGTATCAAAAGAACAGAATTTGCGTATTCGGTTAGAAGCACTGAAATCGCTCAGTAAGTTTAATACCGAAGTTGCAATTTTAAGAATTATAGATGCAATTGAAGATACTGACCGAAGAATTAGACAGTTGGCTTTGAAAACTTTAATTGAGAAAAAAGGTATTACGGGTCTGTTAGTCAAAAAATTAGAAACTGCCAATTCAAAGATAACTGAGAAGATTATAGAAATTTTAGCTAATAAACATGAGCAAGATGAAATAATCCTGAATCATTTAAAAGATGAAATTAAGAAAGTTTATCAGCGAATTGTCTGGGTAAAGGCATTATCATCTGAAGATAGAACTGATGGATTGGATTTATTTATTAGTACGTTACTAATAGAAAATAGAAAAAAGACAGATAGAATACTTAAATTAATGTCAAAAATCGAGAGAGTGGATATTCTTCCTTTGATAATTAGACGATTGAAGGATAAGAGTGCAGATATACAGGCAGAAATAGTTGAGATTTTAGATTCGTTACAATTCAAACATATTGGAATAATAAAATTGCTCATTCCGGTTTTGGAGGAAACACCGAAAGAAGAAATTTTAAAAATAGCAAACAGAGAATTCGGGCTTGTTCAAACTTATCCCAGAGAAGTTTATAAAGAAATATTGAAAAAAGAAAATGGGGAATGGTTTAAAGGATGCGTTTTGCATATTTTAGGTGAAAAGGAACTTGATAAATTCTTGCAGGATATGATAAATTATACGAAACATAATTCGGAATTCTTACGTGAAATGTCTCTTGAAGCAATAAGTAAAATAAATATAATTCGTGCTAAACTGATTGCCAGGGGGATGCTAAACGATAATTCTCCGCAAGTGAAAGCATTTGCAAAAAGTATTTCCGGTGTTATATAGTACCATTTGCATACTTTATGTTAACAACAATAGAAAAAATTATACATCTTAAGAAAGTACCGTTATTTGAGAATCTCACCGGTGAACTATTGGTTGCATTAAGCAATATTTCATACGAAAAGGAATTTAAAAAAAACGATATTATCTTCAAACAGGATATCGCTTCTTATGAATTGTATGTGATTGTATCAGGTAAAGTGGAAGTGTTCAGGGAAAATAATGCTGAAAAACATACCGTGCATACTTTTTTTTCAACAGAATATTTTGGTGAAATGGCTTTATTAGAAGATATGCCGCGCTCACTTAGTGCTATTGCAATTGAAGATACACTCTGCTTGGTTATTCCAAAAGAGCCATTTTTAGACCTTATGAACGAAGAGCCATCCATTGCAATAGAAATTATTAAACTTCTTGGGAAACGTCTCCGTGAAGTTAACTTAAGACTTAAATAATATCTATTCACTGAACCACGCGTCATTACGAAGATACATTAAGAAGGAGGCGACAGATGGATTGGGGATTAAAGAACCGTATTTCACGGATAATCAAACCTGCTACAGGCAGGACTGTAATGCTGGCAGTGGACCACGGCTATTTCTTAGGACCGACTACAGGTCTGGAGATACCGAAAGAAACCATAGAACCGTTATTACCCTATGCCGATTCGTTAATGCTGACACGGGGAGTGTTGCGTACATCGGTTGACCCGGAGAAATCTCCTCCGATTGTCCTGAGGGTTTCCGGCGGGACAAGTATTTTAAGTGAGTTGTCAAACGAAGGAAGAACCGTATCCATAAAAGATGCCGTAAGACTCAACGTATCTGCGGTTGCTATTTCCGTTTTTGTAGGTGCGCAGTATGAGAGACAGACATTATTGGGTCTGGCAGAACTTATTGACGAAGCAGAGGAATATGGTATAGGTGTATTAGCAGTTACTGCTGTGGGTAAGGATATGGTGAGGGATGCACGGTATTTAGGTCTATGCTGCCGTATTGCCGCAGAACTTGGTGCACACATTGTGAAGACTTACTACTGTGAAGATTTTGATAAAGTTGTAGCCAGTTGTCCGGTACCCATAGTAGTGGCAGGCGGTAAGAAGATATCTGAACGGGATGCATTAAAACTTGCTTATGATTCTATACAGAATGGTGCCGTTGGTGTTGATATGGGGCGGAACATATTTCAGTCTGAATCTCCGGTATCTATGATTAAAGCAGTCCGTGCCATTGTCCATAAAAATGCGGATGTAGATTCCGCTTTTGAATTGTTCAATAGCTTAAAATCAAGGGGGTCCAAAAAAGAATAATTATGCGTGTGGCAATGTATTATAATAACAATGATGTACGGTTAGAGGATATTCCTAAACCTAATATATCTGACGGTGAAATCCTGATAAAAACTATAGATAGTGGTATATGCGGGACAGATGTACTGGAATGGTACCGACTTAAGACCGCACCGAGGGTCCTTGGACATGAGGCGACAGGAGAGATAGTTGAAGTAGGTAAGGGAGTGAAGGACTATAAAGTCGGAGACAGGGTATTTGTGACACACCATGTCCCCTGTAACACCTGCAGATATTGCCTGAGCGGACACCACACTGCCTGCGAGACATTGCATAAGACAAACTACGACCCGGGTGGCTTTTCTGAATACATACGCGTCCCAAAAATAAATGTTGACAGGGGAACCTTTTTACTGCCCGAGGATATGTCTTATGAAGACGGAACGTTTATAGAGCCCGTGGGGTGTGTTGTGCGGGGAGAAAGATTGGCACAGGTTCAGCCCGGGTCCAGCGTACTTATAATAGGCAGCGGTATTTCAGGATTGATACATCTCCAACTCGTTCGTTCATTTGGTGCAACAAGAGTTTTTGCAGCAGATATAAATGAATACCGTATGGAATTTGCAAAAAAGTTTGGGGCGGATGCTGTCCTAAATGCTAAGGAAAATATTCCGGAACTTGTAAAAAAAATCAACGGAAACAGACTCGCTGATTTGGTGATAGTCTGTACAGGAGCAGTTCCTGCTGTCCAGCAGGCAGTAGAATCAGTTGAGCGCGGAGGCACCGTGTTATTTTTTGCAGTACCGCAACCCGGTATTGATGTCCCGATACCTCTGGCTGACCTCTGGCGGAATGAAATTAAACTTATGACATCTTATGGTGCTGCTCCCGGTGACCTTGCAATGGCAATAGAAATTATACATTCGGGTAAAATAAAAGTCCATGAAATGATTACACACAGGTTTGGGCTGAATGACACAGGAGTGGGTTTCAAACTTGTAGCCTCCGCAAAGGAGTCGCTTAAGGTTATAATTGAGCCTTGAATATGGTAGAACAAATTAAAATAGATTATTTACGCATTTCAGTTACTGATAGATATAATTTGAGTTACATACATGGTTTGCCAAAGATACAAATAAAAAAACTTTCTATAAAAGAGGTACTGAGTTATGATGAAATAGCCCGCTTTGTCAGAATAATGACCAAGATAGGTATAAGAAATGTAAGAATTACCGGAGGCGAACCCTTATTGAGATATAAGATAGAAAAACTTCTGAAAAAACTTAGTAATGTTCCCAATCTGTCAGAGATAAGTATGACTACAAACGGTATCTTTCTTGACAGAAAGGCAGAAACATTAAGAAGATACGGGCTTGATAGAGTCAATATCAACCTTAATACATTGAAAAGAGACAGGTATAAAATGTTAACAGGAAAGGATAATTTCAGAGATGTATGGAATGGCATATCTACCTGTATATCATTAGGATTAAAACCTGTGAAGATAAATGCAGTCATATTGAAAGATATAAATGATGATGAAATTCTTGATTTAGCAAAAATGATGTTTTTACGAAATGTCTGCGTGAGGTTCATAGAATATTTATCTACTGATTTAAAATTCAAAAGTCTGGAAAAGAAGTTTATCCCTAATAAAGAAATAAAAAGAATGATAGAAAACAATTTTGGTAAGTTTGAAAGATGCGATGATATTGCAACAAATGGCCCTGCAATAAATTATAGATTAAAAGGTGCAGTGGGGTCAGTGGGTTTTATAAATTCCCATACTGAGAATTTCTGCCATAGTTGTAACAGATTAAGGCTTTCTCCCGACGGCAAATTATATCCCTGTTTGTTTTGTTCTTATTACATTGATGTCCGAAAAATGTTGCGTGAAAATATTTCTGAAAAAGAAATTATTGAATCTGTAATCAGGTTACTGATAAATAAACACAATTATACGCGCATCAAATCCGGAGAAAATGAATTTTCGGTGTGTGAGACGGGAGGCTGTTGATATAGTTCACCTATATTTTGTAGCGTCCGAATTCGGACGATTTTTTGGAGCTTAGGAAATTATAAAACAATCCGTCCCCAATAAATTGGGGGATCCCTGGATTGCCCGATTCATCGGGCTTTCTTGAGATGTTTTTTATATTCATCTAAATTTATCTTTAATTTTGCTACACCTGTTTCAATTGCAGCAGCTGCTACAGCATAAGGAACCTCAACCAATAACCTTTTATCAAAAGGTTTGGGAATAAGATAGTCCTTACCGAACTCAAGTCTGTCTAAAGAATATGCTTTTAAAACATATTCCGGAACTTTCTTTTTGGCTAAATCCGCCAGGGCTCTGGATGCTGCACGTTTCATTTTCAGGTTGATAGTGTCCGCCCTGACATCCAGTGCTCCTCTGAAAATAAACGGGAATCCTAAAACATTATTTATCTGATTTGGATAATCTGACCTTCCGGTACCGACTATTGCGTCTTTCCTCACTTCTTTTACTTCTTCCGGAAGTATCTCAGGGTCAGGATTAGCCATTGCAAAAATTCCTGGTGATTTATTCATTGATTGGACCATTTCTTTTGTTAAAACCCCTTTTACTGAAACACCCACGAATACGTCTGCTCCTTTTATCACTTCCCCTAAAGTCTTCTTATTGGTATTCACAGAATGTCTTTGTTTTTGAAAATTTAAATCATTCCTGAATTTAGATAAAACACCCTTACTGTCACAGAGGACAATATCTTTTATTCCTGCATCTTTGTAAAGGTCTGCTATTCTAATACCGGCAGCACCCGCACCGTTAATTACTATCTTTATTTCGTCCAGTTTTTTATCTGTTACTTCACAATAATTGATTACTGCTGCAAGACTTATAACTGCAGTCCCCCACTGGTCATCATGAAAAACAGGTATACCCAGTTCCTCGTCCAATCTATTTTCAATTTCAAAACACTCATCTGCGGCAATATCCTCTAAATTAATTCCACCATACAGCGATGCTTCTGCCTTGAGATGTTCTACGAATTTTTCTATATCTGACCTGCCGTTTTTCCTGAAATTCAGACATATTGGCCAGGCATTAATTTTTGCAAATGTCCGGAATAAAACACACTTGCCTTCCATAACCGGTATGCTCGCTTCAGCACCTATATTGCCTAAACCTAATACTGCAGTTCCGTCAGTAGCAACAGCAACCGAATTATTTTTAGATGTATAGTCCCATATACAATCAGGTTGATTCATTATTTCCCTGCAAACCTGGGCAACTCCCGGTGTATAAGCTATACTTAAGTCCCTGTCTGTGCTTAATCTTTTCAAAAGACTGACTTCTATTTTGCCCCCTAAATGATATTTTAGTATTTCCTCTTTTGTAAGTTTTATCGCCATATTAGCCACCTTAAATATTCGGGAAACATATTATCTAATTCTTTTCTTATATGTTTCTATAAACTTTTCAATAGAACGATTGTATGTCCTTTCAACATCATCCGGAAAGAAACAAGCGGGGAGTTCCCCCATTTTCCAGTGATATTGGATGCATTCACAGCATATACCTTTCCTGCTGCAGGGTTCATAACTGCAGTTACATTTGGCTTTGTTTTTTTCTGCAGAACATGTTCTCAAGGTATTCTCCCCCTTTTAATTTGAGTTCGTCCCAATAAATTGGGACGCTACACTTTGTAGCTGTAGCGTCCAGTTTTAACTGGACGATTTCTTAATATTGAAAAATCGTTTTGCATTTGATGTAGTGATTTCTTCTGCATTTATAATTGAAATATTCTTCAATTTTGCGAGGCAAAATAGCGTTTTCAGGACATGCTTGGGTTCTGCATTATACGGATGTTGTGATTTGTATCTTACGGGTGAATCAGTTTCAACGAGTATCCTTTCAAGCGGTGTCTTTTCTATTACCGAACGAAGTTCTCTGCTGTATTCCAGTGCAGGCGTACAGGAAACAAGATATCCATTTTCAATTATTTTATCCAGAATTTCAATCGGTCCGCTGTACCAGTGAAAAACTGCTTTTTCTATCCCGGCGTCTTTTGTCATTTGAAAACAGTCCTGCCAGGCACCCCGGGAATGAATAATAACAGGCAGTGAAAACTCTCTGGCTAACCTAAGTTGTGTATCAAAAACCATTTTCTGGTTGTTTCGCTCCTGAGAATTTTTCTTATTCCAGTAATCCAGTAACTACTCACTGAACCGTGTAAAATATTTTACATAATTATTTTTGTAAAAACAAATCAATTTTTTCCATTCTCTAAAATAAACTTACCAACTAATATTATTATAGCATATACCCCCCCCAGTGTCAATAGCAAAAAATATTTTTTCTTTACCCCTTGCGTTATCCTTATTTTTTTGCTATGATGAAAATATGGAAACAAATTCTACTTCACCAGTAAGTTTTCAAAAAGAATATATATTCCGAGGTCGTAAATTCAATCAAGAAGATATCCAGGTCATAAAAGGAATAGCAGAAAAATATTCAAATGAGAATAAAACTAAAATAATA
>Ga0210016_1000298_pt1 | contig 42623 bp, 35 predicted proteins | sample CryGeyCG2014_300_FD_185454 | JGI IMG/M metagenome (GOLD analysis project Ga0210016, IMG submission 185454) | Groundwater microbial communities from aquifer - Crystal Geyser CG02_land_8/20/14_3.00 (SPAdes) (version 2) | ecosystem: Environmental > Aquatic > Deep subsurface > Groundwater | place...
TATTAGAATAGTGAACATAGTTATTCTAATTATCGACATAATATTAGAATAGTGGATTTGGTTATTCTAATTTATAGCAGGTTTTTGGAATAAATCAAGTGGAATTTATTCAGAGCCACTTGCTAGCTCCTCTGAACCTTTATAATTTTCCGCCCATTTTCTGCTCAATATAAACTTTGGCCTCTTCAGTTGATTTGTCGCTAAATCTTTCGTATCGTTTATGAACATCTATGATTTCGTTTAGAGCCTTCTCAACCAGCTCTTTATTGTTCCAGTTGCTTAGATCATCGATGACTTTTTCCAGGCATCCTTTCTTGTAACTTATTTGACCTAATACATGAATTATAGTTTCTCTAATCATCCTGTCTGGATCGTTTTGTAACTCTGCCAGTAAGGGGAGTATGTCTTCAGGATGCGTTCTTCCTCTTAGCTCGACCCCGTGAATAATTTCCCGTCGTATTTTCGGATCGGGGTGATGCAAAAATCTTTTTGCGAATTCTAAGGTTGGCTTCGGGTTCTTTTCGCTCATCTGCTTTAATGAGCCAATAACAGCATTTCTTACTGAGTAATGGTCATCATATAATGCCTGCTCAAGCATGCTTGTAATTATCTCTGCATCAACTTTGCCGATCTCACCGAGGGCGTAAGCAACTGTTTGTCTTACCTTCTCGTCATTATCTTTAGATAACTTGTCAAGCGCCTCCAAGATAGCTTCTCTTTGGTCTTGAGAATCACGATAAATTCGGCCTACGGTGAGATAGGCATTCTTTCTTATGTAAGTATCAGTGTCAGAAGCAAAGGCTCTGAGTTTGTCCGATTTGTTCTCAATAAGATCAAGCCTTATTGCATCTGACACCTCTCTTGCAAGCTTTTCTCTTTCTTTCTTTGTAAGGTCGTAAAATCCCATTACTCTTCCTCCTTTGTAGCAAAAGCGTTGGCTGGGCACTCTTCTACATTCTTGTCTGCTGCAACCTCGTGTCCGAAACAGTTTGGGCGTGCTGCTACTTAGCGCAGTTATAGCAGTTGTTTAATCCATGGTTCTATGTTTTAACAAATATCGTTCATGAGCGTTCGAAAATTGTCAGGACGACAGCAATAGGAGAAAATGGCTGTGTGGACACATTGTAGGTTAGTCTCTCCTTTTAATGCAGGTGATAACGATGTCATCAAACGGTATATCATTGTTGTCTGAAATCGTCCTTTGATAGACGATATTGATGATATCTTGGGGGTTAGAATCGGAGTTTGCGTAAAGAGCAGCTTCTAGCCGCTCGTACGGCTTATCTCTGAAGTTTTCGCTGTCGGTAACGCCATCGGTAAACGCGAGGAGAACATCGCCCGCTAAGAAGGGCTCAGTTTTTGTTTCGATACCTAAATCAGGCACGATTCCTATTGGTAGCGTCATTCTGCTCTCAAGACGCTTTATGTCGCCAACTTGCCTTGAGTAAAGCAGAGGAGTCTCATGACCTGCGTTCACGAAGCTTATGCCGTTATCGTCAATAAGACAGCAAAATAGGGTGATAAACATATTTTCGGATAATGCTGAGTAAATGTGAGCGTTAACTCTTGCAACAAGCTCGGTTAAGTTGCCGGTATGCTCGAGTGCTTCCGTTATATTTTGGTGAAGCATAGCAGAGAACAGGGCCGCTGAAATGCTTTTTCCCGAGATGTCTGCAATGCAAAAGAAAAGCTTATCGCCAACGGTGGCAACGTGGTAATAATCCCCACCAAGTTCTCTTGCAAAGGCAACTTTGCTTGCTATGGTGAGATTTTTATACGAAGGCGGAAACGGTGCAAAAACAGATTTGTGGACATCTTTGGCGATCCCAAGATCGTAGCTTCTTTTCTCTTCAAGTTCTCTGATTATTCTGAGCTGAACAATCAGCCTACCGATAAGTAACGCCACCAGGTTAAATACTAAAAAGTGTAAAGCTACATCGAGGCCTAAATCAAGCCCGGTCTCTATGCCAAGTTGAGTGTGAAAGATTAGTTCAGCAGCAGCAGCCACCATAGAGACGAATAAGCCATAAGCTAAACCAACATAAACCGTCGCCAAAATAATAGGAATGAGGTAGAGGATCGTAATATCGGGCGTAACCCCTGTCAATGTATCAGCGAGCCCGATTGCAACCGAAGCCAAAAGCGTGCCCACAGCTATTAGTGTTTTAACCCCTTTAGACATTACGCCTTACCCCTCACAAAATAATTGAACGTATCATGTAGATTATCTTCCTGTAGAAATCTATAAACAAAGATAGTCAATCGTTATCCGCTTCCGTTTATTATTTGTATTGCTTAATGTGAGCCTGTCTAATCAAAGAGGTCGCCGAAACATGGTTGAAATTGCCCAAAACCAAAGATGAGGTCGAACGTGGGCTTGAGCAGCAAGCTGCCGAAACAAGAGATCGGATAGAAGCTCCGATCTTTTGCGAAACGTAAAAGCTGTTTAAAGCGACAATTCTCGGGAATGTACGAGTTCAAGCATACCTGAAAGGAGAGGGATTTTGCATGGCAGATGAAAGGGTTCGCGTTGGCGTAAACGGCTTTGGCGTAATCGGCAAACGTGTTGCCGATGCGGTTGCAAAGCAAGATGACATGGAGTTGGTGGGTATATCCGACATAATTTATGACTATCGCATCCGGGTGGCCGCTGAAAGAGGATACCCAATCTACGCATCGATGCCGGATAAGCGCTCGCTAATGGAGGATGCCGGTATTCCCATAGAGGGCACGCTCGATGATCTTCTCGGGAAGGTCGATGTCGTCGTTGACTGCACGCCGAAAGGCATTGGAGCCAAAAATAAGAACACGTATGAAAGGGCGGGTGTGAAGGCGATCTTCCAAGGTGGCGAGGAGCACGAGTTGACCGGCTTGTCGTTTATCGCCCAGATCAACTACGAAGAGGCATTAAACAAGCAGTATGCGCGCGTTGTCTCGTGTAATACCACGGGCCTGTGCCGGGTGCTGTACGCCCTGCACAAGCGGGGTTGGATTAAGCGGGCGCGCGCCGTGCTCATGCGCAGGGGGACCGACCCGTGGGAAAGCCACAAAAACGGTATGATCAACACGGCAATCCCCGAGACGAAAGTTCCGAGTCACCAGGGTCCCGATGCGCAGACCGTGATTAGCGGGCTTGATATCACGACGATGGCGGGGGCCGGCCCGTATAACTTAAGTCACCTGCATTTTGCCATGGTTGAGACAACCAGGCCGGTAAGCCTCGATGAGCTGCGTCACGCCCTCTGGGAAGAGCCGCGCGTCGCATTTATCCGCTCATCGAACGGTCTTGTAGCACTCAACTCGGTCATCGAATTGATGCGCGATCTTGAGCGTCCGCGCAACGACATGTGGGAGGTTGCCGTCTGGGAAGATGCGCTTGCCGCAGATGAGCGTGAGGTCTACCTTGCGTTTCAGGTACATAATGAGGCGATCGCCATCCCCGAGACGGTGGACGCTATCCGTGCGTTGACCGGCATCGTGCAAAACGGGGCCGAATCGATTGAAAGAACAAACCGGGCGCTCGGTATTGTCAAAAGCTTTTTACCAAAAACCATGCATGAAGAAGAGGTGCATGTGGCGATGGGAAAAGCGTTGGAGCAAGCACAACAGCAGTTTATGGAAGAAGGTTTCAAGGGCTCCGAGGAACCAACCAAGGCCGAGCCGACGAAAGAGCAGCGCATCGCGTAATCCTGACGCGGCGTTGCACACAACGGTACAGCGAGTATTAAGCAAATGGTCTCCCAGACCCGACAACGCTTAAGCCAGGGTTTGGGAGACTTGCCTCTATTGTTATCGAGGAATATGCAGAAGCCCAGCGCTGGGTTAACTTTGCGGCATACCATCTGATTAAAAAGCTGAGTTTTCAGTTCCTTTAATTATGGGTATAAACCCTTGAGGTGATATAGATAAAATGCAGCACGAGCATGCCCATCCTCATAAAGAGGAACGAACAGTCGAGTTAAATATCGAGCATGTGCCCGATTATCCAGAATATGCGGCTTTTCTCGAAAAAAGGCTCGTTGCTCAGCCGAGCGTTATAGGAGCACGTGTTGACCTTGAAAATAAGCTGGCGACAGTTACCTTTAATCCATCCGGCATTACCGAGGAGGGGCTAAAGAAGATAATCGAGGAGGCGGATCAAGAAATTAGCCATGAGGTGCACGGCCACATCCACCTGGGAAGCACAGAGATCGAGCCTCAAGTAGCGCCAGAAGCGCACAAGCATGAGGTCCATAACCATGTTGCTCCGGCCTGGCAATCAGAATACGGCCTCGAGACCGAACATGCCGGGCATGGTCCTGAGATGGTAAAGCAACTTAGAAATGCCTTTATCGTAACGGCTATTTTAACGGTGGCTGTTGTTTTTACCTCGCCAATTGGAGAGGCGATTATTGGCCGCACTATATCTTTGCCGATTGGCCGCAACCTTTTTCATTTTATCTTTGCAACACCGGCCGTGCTTTACGGCGGGTGGTTTTTCTTTACCGGAGCCTGGCGGGCCTTAAAACTTCGCACGACAAATATGGCCACGTTGGTCTCGGTTGCCGTGCTTGCCGCTTATCTTTATAGCGTAGCGGCAACGTTTATCTTCGGCGGCGAGACGTTTTATGAGGCGGCTACCATGCTGTTAACCTTTGTTCTTTTAGGACACTGGCTTGAGATGGCGGCTCGCGGTCGCACCAACGAGGCGATCAAAGCCCTTTTAGATCTCGTGCCGCCAACGGCCAACCTCATCGTGGATGGTGAAGTAAGGCAGGTTCCGGTTGAAGATGTTAAAAAGGGGGACCTCCTCTTAGTCCGCCCCGGTGAAAAGGTCCCGGTTGATGGGATGATTACGGAAGGGCAGACATCGGTTGATGAATCCGCCATAACAGGTGAATCGCTACCAATTCCCAAAAAAGCCAGTGATGAGGTTATTGGAGCCACAATAAATCAAGAGGGCGCATTCAGGATGCGGGCGATAAAGGTTGGGGAAGATACCACACTTAGCCAGATTATCGCTCTCGTTGAAGCGGCCCAAAGAACCAGAGCCCCCGTACAGCGCATTATCGACCGGGTGGCATCTTATCTGGTGCCTGTTGCCATTGGCGGTGGATTGCTCGCATTTTTGGTATGGCTTAGCTTTAGTACCCAAGGGCTTATATTTGCCCTAACGGCCGGCATAGCGACGGTTGTTATCGCCTGTCCGGATGCCTTAGCCCTTGCCACCCCGATTGCTATCGTTGTCGGAACCGGTGTTGGGGCAAGAAACGGCATCTTAGAGAAAAATGCCCTTGCACTTGAGCGATCGGCGCGCATTAACACCGTTTTATTTGATAAAACCGGAACGCTTACTGAGGGCCGCCCTGAAGTAAGGGATATTGTTGCAGTTGGCAAGTTATCTCATGATGAGCTATTGCGACTCGTTGCCGGGCTTGAGGTGGGGTCGGAACATACAATTGCCAGATCAATTGTGGCTGCCGCCAAAGGACGAGGGATAACCGATCTGCCACAGGTTTTAGATTATCGGGCGGTTCCGGGACGTGGCGCAATCGGCACAATTGAGGGCCGTGAGGTTATGGTCGGCAACCTTGGGTTTATGAATGAGGAACAAATCGATCTGTCCAAGGTTGAGGCCGAATCCCGCAGGCTTGAAGAAGAACACAAAACTATGATATTCGTCGTTGTGGGTGGCAATATTGAAGGGGTGCTTGGGCTTGCAGACCGCATAAAACCCGAATCCAAGCAAGCAATAAAAGAACTGCATGACATGGGTATTGAAGTAGCGATGATTACCGGGGACAACAAGGCCACTGCCGAGGCGGTAGCAAAAGAGCTCGGCATTGATAAAGTGTTCGCCGAGGTATTGCCCGCCCAAAAAGCAGAAAAGGTCAAAGAGCTGCAAAGCCAGGGCCGGTTGGTTGCAATGGTGGGTGACGGCATAAACGACGCGCCCGCTTTGGTGCAGGCTGATCTGGGAATCGCCATCGGGGCAGGAACCGACGTGGCGATAGAGTCCGGTGCAATAGTTCTCATGCGAAACGACCCCCGAGATGTCGTAAAGGCCATTCACCTTGGTCATCTGGTTTTGGGTAAGATCAGGCAAAATATCGCCTGGGCGATTGGGTATAACGCGGTTGCGTTGCCGATAGCGGCGGGCGTTCTGTATCCGTTTACCGGTTTGCTTTTAAGTCCGCAGGTTGCCGCTATCGCGATGTCGGCAAGTACGGTAACGGTTACGATTAATTCGCTTCTTTTAAGCCGTCAGGCCAGGAGCTTAGGTTAAGAAGATTTAACGCCCAACCACTTTTCATATCCCATGTAATTTTAGCTTGTATTGCCAACGGTTTTCAATTTCAAGTAGACTACTTAAAGACAAACCTTTGTATCGGTGATCGTATAGCTCGCACATTAGTTCGCATTAGTTCTATACCGGAAAAATTTAAGAGTATTTTGGGTAAAATCTTTACTGTATAGGTATCAAACGGCCGGGGGAGGACTACCTTGGAAGAAGTTGCCTCAAGAGAACAATTAGAGCGTGCAATTGAGACTATCCCCAATGCTGTTGTGATCATGGATAAAGATGGCCGTATTATATTTGCAAATGCCGCAGCTGAGGCGATATTCGACCTGGCCCGAAAGGACATTATCGGGCGCGCCTATAGCGACCTGGCGTTTAAAGTAACCACAATAGATGGTAAACCCATACCCAAGGAAGAACACCCATTTTTCAAAGTTATGCGGACGGCAGAGCCGATATATAACTTTGAGTACGTTCACGAACATCCTGACGGAACTCGAATAATCGTGTCAGCCGATGTCGTACCCCTATATGATAAAAAAGGCGCTGTTGTGGGTTTGGTGGCATCACTTACAGATATCACTGAGCGAAAAAAGGCAGAAGAAGAGCTTAAAGAATCTGAACGGCGGTTTCGCACTATGTTGGAAGAGGTCTCACTTGTCGCCGTAATCTTAGACACCCAGGGCAAAATAACGTTTGTAAATGGCTTTCTTCTAAACCTTACCGGCTGGCAGAAAGATGAGGTTATCGGCAAGGACTGGTTCGATACATTTATACCGCCTGAGCAGCGGGATGAAATTAGGCGCTTCTTCTTCGAGTCGATTGCCAAAGGTGAGATACTGCCGCATTACGAGAACGACATTGTAACCAGTTGGGATGAGAGGCGCACCTTATCCTTTACCAATGTGCTTTTGCGTGATTCTCGGGGCAGAATTCTTGGCACGGCAAGTATCGGCCATGACATCACAGCTGAAAAACAGGCAGCAGAAGATATTAGAGAATCAAGAAAGCAAGTTCTCGATATACTTGAGAGCATAACCGATGGCTTCTTTGCGGTTGATAACGACTGGCGCTTTACCTACGTAAATCACAAGGCCGAGCAGCTTCTGGGAAAAAGAAAAGAAGAGATCCTTTTTAAAAGCATGTGGGACGCATTCCCGGAAGTAGTCGGCACCACGTTTTACAAAGAGTTTAATCGAGCAAAGGAAGAAATGATACCGATCTCTTTCGAAGAGTTTTATCCTCCGCTCAACAAATGGTTTGAAGTTCATGTCTACCCTTATAAAAATGGGCTTTCAGGCTACTTTGATGATATTGGCCAGCGCAAGCGAACAGAAGAAGCGTTGAGAGCAAGCGAAAAAAAGTTGCGCGATATAACTTCGGCGTTGGGCGAGGGAATCTTCGTGCTAAACGGGGATGGTCGGCTTACCTTTATGAATAGTGAGGCTGAGCGCCTTTTGGGATGGACTGAAGCTGAACTGCTTGGCAAGGATGTGCATCAGGCAATCCATTATCAAAGGGCAGACGGCAACCCGATCCTTGACGAAGATTGCCCGATACTGAATGTTATCGAGACAGGCAAAACCTACCACACAGACGATGACGTTTTCACCCGCAGGGGCGGCCAATTGCTACCGGTTTCTTATGTTTCTACCCCTATCATAGAGAACGGCAAGGTTGTTGCTTCAGTGACAGCATTCTTCGATATCACCGAGCGCAAGCGTGCCGTGCAAAAGAAGAAGGCCAAGCATCGCGCTTGATTTTGGTTCCGTCACACAACAAAACTATCCCATCAATTCCCGTTTCTTTTGCTCGTATTCTTCCTTATTGATCTCACCTTTGGCATATCGTTCGTTGAGGATTTCAAGTGCGCGGCTGGCTGTCGGCTGCCCCGGTGGGCCACCATACCTGCCTGCGCTTGCTTGTCTCACAATCCACCAGATCAAGAATCCTAAACCGACCAGTAATACAAGAGTGAAAATGAGGCTAATTATAGCGCCGAGTTCCCCGGCGCCTCCAAAGCCACCCCCGCCTCAGAATGGGCAAAACATAATGATTCCTCCTTTAAGGTGCAAGTGTTTTTAAGTAATCGATGGCATCGTTTAAATCTTGATCCGACATATGCCAGCGGGGCATGTTCGAGCTTAATGTACCGCCTTTTTCATCCTGCCCACGTGTTACCGCTCTCTTAATAAGGTCATTGTTAAAGCCTTCTTTTTGTAATTCCTTATACGTTATGTTTGGAGCTATAAACCTACCCATCATCACCGTTGTGCCGCCTCGTCCATCTGGGCCATGGCAATTTGCACAACCCCCGTCATGCATCTGAAACCAGAACGGGCCACCGGTAACGGTTATCGTGTCTCTCGAGCTTGTCCCCGTAAAAAATATCTGCTCGCCGTTGCTTGAGAAACTACCTTGAGCTATTGCACCCGGGCCTCGAAACGGTGCCCGAACGGTACCCGGCTGACTTGGCGTAAATGAGTAATAATTAAAAACGATAACACCAACAAGCCCAACTACAATAAGGATGATTGCTGTTGGTAAAAGCCACTTCATAGTTAACCTCCCATTTTTCTTAAGTTTATCCGGTTATACCCAATCATTCTCCGGGTAAACTAACTATCAGCACTAAGGCTTGGATTAAGCGGTTTTATGTAATTGATTCAAAAATGTAAAAGGTTTAGATTTTAGTTGAAGAGGGTACATAACAACAAGCGGTTGTTTTATAAACCGGAGTAACGAAAAGAGGTGATCTCACATGATGTGGGGCTGGGGAAGCCTATTTGGTATCGGAGGTATTTTCATGATGCTCGGGATGATCCTATTCTGGGGCCTTGTAATATTCGGAATCGTCTACGCTGTTAGAGCGCTTGGCGGCACTACGGGCGCTGTTCGTTACGAGAACAGAAATACCGCTCTTGAGACTCTAAAAGAGCGCTATGCAAAAGGCGAGATAGATACCGAAGAGTATGAAGAGAAGAAGCGTGCTCTTGCAAGCTAAATCAATAACTTAGGCGGGTTAAAAGCCCGCCTATTTTTGCGATTTTGTAATGCTTAACCTTGCTATTTATAACCTGAAATATCCACAGTTTAACTTCCGGCATTTCAGGGTAGACTTTGCCTCAAGATCTCCTCAAACTACCCGACTTAAGAGAAGGTGCGCCGGATGGAGGAAAAAGACGAAGCCAGATCAAGAGTTCCGCTTATCCGGGAGGTTATATGGGGTAAATCCGAGGACGGGTACGAGCCGATAACGCTGGTGACCGGGCGCAGAGACATACGGTGCCGGTATTACCCGGTTGCGGGCACGCTATTTGGGGCGATATGGGTCGGTGGGGTCGGCGGCGACTGGGATACGCCGGCGCGCGGGCTCTACCCGTATTTATGCGACGGGCTGCGTAACGATAACATTGCGTCACTGAGGGTGCGTTTCAGCTATCCGGCAAATCTTGAGGAGTCGGTATATGATGTGCTGGCGGGCATCAGTTTCTTCGAGAGCCAGGGAATTGTTAGGATGGCCCTTACCGGTCACTCTTTTGGTGGGGCTGTCGTGATACAGGCGGCAGCCCGCTCGGATTCGGTTAAAACCGTGGTTGCCCTGTCAACGCAAGCCTACGGCGTTGATGTTGTACCCGAGCTTTCGCCGGACTGTTCGATCCTCCTAATTCATGGAGATCAGGATACGGTGGTCCCAAGCACAAGCTCCCACCGCGTCTACACCATGGCGCATGAGCCCAAGAAACTTGTTATCCTCAAAGGTACCGGCCATAACCTTGACAAATCCGCGCGAGAAGTAGAGCAAATCGTCCACGATTGGATCATCGAAAAGCTGAGCGCGCAAGCATCCGCCGCGTAATAGCCCGGCGGACCCACGATACCCGGCCAACCGTCTTGTTCCGAGCCAACCAATCCCCGGCATCTAGCATTTGTCGCCCACAACCTGCTATATTGATTAAGGCGTGCTATGCGCGCCACAGAAAAAGCCGATACTGGATACCGGTGAAAGTTAATATTCTCTTATAAATAGGCTTCTTAAGGGGGTCTGGGCGTTTGCCGAGGCCTTTTTGGCGTGCTGATTGCGCGCGGGGTTATTAAAATGCAATTACATGAACAATTACACGAAATATTACATCTGATTCAAAAGAATACAGCCTACGCGAGGCTCCTCGAATTGATTGCAGCCGACGGTACGGCGGTCGCCTCGGTGGGCACATCTGCCAGGACCTATGTACTGTCTGCACTCCATGCTGATGTGCGAAAGCCGACGCTTGTGATTACGGCGAACTCCGAGCGGGCGCGTTTGCTTTTCGCCGATCTCAAGGCTTATTCGGTTGATGCCGGGCTTTTCCTCGATGTCGAGACCATGCCGTATGATTCGCTCTCGCCAAGTCCGGCCTCGGTCGGCAGGCGGCTTGCAGCGCTCGACACAATGGCGTCGGGCGAGGCATCCATCTGGGTTACCTCGGTTCAGGCCGCCACGCGTGTTATGGCACCGCGTTCGGCACAGTTGCACCGCCCGCTAATCCTGAAAATAGGCGATGAAATCGATCTGCATGACCTGGCTGCCCGGTTGGGCGCTATGGGCTACGTAAGGGCGTCGCTGGTTGAGAGCCAGGGGCAGTTCAGCCTGCGCGGCGGCATCATCGATATCTTTCCTACAAATGCGGGTGCGCCGGTGCGCGTCGAGTTCTTCGGGGATGAGGTCGACTCAATACGTTCCTTCAATATAGCAAGCCAGCGCTCGGTTGAAAAACTGAAAGGCATCAACATATACGGCTGTCGTCAGGTGGCGCTTACCGAAGACAACGTCGCAAAAGCGCTCGCGCAGCTTACCGGCCCTTACCCCGAATGGCTTGAAGAAGAAGTCGGCAAATTAAAAGACATGCACTACTTCGAAGGTATCGATAAGTACCTGCCGTTTCTGTACGGCAAGGCGGCGACGGTTATGGATTACCTTTCCCCTGACGCCCTGGTCATTGTCGATGAGCCGGAAGAAACCCTGCAAGCGGCGCAACAGCACCTCTCGCAACAGGTGTCCTATATCGATCATCTTGCCGAGCACCGGTCGATTATTAAACCGCCGTACCCGTACTTTCGAAAGCCAAAAGAGATACTGAGCCGCACCCGGCTTGAACTCACCTCTTTAGGGGAGGCAAAGAGCACCCTTGCGATCAAGGCTTCACCCGTTCAACCCCTTGCCGGAAGAGTCGAGCAGCTCAGCGATCGGATCAACGATTATCTGGGGCTCGGATTAACCGTCATCCTGGCGCTCCATGACCGGGGCCAGCTTGATAAAATGGCTCAGATTCTGGGAAATAGCAAGATTCCTTATACGTCCGGTGCAGGTGAATCCGTGGGGGACGCAAAGACGGTTTTACTGGTAACCGGTGATATAAGTGGCGGGTTTACGAGCCCTGATTTAGGCCTGGCGCTTATATCCTATACGGATATTTTTGGAAGAAAGGCCATCCAGCAGAAAAGCATAGCCCAAAGCAAGGGCCGTGCAATTGCCGATATCGCCGACCTTAAAGCCGGTGATTACGTGGTACACAGCACCCACGGCATTGCGGTCTACGGTGGATTGCAGCGCAGAGAAGTCGCCGGTATCGTGCGCGACTACGCGCTTCTTGAATATGCCGGAACGGACCGGCTCTTCGTCCCCATCGAGCAGCTCGACCGGATTACGAAATATATCGGTGTCGCAGGTGAGGCGCCGATCGTATCGCGGCTCGGCGGCTCCGAATGGTTGAAGGCAAAGAAAAAGGCGAAGGCATCGGTTAAGAAAGTGGCCTACGATCTTCTATCGCTCTATGCCGAAAGATCGAAGGCCAGAGGTACGGCCTTCACCCCGGATTCCCCCTGGCAGCAAGAACTCGAAGATGCATTTGCCTACCAGGAGACCCCGGACCAGCTGACGGCGATCGACGATGTCAAAAAAGACATGGAAGATGTCAAGCCTATGGATAGGCTGATCTGCGGCGATGTTGGTTATGGCAAGACCGAGGTGGCGGTCCGCGCAGCCTTTAAGGCAATCGTGGACGGCAAGCAGGTAATGGTGCTGGTGCCGACGACGATCCTGGCCCAGCAGCACTACACAACGTTTAACGAGCGCCTTTCCCAATTCCCGGTTACCGTCGAGATGATTAGCCGTTTTAAATCGCCCGCCCAGCAAAAAGACATCATAACCCGCTTTAACAAGGGTAAGGTGGATGTTCTTATCGGGACCCACCGGCTGTTCTCGCAGGATGTTAAGCCCTTCGACTTAGGGCTGGTCGTAATCGACGAGGAGCAGCGCTTTGGCGTCAACCACAAGGAAAAGCTGCGAAATTTTAAGAAAAGCGTGGATGTTCTAACCTTAAGCGCCACCCCGATTCCGCGCACGCTTCAAATGTCGATTGCCGGGGTGCGCGATATGTCGGTTATCGAGACCCCGCCCGAACACCGCCAGCCGATTATCACCCACGTCGGACGTTACGACCAGGAGATGGTGGTGCAGGCCGTGCGCCGTGAACTGGGGCGCGGCGGGCAGATATACTACGTACACAACCGGGTTGACACTATCGACCGGGTCGCCGCCCGCTTGCATGCCCTGATCCCGGAGGCCCGTGTGGCGGTCGCCCACGGCCAGATGAGCGAGCACCAGTTGGAGAAGATAATGCTCGCCTTCCTTGCGAAGAAGTATGATGTTCTGGTGTGCACGACGATAATCGAGTCCGGTATCGACATCCCAAGCGTTAACACCCTTATCGTCGATATGGCCGAAATTCTTGGTTTAGCGCAGCTGTACCAGTTGCGCGGGCGCGTCGGTCGTTCGGATCAACGCGCCTACGCCTACTTTTTCTTCTCGCCGCAACGTATACTTACCTTGCAGGCCTTTGAGCGGCTTAAAACCATAAGCGACTTTACCGAGCTTGGCTCGGGTATGAAGATAGCCCTGCGCGATCTCGAGATACGGGGCGCGGGCGACTTGCTCGGCGCCGAGCAACACGGGCATATGTCGGCAATCGGCTTTGAACTCTACTGCCAGATGCTCCGCGAGGCCATCGAACAGTTCGAAGGCAAACCGGTCTTTGAGCCTGTCGAAATACGCATCGATCTGCCCGTCAACGCATACCTGCCCGACACCTATATAGCCGAAGAAAGCCTGCGCATCGAGACCTACAAAAGGATTATTATGGCCCGGGATATCGATGATGTGCGGCAGGCCTCATTTGAGCTAAAAGACCGCTTCGGCACACCGCCTCAAGCCGTTAACACCCTGCTCGATATCGCGAAACTGCGGTTACTGGCGCGACATTTGGGCATCACCGAAATCACTTACCAAAACGGTAGGATTAGGATTTCGTCATTGCGCTTGACAAAGCAACAAGAAATGGTGTTGGCTAATCAATATGACAACGTGGCCTTCCATTCACAGAGAAACTATCTTGTTGTGACAAAGCTGGTGCAGGACCAAATAATAGCTTTTCTGCTAGCTTTGTTTGATGATATAATAATTGTGCTCACTACCGAGGTAATGAAAAGCCAGAAAGCGAGGTAATTAAATGAAGTTTTACAAATACGGCTTGGTGCTGATCTTGATTTTGGCCGTAGCTATAGCCGTCGTGGGGTGCTCCAAGGAACCGCTTGCAGGAGAGGTAAACGGCAAGAAGATCACTGTCGCCGACGTTGATGAGAGGCTGCAGCAAATGACAGCGCAGCAACCCGATGCGTTCAAGGGTCCCCAGGGCGAGCAACTAAAACAGCAATATAGGGCAAACATTCTCGATCAATTAGTCGACATGGAGCTTATGCTTCAAGAGGCCGATAAGGTGGGCATCAAGATCACCGATAAAGCGATAGATGCTAAAGTCAAAGAAATGATGAAGACCTACAACATCAAGGACCAGAAAGCGCTTGAGGATATTCTTAAGACGCAGAAAACCACGATGGAGAAGTTTAGAGGCGAGATAAGTAAGCTCATGATTATCGACGCGCTTGGCGAAAAAGTCACCAAAGGTGTAAAAGTGAGCAACAAGGATGCTGAGAACTACTACAATACGCACAAGACCGAATTCGCGACCAAGGATCAGGTTCATGTAGCGCACATTCTGGTACAGAAGCAGGAAGATGCGCAGAAGGTACTTAAAGATCTGCAGGGCGGCGCCGACTTCGGCAAGCTTGCCAAGCAGTACAGTATCGACCCCGGCAGCAAGGACAAAGGCGGAGAATACCCGTGGACCGATAAGGACAAGTACTTACCGGCATTCGGCGATGCGAGCTGGAAGCTCGAAGCCGGTCAACTCAGCCAACCCATAAAGACCGATTACGGCTATCATATCATCAAGCTGATCGGCAAAAGGCCCGCCGGACAGCGGACCTTTGCGGAAGTAAAAGAAGAAATTAAGCAGAAACTCTTGGCGCAAAAGAAAAAGGAAGAGTTCAACAAGTGGCTTAAGAATTTAAGGAAAAAAGCCACCGTTAAAAAGTATATAAGCCCGCCGAAGACAGAAGCGGCGCCAACCGGCGCGCTAACACCGAACGCCAGTGAGCCGGGTACAGTACCGGCAGCCGATTCCGCCGCTCAACCAGGACAATAAGAACGCTTATAAGCTTGGTATAAAAGAAAATAATTAATCGAAGGACCCGCACGCCGGGTCCTTTTTTCAAATGTTTCGACTGGGGGTGTGACTATTGTCCGGTAATTACACGTGCGAAGAACTTGTCGCCCTTATGGCCAGGCTGCGGGGTGCGCAGGGGTGTCCCTGGGATAAAGAACAGACGCACAAAAGTCTCAGGCGCTATCTGATAGAGGAAGCCTACGAGACCGTCGACGCCATCGATGCCAATGACCCCGAGCACTTGAAAGAGGAGCTTGGGGATCTCTTACTGCAGATCGTATTCCACGCACAAATTGCATCCGAGGCCGGCCGGTTTGACATACAGGATGTAGTGGAAGGCATCGTCACCAAAATCGTACGCCGCCACCCGCACATCTTCGGCGAGACCAAAGTATCCTGTGCCCGTGATGTGATTGTAAAATGGGAAGAAATAAAGAGCAAAGAAAAGAACGAGGTCTCCGCTATAGCCGGAATCCCGAAATCGTTCCCAGCGCTTATCTACGCGTATAAATTACAAAGCAAAGCGGCCAGAGTCGGTTTCGACTGGGAGGATGTCGAGGGCGCCCTCGATAAGATCGTCGAAGAGGCGGATGAGTTAAAGAGGGCCAAAAAAGGGGAAGGTCTCATCGAGGACGAGATCGGCGATCTTTTCTTTGCCATGGTGAATGTCGCCCGTCATCTTGATGTCGACCCCGAACTCGCGCTACATGGCACCTGTAAGAAATTTGAGCGCAGGTTCCGCTATATGGAAGAGAAGGCCGAAACGCGGGGCGAGCGCCTGCCCGATTTGACGCTCAAGCAGAAGGATAAACTCTGGGATGAGGCGAAAGATAGAGAGAGATATAAGAGATAAAATAAGAGATAAAAAAATAAAGGCAGAGAAGCAAAAGAGAGAAAACAAGCGAGAGAATATCTTAAAAACCACATATAAATGGGAGGCAAAATGAACACGATTGAAATGATTCATGGAAGAGAGATTTTGGATTCGAGGGGAAATCCGACGGTTGAAGTCGATGTTGTTCTTGCCAGCGGGGACTCGGGAAGGGCCGCAGTACCATCCGGCGCCTCGACCGGAACATACGAGGCCCTTGAGTTAAGGGACGCAGATCCGGGACGCTATCTGGGCAAAGGAGTGCAGACGGCGGTTGCCAATATTAACGATATAATCGCACCGGAACTCGAGGGATTTGACGGCACCGACCAGCGCTTCATCGATATGACGATGATCGACCTTGACGGTACGGATAACAAGAGCCGCCTTGGCGCAAACGCAATACTCGGTGTCTCGCTTGCGGTGGCGAAAGCAGCGGCGAATTTCTTGGATATGCCGCTCTATCGCTACATCGGCGGCACAAACTCGTATATGCTGCCGGTTCCGATGATGAATATCTTAAACGGCGGCATCCACGCCGATAACAACGTCGACTTCCAGGAGTTTATGGTTATGCCGGTTGGGGCCGGGTCGTTTGGTGAGGCCCTGCGCATGGGTGCCGAGGTGTACCATAATCTCAAAAAAGTCCTTAAAGCCAAGAAGCTCAGTACTTCGGTTGGCGACGAGGGCGGCTTTGCACCGGACCTGGCATCCAACGAAGACGCGATCAGGCAGATCATATCGGCCATCGAGGAAGCGGGCTACATACCGGGCAAGGACGTCTTCGTTGCGCTCGACCCCGCATCCAGCGAGTTTTTTAAAGAGGGCAACTACGTTCTTGAAGGCGAAGGGCGCACGCTCACACCGTCCGAGATGGTCAACTACTACGCCGAGCTTACGGATAAATACCCGATTATTTCTATTGAGGATGGCATGAGCCAGGACGACTGGGATGGTTGGAAGGAGCTTACCGAGAGAATCGGCAGCCGGGTTCAGATTATGGGCGATGACTTATTCGTAACCGACGTAAAGCGGCTCGAGACCGGGATAAAGACGGGTACCGCTAACTCTATCCTGATAAAACTCAACCAGATAGGCTCGTTATCCGAGACGCTTGATACGATCCAAATGGCGCAAAAGGCGAACTACACGGCAGTTATCTCGCATCGCTCGGGTGAGACCTGCGATGCCACGCTCGCCGATCTGGCCGTTGCGGTCAATGCCGGGCAGATCAAGACGGGTGCCCCGGCCCGAAGCGATCGCGTATCCAAGTACAACCAGCTCTTAAGGATCGAAGAAGGCCTCGGCCCGGTATCCGTATACCCGGGAATGGCGGCGTTTTACAGCATTAAGCGATAAGGGGGTTATTTCGTGAGGCATGCGAAGATCGTTTGCACCATAGGCCCGGCGAGCCGCGATATCGAGGTTATGAGAAAACTGCTCGATGGCGGTATGGATGTTGCGCGCATCAATATGGCGCACGGCAGCCACGAGGACCACGCGGCGACTATAGCCAACATCAGGCAGCTTGAGAGTGAATCGGGCAAGCCGATCGCCGTTCTTATGGACCTGGCCGGCCCGAAGCTGAGAATCGGTGATGTTGAGAACGGCGAGGTAATCATCAACGAGGGCGATGATTTTACCGTCACCACAAGGCCGGTAATGGGAACGAACGAAATAGTCTCGATCAATTATCCCGACCTGCCGCGGGATGTAAAGGCGGGCGATACCATCCTGATCGATGAGGGTCTTATTATCCTTGAAGTGCTCGGTGTGGGGGAGGAGGATGTCCGCACAAGGGTTATCGAGGGCGGCCCTCTTAACTCAAAGCGTGGGGTGCACCTGCCGGGCGTCATGGTCAGCCTTTCGCCGCTCTCTGAAAAAGACCGGCTCGACCTGGCCTTTGGTCTGGAGCAGGGCGTGGATTGGATCGGGCTTTCGTTCGTGCGGAACTCAGATGACGTCAAGCTTCTAAAGAGCCTGGTTGCTGAGGCGATAAAGCATGCTAAAGTAATCGCTAAAATCGAGAAGCAGGAAGCGGTCAAGGATATCGATAACATTCTTGAGGTTGCCGATGGCGTTATGGTTGCCCGCGGCGACCTTGGTATTGAGATGCCCACGGAAATGGTGCCTCTGGTACAGAAGATGATCATCAACAAGTGCATGATCGTCGGCAAACCGGTGATTACCGCAACGCAGATGCTCGACTCGATGATTCGGAACCCGCGTCCGACAAGGGCGGAGGTAAGCGACGTCGCCAACGCGGTGCTCGACGGGACCGACGCCCTCATGCTTTCGGGAGAGACGGCCATGGGACGTTTTCCGGTTGAAAGCGTTAGCATGATGGCGCGCACGATTATAGCGGCTGAAAGGGATTTAAGCTTCTGCATCGACCGGGGTGCGGGCCCCCGTGAACGCGAGCGTCTGAGTACGACCCAGGCGATAAGCAAAGCCACCTGTGAGATCGCCTCGGCGCTGCGCGCGACCGCCATCATCACATCCACGCAATCCGGTGAGACCGCGCGCCAGGTGGCAAAGCACCATCCGGCACAGCCGATCATTGCGATAAGCCCAAGCGACGAGGTCGTCCGTCAGCTTAACCTTACCTGGGGAGTCATACCGCTTAAGGTCGGCCCCAGCATCAACCTTGATAACATGTTCGACATCGCCGTCGACGCCCCGCTCAAGGCCGATCTTATAGAAAAGGGCGACCGCGTTGTAATTACGGCGGGTGTATTCGTCAACGTTCCCGGCACGACCAACTTAATAAAAGTGCATCGCGTTTAGGAGCCTAGCGGAATTTTTATAGCTTTCTTCTTTCGTAAATCAGACGGTTGTACTATTATAGATAATTGCATGGATAACTAGATTTATATTTTTAGCAACCGATCAATTGTCACAGATGTAGCACGATATGTAGCAGAAGAGACGGCATTGAACGCAAAACAAGCATCCGGCAAAAATCGCAGAACAAACCAAAGGACAAACCTGAAAGCAGACCCGCGAAAAACTCAGCAAACGGGTCAGCGAAGGATAAGCAACGTCCGGGTTTTGCATCCCAAGAAACGAACGCGCCTGAATTACGGTCGCATCATCATGCTTGGGATAATCCTCTATTTCATTATCTGGGCTATTTATCCAATTACCTACCGTGCCCAGCAAGGGCGAGAGCTTGAATCGCTGAAGAAGCAACTCGTGCAAACCAACAAGCAAAACAATCAACTCAGTAAAGAAGTACAATATTTGCAGTCGGATACATACGTGGAGCAAGAAGCTAGATCCCTTGGCTTATCAAAGCCCGATGAGGAAGTCATTGTAGTTATCCCGCAGGATTCAAAAAAACCTCTTAAGGGAAAAGAAAATGGGGTCGAAAAAAACAGAGACACGGGGCAACCGGCATCGTTGTGGCAAAGAATTGTCGGTGTTTTTTCGGGCGTCTTGTAGACGCGGCTATGTCAACTATTGACATTTATCCTCGTAAAATGGGAAAATTTGCTTATTGATTTGAAAGGAGTTTTTAAAAACACACGTATGTCTCTGGAAGTAGGAATTATCGTCGAGGGCAAGATTGTAAAGACCACGAACTTTGGCGCATTTGTTGAGTTGACCGGGGGTCGGACGGGCCTCATCCACATCTCCGAAATCACGCACTCCTATGTTAAGGACGTCAAGGATTTCCTCCATGAAAACGATACGGTAACGGCAAAAGTGGTTGCCATCAAACCCGACGGCAAAATCGATCTCTCCCTAAAGCAGCTGGAAGAGCCCAAGCAAGAGGAAGTAAGGCCACCTCGTCCTTCTCGTTCCTATGAGCGAAGGGAAGGCGGCGAGTCGTTTGAGCGCATGATGAAGGATTTTCTCAAGTCAAGCGAAGAGAAGCTGGGAGATATCAAGAGGAATTTAGAAGGCAAACGCACCTAAGCGTTAGCATTATATATCGGCCAAGATTTTAAAGAAGTCAAAAAAGTATCCTACCGGGATACTTTTTTGTTCTTTCCCGTGTGAAGCACGTGTTTGCGCCCGGTCACGTATGGTGGCGCGAGTCGCGGCATGCCGCTTCATGTCTATGTGGTAGAATTGAAACAATGAACACGACGATCGACGGAAAAGATATGGTAACTGTATATGCGCAGCTTAAGCGGAAACCGAGAGGCCTGAAGAAGATAGCTTCACGGTGTGCTTTCGGCTGTCCGCAGGTTGTTGAAACCCATGCGTTTATAGAGGATGCAAAGCCGTTCCCAACGCTGTACTGGCTCACCTGCCCGCTTAAGGTTAAAGCGGTATCCCGCATGGAAGATGATGGCTGGGCAGAGCGTTTGCGCGAGCGCATTGCAGTCGATAGTGAGCTGCGCGAGCGTCTTGAGTGTGCCCAGGAGGACTACAAGCTACGGCGAAGAGCCGGCACGGGTACGGATATAGATAAAGATATCGATGAAGAAACAAGTGTGGCGGGTCATCCGGTGTTTGAAACCGGTGTGGGGGGCGTGCATAACTTAAACGCCGTAAAATGCCTTCACGCGCACTATGCACACTACCTGGCTGATGGTAATAATCCAATCGGTGAGCTGGTAGAAAAGGAACTGTCGGGATCAACCGGCCTTGAATGCAAGGAGCCCTGCGACCGTAATGAAAATCGGCGCGATTGATATCGGAACAAATTCGGTACGCCTCCTGATCGCCGAAAAAAACGGCGGATGGCATGATTTGAGACGCGAACTCGAGATAACCCGCCTCGGCGAGGATGTAAACCGCACCCATAAGATCAAACCGGGGGCCATGGAGCGCACGCTTGCCGCGCTTTCCAAGCATAAAGACCTATTCGAGCGCTATGGTGTAGAGAACGTGCGGGTGGTTGCAACCAGCGCCATGCGCGATGCCGCAAACTCCGCCGATTTCATAGCGATAGTCAAGGAGCGCCTCGGCCTAACAATCGAGGTCATCTCCGGGGAAGAGGAAGGGCGCCTGACCTTTGCTGGGGTCGCCGGGCCCGGTTCACTGGTCAAGCCCGATGAGTTGGCGCTCGTAGTCGACGTGGGCGGCGGCAGCACAGAATACATTTATGGCAGAAACGGCGAGGTATTTGGCGCAACCAGCCTTAACATCGGCTCGGTGCGCCTCTACGAGCTTTTCATAAAACACGACCCGCCGCTTGCCACCGAGCTTAAGGGCGCACGCGAGATGATCCGAACGGCCGCCATGCCGGCCTTCGAGAAAGCCGCCGTCGAAAGCCCCGATGTAGTTATCGCGGTCGCCGGCACGGCCACCCAAATTGCAGCCATCTACTACGGGGTAGAACCTTACGACCCCGAGAAAATTCACGGGGCACGGATAGGCCTCTCCGAACTCACATCGCTTATTAAACAACTTGCCGCGATGCCGGTCGAAGAGCGGCGGGCGCTAAAGGGCATGCACCCAAAAAGGGCCGACGTAATCGTTACCGGAGCCCTTATTCTTGAGGAAACGCTCTTGGGCCTCGGCTTTCCCGAAATGATCATAAGCGAGAAAGACATCCTCGACGGGATCGCTTACTCGATCGGCTAATGGGCCGGTCGGACCTTGACTTTATCCGGTGAACTGGGTACATTAAACTAGGATTTTTCAAGAGATTTATCTAAAATCCAATCCACGAAAAATAAGCCCGAGTGGCGGAATAGGCAGACGCAGCGGACTTAAAATCCGCCGACCTTTAGGTCGTGCCGGTTCGACTCCGGCCTCGGGCACAAATTTCCAGATAATGGCTCTACGGAGCCGTTTTTATGTTATTGCTCCTCGGAATAGTTATTATTAATAGTAAAGAATAGTTCTTGGTGGGGGTACGTATGCCTAAAAGAACACATAAAAATGGAAAGGGAATTCTATTTGGGAATTCCGGTGAGTACTTTGTAATGGCAGAGCTGCTTCGTCGAGGTATAAATGCGGCATTAATAACAAGAAACGCACCTGAATACGATATTTTAGCAACCTCTGACAATAGTGCTGTAAAGATTAGAGTAAAGACAAAAACAGAGCCACATGATACCTGGCAATGGAACGCTAAAAAAGATGGTACGCTGTTTCATAACGTTGATGATTCGGATTTCTCAATACTGGTACATCTTCCTGAAATAGAAGCGATGCCTCGTTATTATATTATGCCGACTGAAAGATTAGATCTGAAAATCAAAGAAAAACGGGTAGATTGGTTAAGTAAACCCGGAAGGGATGGTAAACCCCATGATCCCAATAAAAGGCACCGCACAATTAGCGAGAAGAACGATTCGGCATTTTTAGAACCATTTAATAATGCATGGCATATTTTAGGTCTTTAGCAATACGTTATTGCTTTAATACACCAGTGTTAAAAGCTAAATCGTGGGGCTAGGGCTAGTGGTTATAAAATCCGGTTAATAACGATCAAGCTTTTGTTTTTAAGCAATAGCACTAAACTATCTACTTTATCACCCCTCTAGCTGCTACAATGTTATTAAATCGATTAATACCTTCAGAACCACCGATCATACAGACTGCTGGATATAGATCAATCCTCAAATCAAGTACCCCGCTTTTCCATCCGTGTTTGTTGAGTTCTTGACTGGTTGAATAGTTCTCAATGTCGGTATAGAATGGGTTTATGGATGAAAAAGACCTGTTCAAGGTACTCAAAGAAGGTGAAAGCCAAGGGGTTGAATTTAAGCGCTCTTTTGCTGAAATAGACCGGGCAATTCATGTTCTGGTCTCTTTTGTAAATGCAAGCGGCGGTATCGTTATCTTTGGCGTAGGCGATGACGGCTCTTTGATCGGCATTGATAGCGGCAAGAACAACATTGAGCGAATCTCAAATAAGATAATCGCCAATACCGATCCAGCTATTTATCCAGAGATCAAGCTTCTAACAGTTGATGGTAAGAAATTGCTGGTTGTAAAAGTTGGTAAAGGCAGCAGCAAACCCTATCTGGCTTTTGGTAAACCATACAAAAGAGTCGGCAAGAATACCGTTCAAATGGAGCGTGAGGAATTTAGAAGCCTGCTCCTTGAAGACAGAGTCTCTTTTGACTTACTGCCTGTCAAGAACGCGGGCCTGGATGATATCGATGGCGAAAAGGTTGATTGGTTTTTAAAACGAAGAGCCGAGATCAGAAACCAATCTCTTCCCAAATCAAACCTTGAACAAATCCTTATAAATCTACACGCGATAAGTAGCGACCTAATACCTACCTGGTCAGGTCTTCTGTTTTTCGGCAAGGAGCCCCAACACTTTCTGCCGAGAAGCCAAGTGAAGATAGCCCGCTTTAAGGGCACTGCAAGAACCGAGTTTATCGACGAGGCAAGGCTAAAAGGCACTTTGCCGGCGATGCTTGCCGATGCTGAAAAGTTTATCAGAAGAAACACGCGAAAAGCCCAAAAGGTAGTTAGCTTTAAAGCCAAAACCACCTATGAGTACCCTTACCAGGCTTTGCGTGAAGCAATAGTAAATGCCCTGGTTCACAGGGATTACGAGCAAGAAGGCTCTATACAAATTATGATTTACGATGACAGAGTTGAAATTCTAAGCCCCGGCGGTCCGCCAAAAGGACTTGATATCAATCAGCTTGAAGGGGTGCATCAGCCAAGAAACGAAATACTTTGCGAGCGATTCCACGATATTGATGAGATGGAAGAATATGGCACAGGCATTACAAAGATGAAGAATTGGATGAAGAGCCACGGCTTAAAAGAACCAAAGCTTGAGGAAAAAGCAAAGCACTTTTTGATTACTTTTTATGGCCCTGGCGAGCACATTCTTGATTTAATCCCCGAAGAAGGCGAAACTGACTTAAAGGCACTCGGATTTAATGAACGCCAAATCAAGGCACTGGAGCTTATGGTTAATGAAGGTTTGTTATTATCCAATCAAGAATACCGCCGAGTTTTTGACGTGTCTCGACGAACCGCAACTCGTGAGTTAGCAGAATTAGCTGGTAAAACCAATCTAATTATATTGCGAGGTAGCGGAAGAGGTGCGCATTATTCTTCAAGAAGCTAGCTTGTTGGCTCATTTATAAGATTTTTGGCGCGTTTCCTGGCTCATTTTCAAGTGGCTCATTTCGGATAGAAATGGCGCATTTAATGGCGCGATTCTAATGAAAATGACACGATTCATGACATGATTGAACAGCGGGCACACTTAATCTAATCGAATCAACTTCTCCAACTGTTCAAACACCTTTAAAATATTGTTCGAACAGTGGCTTGCCTGGTGCACCGATTCTTAAACAAATGAAAATCTGGTCTAATTGCCAGGATCAAGCCCTTCGGCTGTATAATAAAATAATGATTTTTCAAAAGAGGGAGCAGAAGCAGCACTTGAGAATGCAGAAGTGTTCCTTGCCAAGACAAAGGAAATTCTAAAATCCAATTAATTTTGTTAATATATACCGATAGGAGGATTAATTTTCTTATTCCTCGGCATAGCGTTGGCGGAAAATAAGAGCAACTTTACTACCCTACCGTCTGCTTAAATAGTTCCTGACGCTCTCATAGAGCCACCGCGTTATCCTGAACATAAAGAGAAGTACTGCGACTGCCAGGAGAAGCGTTGACAGATTAATCAGAAAACCGGAGACATCCGTAAGAACAGAGAAGCCGCGAAGCAGCATCGCCGTGGCAAACGTAAATATTGCCGCCGATGCCAACGCCAGGTCCGGATACCTGTTTCGATTTGTGTACGCGTATACTGCAACGGCCCCGGTCAAATATGAGACAAGCGCGATGCTCAGGCTGCTAATATCCATCTCTATTTCACCTTCAATCCCACTTAATCTACCCCATGGAGTCCCGATTCTATCGGGCGGGTTGCCCGGTAATTTGGTTTTATACAGCGGTTTTAGTGGGAACAACTAAGTATCGGAGAAATATGGAAAGGATGGGGCGCAGGGCGATGCCTTCAGGAAAAGGTACCGCCTGGCCACAGATCGATTATGTACGAGCGATCGAGGGAAAATGACGAACTGCAGAAAGAGCTGGAAAAGTTTAGAAAGCTGTTCTTCGAGGCTTTTGATGCGGTGTTTATTTTTACTATGGACGGCTCAATCTCCGATGCTAATGAATCCGCCGAAAAACTCACCGGTTATTCGCGCCGGGTACTCCTTCGAATGACCGCTTTTGATCTGCGTCCTCACCAGGAGCGCCCCAGGGTTCAGCGCATACTGGACGACCTGCAACGCCTGGGAATAGTGTGGAATGTAACCGATACCCATATCAAGCGCAAAGACGGTATGCTCATGCCGGTCGAGGTAAACGCCAAAGTGATAGATATCGGCCGGCATCCCTTTATATTGAGCATTTTCAGGGACATAACGGAGCGTAAGAAAATCGAAGCGGAGATCACTGAGAGGAACGATAATCTCGAGATATTGAATAAAGTCGCGCTTGAGATTACGTCTCGCCTGGACCTGACGGATATCCTCACGAGCGTGGTGAAAAACGCCGTCGACATCGTCAATGGCGCTGCCGGCACCATAGGTTTCTACGACGAAAAACGCAAGGCCTTACGCTATCCCTATATGTACAATATTCCAAGGAACCTGGAAAAAGCGATAAACGCAAAAGGCAGCCGGCTTGCGGATTACGTGATGGTTACCAAGAAATCGATAATCATTAAGGGTTATCCGACCTATGAAGGGGCAATGCAGGAGTTCGTCGATGCCGGGGTTAAATCGATTATACTCGTGCCGATCTCCTCTAAAGGAACGGTATTCGGAGTATTAAGTGTTTTTGGGTTCGTTCCCCAAAATAAATTCACGGAACGGAGTCTCTGGCTGCTTGAAGGTATAGGGAGGCAGGCGGCTGTTGCCGTTGAGAACGCCCGGCTGTTTGAAAAGATACGGGAGTCCGCGCGCGGTTTGAGGGACCAGAACCGTAATTTAAGGATACTAAGCCGCATGTCGCTCGAGATAACCTCTGGTCTTGAGCTTAACAGGTTGCTCCCCATTATCGTTAAACGCGCTGTCCAAATAGTGGATGCGGATGCAGGTGCGATCGGCCTCTACGATGAGGGGACCGGTACGTTTACCTACCAATATATCTACCGCCTTCCCGATATCCTTTCAAAAACAAAACTAAAAATCGGAGAGGGATTAACCGGTGAAGTCTTAGCCACGAGGCGCCCCGCGGTGGTTAACGACTGCGCCGCCTACCCGGGCGCCCCACCGGAGTTTATTGGTTGCGGGATGCACGCGGTAATTGTGACCCCGTTGATGGTGGAGAACCGTCTGACCGGGGCGCTGCTGGTGGCGCACTTAAGCGAAGTCAAGAAATTTACCGGAGCCGACCTCTCGCTTATCGAGGCGGTAGGCCGTCAGGCGGCGATCGCTATGGAAAACTCGCATCTCTTTGAAGAGACCAGGCAACGCGCCAGAAGAAGCGAGGCCGCTAACGAAATAAGCCGGCTTATCACCTCGACCCTCGAGCTATCCGAAGTACTGCACCTGGTCATCAACGAGATAAGTAAGGCCATCGGTACGGAAGCGGGCGGTATTTTCTTTTACCAGGCCGAGGAGGGTATGTTTTATGGAAAAATGGGGTACGGTCCGGCGAGCGAACACATCGAGGATATGGTCGAGGATGCCGAGAGTTTTAAGATGGCGATTGAGGCGATACGCACGGGAAACGCCGTTCTCATTAATAACGCTGGCACCGATCCGAGGATTCCGCATAGATACGTCGAGATGTTTGGCCTGCGCTCTGTCCTGGTGCTTCCGCTTATCGTGAAGGATAAAGCGATAGGCGTTATCACGCTCGGGCACACCGATAACGTGCATGAATTCGACGGCGACCAGATTGCGTTCGCCAAATCGATAGCGTCCCAGGCGGCAATCGCCATTGAAAATGCACGGCTCTACGAGGGTGAGCGCTACGTGGCCGATGTTCTGCAACGAAGTTTCTTGCCCGAGACCATTCCACAGATACCAAGCACCGACACCGCTGTATTTTATACATCATCCAGCGATGTTGGTAGGGTAGGCGGTGATTTTTACGACTTCATCGAACTCTCCGACAATCTTATCGGCCTTGCGATAGGCGATGTGAGCGGCAAGGGAATCGAGGCCGCCTCGACGACGGCCCTCGCAAAATATACGGTGCGCTCGTTTGCGTTCCAATCAAAACACGCCTCGGCCGTGATGGAGTTCGCAAATAAAGTCATCGCCCGCGAGATCGAGCCGGGAAGGTTCATCACGTTGCTTTACGTTATCTACAATTGGGAGAGCGGACGCCTTTTAATATCAAATGCGGGCCACCCCTTCCCGGTTCATTACGTGGCCCGTCTGCAGAAATCGCACCTGGTCGAAAACGTAAACGCGGCGCTCGGCATCCTTCCCGAGCTGAGCTTTTCCGAGGCCGTCGAGCGGCTTGGCGCCGGCGATATCCTGGTTCTTTACACCGATGGGCTTATTGAGGCGCGCCACGGCTCGCAGTTTTACGGAGCGGAGCGTCTCATGCAGGTCGTCACCGAGAGCGCGGACCTTTCCGCAGCCGATATCGTCAACCGTATAGTGGCCGATGTTACCTCGTTTACCGAAGGCCGGCTGACCGATGATATTGCGCTCAGCGTGCTTAAACGAAACCCCACCTAGCCCCCAATTACTCCGCCCTATAGGCCGGTAAAGTTGCACAAGCACTCGATGCTGGTTATACTGAATTTCGTCTTTAGATATGGGGGAGTTCATGCACGACAACATTATCAGGCAGGTACTGGAACAGCTAAAAAACGGCGACGTGGGTGTTGAAGAGGCCTATGAGCGGCTCAAGCACTTACCCTTTACCGATCTTGAGTTTGCGAAGGTCGACAACCACAGGGCGATTAGAAAGGGTTTCCCCGAGGTCATCTTCTGCCAGGGGAAGACCCCGGAGCAGATTAGAAATATCGCGCAAACGCTTCTCGATAACGGCGGTACGCTTCTCGCCACAAGGGCTGATGAGGCGGCATACCGCGCGGTGCAAGAAATTGAACCCGAGGCGATCTACCATTCCCAGGCCAGAATAATCATCGTCGACAGGCGTCCGAGCAAAATGGCGGTTGGGAATGTAATCGTTATCAGTGCGGGAACCGCGGATGTACCGGTTGCCGAGGAGGCCGCTATAACCGCGGAGGTGCTCGGCGCAAAGGTTGCCCGTGTCTTCGATGTCGGCGTTGCCGGTCTACACCGGCTTCTTGCCTTTTATGAGAAGATTGCCTCTGCCAAGGTGCTTGTTGTCGTAGCCGGCATGGACGGCGTCTTGCCAAGCGTGGTGGGCGGCCTTGCCTCCTGCCCGGTTATCGCCGTGCCCACAAGCATTGGGTATGGTGCGCATTTTGGAGGCCTGGCCCCGCTTCTTACCATGCTCAACTCATGCGCAAGCGGTGTTTCTGTAGTGAATATCGATAACGGCTTCGGCGCGGGATATCTTGCCGCGATTATTAATAGGATAGGCGAGATAGGCGAAGCAGATGAGATAGGTGAGATGGGTGAGACAGTAGAACTAGGCGATGGCGCAAATGACTAATCTGCCCCTTGAATTACAGCAAAAACACTCTGTACTGATAACCATTCTCAATGAGATGGGGAGCATGCTCATCGGGTACTCCGGCGGTGTCGATAGCACGTTTTTATTGAAAAGCGCCCACGACCTGCTTGGCGATAACGTGCTTGCGGTGACCGCCGATTCCGCCACTCTTACCGGGGACGAACTCGATGAAGCCGGCGAAGTGGCATCCGCCATCGGTGCGGCCCATCTTGCGGTAAAGACCGACGAGTTCGAGAGCGAAGACTTCATCGCAAACCCGCCTGAGCGTTGCTACTACTGCAAAAAGGAGCGCTTCTCCGCTTTAAAAGATATCCAGGCGGCACGGGGGTTCAAGTGGGTTGCCGAGGGCTCCAACGCCGACGATGATAACGACTGGCGCCCGGGCACAAAGGCGGTCCGCGAACTTGGTGTTCGAAGCCCGCTCAAAGAAGCCGGTCTAACAAAACCCGATATCCGTGAACTCTCGCGGGCTTTGGGCCTATCCACCTGGGATAAGCCGAGCGCGGCCTGTCTTGCCTCGCGGATTCCTTACGGTGAACGCATAACCGAAGATAAGCTCAACCAGGTAGCCGAGGGTGAGCGGTATCTAAAAGAGCTAGGCTTCAGGCAGCTGCGGGTTCGCCACCACGGTGACCTTGCAAAAATAGAGGTGCCCGCGGATGACATGCAAGAGGTTATTCGCCGAGCCGACGAAATCACGACCAGGATAAAGCAACTTGGCTTTTATTTTGTCGCACTTGATCTCGCGGGCTTTAAAAGCGGCAGCATGAACAAGGTTCTCAATAAATAATTAAGCGATTTTTGCCGTTCACCCGGCATCCACCCTCAAAAAATCCCGTCTATAGATGCAAATTTATTTGACATCCGGGTTTTTACGGTGATAAGCTACGACTAAGCGCACTAATTTTATCGGAATTGTAGAAATACAAGGATATCAAGTGTATTAGGGAGAAACGGTGAAATTTTCTGCAAAAAGTGAGTATGCGCTAAGGGCTCTTGTGGATATATCCGGCTACTACGGCCAGCGACCGATAGGTGTCCGCGAGATAGCGATGCGGCAAGGGATCCCCGAGCGTTTTTTGGAACAGCAGATTACGGCATTACGCAAAGCGGGCCTGGTTAAAAGCCAACGCGGCGCCCAGGGAGGCGTCATGCTGTCGCGCGCCCCGGAGGCTATAACCGTCTTTGAAATCATCGAGGCCCTGGAAGGGCCACTCTCAACCGTTACTTGCGTAGGCAACGGCGTTCCTGAATGCGCTAAGAACACGCAGTGCGCCGTGCAGGACGTTTGGTGTCAGGTAGGCCTTGCCGTTGAGCGCGTGTTGAGGGGTATGACCCTTGCGCAACTGGCTAAGCGGCAGATAAGCTACGACCAGTCCGCACAGCCGATGTACCATATTTAAATATACTGGGTTAAGACCCGTATCTAAAATATGTATCTAAGATATCAAGAGATTTTTAAGGAATCGAGGAATAATCGTGGGACGTATCTACAACGACATCACGGAAACAATCGGCAAGACGCCGCTGGTACGCCTAAACCGGGTAACCGATGGGGCAAAGGCTATCGTGGTTGCAAAGGTGGAATCCTTTAACCCGGCCGGAAGCGTGAAAGACAGGATCGGCGTCAACATGATCGATTGGGCCGAGCGCGAGGGCAAGTTAAAGCGGGGCCAGACTATCGTAACGCCGGCAAGCTTCAAGGGGCCGGGAACGACAATTGTCGAGCCGACCAGCGGCAATACCGGCATCGCACTTGCATTCGTAGCAGCGGCACGGGGATACGGCGTAATACTTACCATGCCCGACACCATGAGCATCGAGCGAAGGACTCTGCTCAAGGCATACGGGGCGCAACTTGTTCTTACTCCCGGAGCCGAGGGAATGAATGGCGCTATCGCCAAAGCAGCAGAAATACAACGCGAACACCCCGACTACTATATGCCGCAGCAGTTTGAAAACCCGGCTAATCCGGATACCCACAGGGGAACCACCGCTGAGGAGATCTGGCAGGATACCGACGGTGTGGTTGACATCTTTGTAGCCGGCGTCGGTACCGGTGGCACGATTACCGGCGTATCCGAGGCTATAAAACAGAAAAAGCCGGAGCTGAGGGTAGTTGCGGTCGAGCCGGCCGACTCGCCGGTCCTTTCGGGCGGGCAGCCGGGGGCACATAAGATACAGGGAATCGGCGCGGGATTTGTTCCTAAGGTCTTAAATAAAGATATAATTGACGAGGTCGTTACGGTAACAAACGACCAGGCGATCGAGTTTGCGCGTCGCTTGGCGCGGGAAGAAGGCATTCTTGCCGGCATATCGAGCGGCGCGGCGGTCTATGCGGCGGTCGAGGTCGCCAAGCGGCCCGAGAATGCGGGAAAAACAGTCGTAGTTATCTTGCCGGATACCGGTGAGAGATATTTAAGTAATCCGGTCTATTCCGAGTTGGAGTAAGCCGGGCATACGGGGAGGTGTTTGCATGTTTCGAACTCTTAAAGAGGAGATCAATACTACATTTGAAAAGGATCCGGCGGCTAAAAGCGTTATCGAGGTGTTGCTGTGCTACCCGGGATTTCATGCAATCATGATGCATCGCCTTGCCCATTATCTGTATAAGAAGCGCGTGCCGCTCATCCCACGTGTTATGTCCCAGTTTAGTAGGTTTGTTACCGGTATAGAAATCCATCCCGGGGCGACAATCGGGCGACGCTTTTTTATCGACCACGGGATGGGCGTTGTTATCGGTGAAACGACAGAGATCGGCGATGATGTCCTCGTCTACCAGAACGCCACGCTCGGTGGCACCGGCAAGGAAAAAGGTAAGCGTCACCCCACGCTCGGTAATCACGTCGTCGTTGGCGCGGGGGCCAAGGTGCTGGGTGCCATTACCGTAGGCGACAACGTCAAGGTGGGCGCGGGTTCGGTTCTGGTGCGTTCGGTCCCGGCTAATACGACCATAGTCGGTATTCCCGGCAGGGTCGTTATGTCCCAAGGGCAGCGGCTTACCGCCGAGGAAGAGCTTCAGCACGGGCACTTGCCGGATCCTGAGGCGCAAGCCATTAAGTGCCTGGGCGATAGGATCCGCGAACTCGAGCAAAAGATAGACGAGCTTGCAAAGCAGCAAAACGCTCCATCGCTGCGCCTGGTTGCAGAGGATTCTGCCGATGGCGAGAGCACAACGTGCGATCTTGACATGGAACCGGTCAAAGAAGAAGGAATCTAAACAATAACTGGAAGAGGAGGCAGATAGTTTTGGAGGAGAAGTTTATTTATCTGGATTATGCGGCGACAACGCCGATGCGACCCGAAGTAGTCGAGGTGATGACACCCTACTTTACAAAGGAATTCGGTAATCCCTCTTCCCTGTATACACTGGGTAGAAATGCGAGGGGTGCGATAGAGGATGCCCGCGACCGGGTGGCGGCGTTCATCGGCGCCGACTCACGGGAAATTGTCTTTACGAGCGGCGGCACCGAGGCGGATAACTTTGCCATAAAAGGCGTGGCCTATGCTAATGAGAAAAAGGGTAAGCATATCATTGCCACGCCGATTGAGCATCATGCCGTCCTTGAGCCCTGTCATTTCTTAAACAAGCGCGGTTTTGAACTCACATATCTACCGGTCGACGAGCACGGTATCGTCGATCCGGCCGATGTTGAAAAGGCGATAACGGATACAACGGTTTTGGTTTCCGTCATGCATGCCAACAACGAGGTCGGCACCATCGAGCCGCTTGAGGAAATAAGCAAAGTAACGCGTGCAAAAGGCGTGTATCTGCATACCGACGCGGTTCAAACATTCGGCCACATTCCGGTAAATGTTAACGACCTTGGCGTCGATTTACTCTCGGTTTCGGCGCATAAGCTCTACGGTCCTAAAGGCGTGGGAGTGCTCTACATACGAAGGGGCACGCGCATGGTGTCGTTTATGCAGGGCGGTAGTCAGGAGAATAACCGCAGGGCCGGCACGCATAACGTGGCCGGAATCGTCGGTTTCGCCAAGGCGGTTGAGATCGCCGAGCGCGAGATGGCGGCTGAAGCCACCCGTCTTGCCGAGCTTCGCGACCATCTCATCCGGGGCATTTTTGAGAAAATCCCAAACTCCAGGCTAAACGGGCATCCGTCAAAGAGGCTTCCAAATAACGTTAGCATGTGCCTTGTCGGCGCAGAGGGAGAGGCGATTCTTCTAAGTCTTGATATGGAGGGCATAAGCGCATCGAGTGGCTCGGCCTGTACATCGGGAACCCTCGACCCATCACATGTACTGTTGGCCATGGGTATTCCCGCCGAGATAGCGCATAGTTCTCTCAGGCTCACGCTCGGCAAAGAGACGACTAAAGAAGATATCGATTACGTTTTAGATATACTGCCCCCGACCATCGAGCGCTTGAGAGCAATGTCCCCGCTGGACGCATCCTGGGGTAAAAGCAAGTGCTAAAATCGGTGAATTATAATTTATAAGCTTAGGAAGCATGTAAGGAGATATAGGTATGTATAGTGAAAAAGTAATGGAGCACTTTAGAAATCCACGAAATGTCGGGGAAGTCGAGAACCCGGATGGTGTCGGCGAGGTCGGCAATCCAACCTGCGGCGATTTGATGCGCATCACCATTAAGGTTAAGGACGACAAGATTGAGGATATAAAGTTTAAGACGCTCGGTTGCGGAGCCGCTATCGCAACAAGCAGCATGATTACCGAGCTTGCTATAGGGAAACCCCTTGCGGAGGCCGAGAAGATCTCGCGGCAGGATATCGCCGATTCGCTGGACGGTTTGCCCCCGCAGAAGATGCACTGCTCCGTACTTGCCGCAGACGGCCTGCGAGAGGCAATCAAGGACTATCGTTCAAAATCCGGCACGGAAGAAAAGTAGGTCGTACAGAATAACTACATTATGGCTGAACTAAGAAAAAGAGTGGTCTGCGCCATGAGTGGGGGAGTCGATAGCTCGGTTGCGGCCGCTCTACTTGTCGAAGCGGGCTACGAGGTTATCGGTATAACTATGAATATATGGCCGTCGGCTAAAACCGCTGAGGAGGCCGAGCGCTTTGGCGGGTGTTGCTCGCTTTCAGCGACCGACGACGCCAAGAACGTCGCCTATAAGTTAGGCATACCGCACTATACCTTTGATTTCCGCGAAATATTCAAGCAAGAAGTCATCGAGAATTTCGTATCTGAATACAAGGGCGGGCGCACGCCCAACCCGTGCATCCGATGCAACCAATTCGTCAAATTCCAGGCGTTGCGCCATAAGGCTATGGCGATCGGTGCGGACTATATAGCGACCGGCCACTACGCGCGCATTGAGTTCGATGATTCAAGGGGCAGATACCTTCTTAAAAAGGGCATCGACAAGAGCAAGGATCAATCCTACGTGCTCTACGTTCTAACGCAAGATCAACTCGCCCATACGATGTTTCCCGTCGGGCACCTCAGCAAGCAGGCAACACGCAAAAAGGCTGCCGAACTCGGCCTCGCCGTAGCCCAGAAGGCGGAGAGCCAGGAAATCTGCTTCGTCCCCGATAAAAACTATCCTAAATTCGTCACCGAATACACCCCCGGCGCTGAGAAGCCGGGTCCTATCTATGACGAGCAGGGAAACGTGTTAGGGGTCCATAAGGGCATTATCCATTACACGATAGGGCAGAGGAAAGGGCTTGGAATCTCCTCACCGGTTCCGCTCTACGTTGTCTCTATCAAGGAAGAAGAAGACGCCATCATCGTGGGAACCAAGGAAGACCTGGGGAAAACCGCCCTTCTTGCGGATGGCGTCAACCTGATCTCCATCCGCGAGCTTATTGCCCCGATGCCCGTTGCAGCGAAAATCCGGTATAAAGCATCCGAGTCGCCCGCGATGATCTCGCCCGAGCCCGAAGGCAGGATACTGGTTGAATTTGAACACCCGCAATCGGCGATTACGCCCGGGCAGGCGGTTGTGTTTTACGATGGAGAAGTAGTGGTAGGCGGCGGCACCATCGAAAGGTCTCTCTAATATGTTTAGTTGCCCGTGCTTGTAAGCAGAGGATAAGGGTCGGTTGCCGATCCGCCGCCACGGTGTACTTCAAAATGCAGGTGGGGCGCCGATTCGCTGGCATTTCCGGTGCTCCCAACATACCCTATGGTCTGCCCTTTGTTGACCCTGGTTCCTGCGGTTATGCCGCTGGCGACGTTATTTAAATGGGCGAAGAAGTATTCATTCCCGTCATCGCCCTTGAGCCAAATCATAATACCGCCGAGTCCACGGCTCTGGGGCGAAGTCCGGCTAATAACACCGGCCACACAGGCTACGACCGGTGTACCCCTCGAGGCCATAATATCCGTGCCCTTATGTCTGCGACCCCCAGAGCGTGCGGCGCCCCAGCTATCGGTATACGAATGCGCTCCCGCGACCGGGAACATAAACCCAGAGCGGGGGGCTCCACGCGACACGTAACTCTGGCTCCACGAAGAATCGACACCCGCCATCGCGATTTTTCCACTTGAACCGTGACGCTCAACTTGCTCAACGGATGCTTCCTGCTGCACCAATAAAGCGAGAGAGGTGTTCTCCAGTTTAAGCGCTCGATCTATTTCGATGTGCTTGAACTCCGCTACCTTAAGCTTGGCCTCTTTTTCGCGTCGCAAGGCAGCGAGCGCCAGGTTCTCCTGCACGAGTTTATCCTGCGATGAGTGTAGCCGAATGGCGGTTTCGATGTAGTGGTCGACGGCGAAAAGGGTTGTGGTGACTCTACTTGTCAAGTCTCCGAAGTCTCGAGAGAATGCGAGGACAGAGAGCAGGCTGGGTGATCCCAGGCTGCCCGAAGAAGCGATCGTCGTATCGAGATCCTTTTTGATTCCATTGAGTTCGTGCTGAGTCTGTGTCAGCTTTGCCTCATTTACATCGATTTTCAAGTCTACAGACTGAAATTCGGAGCTGGCGTGGTGGTGGTTGACGATAGCGACATTTAGATCGGCTTTCATCTTAATTATCTGATCTTGTATTCCCTGGATGTCTTTATGATATACGCTTGTTTGCGATGCCTCCGACAAAGGAATATTTAAAAGTGCAAACAGCACTACGAACACTGGCAAAAGTAACATAATTCTTCGCAAACTCAAAACATCACTTCCTTTCGAGATTAAATAAAGCCGCAACCGCAATGTTTTGCAGCGCTATTATCGGCCGGGTGGTCGGAAAATTTTAATCGAGATTAAACTGCATGTCTTAAATAGGTTTTTTAGTACTGGATTAAATGAAGTAATCTGTGGATTAAGGGGTTCTTGTTTATATAATCTGGGACCTGTGCTGCGATGATTGTTGCATATATAAAAAGCTAACTTGGCATTGATCAATCTTAACAATATGTGTTCTTGGAAACACATGTAAGCGCTATATATTTGTTGTAAATCGGCTCTTATCTACCAACTCCCTTCTTTTTTATTACCCTAAGTCCTAGATTTTGACTGAAGATCACTTAAATGTCTAGCCATAATTTTCCAGCTTATTGCCATAGACTCCCCTTAAGTAGACACCTTTCCCGAGGTAGCGATATGCAATTACCTATTGTCAGGTAAGCTTTAAAATAAATATTCTTATCCTGGGGACCGGTTTATGCGTGTACGGTTGAGTGCCCAAAGTAGTTTCATGGTGTGCCTGGGCTTTAAGCGAACTCGCGCTCGATGCTTATGCGACGTATCGGCCGATAGCGTTTAGCGGGCGGTAGGTAGGTGGGATAACGCAATCTTAATAATATACCCCCTAGGCTATACGTATACAGTCTATAAACAGGAGTTATAGACACATACCATATAAGGCAATTAGCAATAATACTTGCAATAAGCAGTGCTGTTCTGCTATTCTGATGATAGATTCCGGATAAGTAATGGCGCCCCTCCAGTTACTTATCCGGGTCTATTTTAAAAGGCAAGCAGGCCGCATCTTAAAACTGCGTCGCTCCGGTAAAGTTAAACGCTCCGATTTTTAGCCACGGTACGTACGCGGCCCCAAGAATCGCTTCTTTAAGCAGCCGGGCTTCAGAAACCATATCCACGTCAAAAAGCGCCTTGACGATGCTTTGCGTGAACCGTAGATTCTTAATGGGTTTTATAATCTCCCCGTTTTCGATTAAAAACGTGCCGTCCCGCGTCATGCCGGTAAGCGTTGTCTTTATCGGGTCCTCGAGGTTGGTATAATGAAACCGGCTGACCAGTATGGCCCGCTCGCAGCTTTTCACCATCTCATCTAAGGTGTGCGTCCCGGGTGCCATGATAAGGTTAAGCGGCAGCGGCCCATAAGTGTTAGGCGCCGGAAGCGCGTGCCCCGTGGACTGTTTTCCTTCCTTGTTCGCGGTATAGCTGTCATAGCAGATCGCATTAGCCACGCCGTTGTCGATAAAGACCACCTTCTGCTTGGGCACACCCTCGAAATCGAAGGTAAGCCCGATGGTGTTGGGATCAAGCGCGTCGTCCCAGATCGAGACATTCGGACTCATGATCTTCTGACCCAATTTATCCTTCATAAAGCTGCGCCCTTCCTGTACAGAAAGCGCCCCAAAGCCCGCGAAGGCCATAAATGACACCATATCCGCAACCGCATCAGGCTCGAGGATGACCGTGTAGGTGCCCGGCTCAAGGTCGATCGGGTTTTGCCCTGCCAGCGCCTTGCTCTTTGCCGCCTCGGCAAGCGCGCCGACATCGATGTTATTGACGCTGGTCGCCGTCGCGCTGGCATAGCCCGAACTAGTGCCGGACATTACGACCGCCCGCAGTTCGGCTTCACTTATCGTTTCAACCGCATTCACCCCAAGCGTATTTGCCACCCCAACGGTACTGTACCCGGTAGAATACGCTCCGGCAGCGGTCAAGTTGTTCGGCTCGACCACACCGACAAGCCTACCTATATCCGATGCCCGGTCGTTCGGTGAGTAGTCCACGGTCAATTTCGATACGAGGTCACGCTGGATGGTGGGCTTTGGTTCCGGAAGAGAGACAAAATCAGGGTCCGGCGGCCTGTGCTTTGCGATCTCTATCGCTTTGTCGACCATCTCTTTTATCGAACTCTCGTCGAGACGGTTGGTGGAAGCATATCCTTGCCTCTTATCGATGACCGCCCTGATGGAGATGCTCACGTTAGTTTGGGCCACATTCTGATGGATACTGTTATTTGAAAAGCGGGTGAGGGCCATGCTGCGACCGCTTGCAAGTACCTCGAGCTGGTCTGCGGTCGAGTAGTCTATCGCCGTCTTTAAAGCATCTTGAATGCGCTGTTTATCTATCATCTGCCAACACCCACCTTAACGTTTCTAAATCTGGCCGGGGCCGCCCCGTGCGCCACATGCGCAACCTGCATCGGCTCGCCCTTGCCGCAATTAGCAAGCCCCCAGACGCGCCATTCATCCTTTCCCGCAATGGCATCGCATGAGTTCCAAAACTCGGGGGTAATACCGGTGTAGTTGGGGTTCTTAATCATGGCCCCCAGCTTGCCGTTTTTGATCTCCCAACCTATCTGGGTCGCAAATTGGAAGTTAAGACGCTTATCATCAATGCTCCAGCTTCTATTGGTCGAAAGGAAGAGCCCGTCTTTAACGCCCTCGATCATCCCCTCAAGGGATGAGTTGCCGGGAAGCAGGTTGACATTGGTCATGCGGATTAGAGGGAGCCTGCCCCAACCGTCGGCCCGCATGCAACCGTTGCTGGCTTGTCTCAGGACCGGTGCCGTCTCGCGCGACGTCAGGTAGCCCGCAAACACCCCGTTTTTTATGATATCAAAGCGCTGTGCCGGAACCCCCTCGTCGTCATAGCCGAAGGTGCCGAGCGCCCGGGGTATCGTCGCATCCGAGTTGATGTTGACAACAGGGGAGCCGTACTGGAACTTATTGAGTTTATCCAGCGTTAAAAAACTCGTTCCGGCAAAGCTCGCTTCCATTCCGAGTACCCTATCAAGCTCGACCGGATGACCGCAGGACTCGTGCACCTGCAGTGCAAGCTGATCACCGTTTAAAATAACCGTAAGCTCACCGCTTGGGCATGGTTTAGCCGAGAGGAGCTGAACCGCCTCCTCGGCAATTCTGGAGGCATTATCTTTGAGCAGCATCCCCTGGATAAACTCATACCCGGCGGTGGATACATCGCCCCCATGCGAATTGGGATACGAGCGCTCCTGGATATCGCTGCCCTTAATCGCAACCGCATCAAGCACGGCGCCCGACTCGGTGATCTCCTGCTCGATGTAGCTGCCCTCAAGGTTAGCAAAGATCTTTTTCTCTTTGGATATGTTCATGGAGGCTGAAGAAATCGTAACCCCCTGTGTTTTTCGCACAATTTCCTCGGCTTCGCTTAAAAGCGCGAGCTTGTCCTCAAGAGAGACGGCGAAGGGATCGATTTCGACATCCGATTTGTAGCTATCTTGGATGATCGGTGCTGGCGACAGCCCAACGCTTTGCTTTGCCAGGATAGCACTGGCCTTGGCGATTTCCACCGCCAGACGGGCGATCCGCTCGACCTCCGGCTTCTCGACCAGGAAACTCCCGGCGAATCCCCACGCGCCGTTTGCCAGCACCCGCACCCCGAACCCGTAGTTGGTCGAGGCCGAAATCTCTTCAACGCGGCCTTTTTTTATCGTGATCGACTCGCTTTGTTCTTCAATAATTCTAATATCCGCATAGGTAGCCCCGAATGTTTTTGCGACATCGAGGGCAAGCGAGGTTAACTCCTTCATTCATCCTCCTCGTATCTTAATTTCTTGCTTTTTTGTTAGGGATGATTCTTGAATTCCCAAAACTGCTTCTATTTAAGCACGTTTCTTAAGTGATAGGTAGTACATCCTATGTGCCTGGGGTGGTTGGTGGTAGAGCGCTCGTAAGGATTCAATACTATCATACTGAAAGGGTTTATGCGGAATACGAATTAACGGTGCATAACAAATTGGGAGAGAAGCGACTATACGGTTACTGGGCTGACGGAACGATGCTGATGATGCGCCTTGCACCCGCATGGTCGTGGCGGTCGGCCAGCTTGCTGATCTTGACCACGTCGTTGCGCTTCGGTGCGTGGATGAAGTAACCTTCGCCAAGGTAAATACCTACGTGGTGGATCGGATGACCGAAGAAGACCACATCGCCCGACTGCAGCTCATCATAGCTCACGGCTGCGCCGAGGTCGGCTTGTGAGCGTGCATAATGGGGGAGGTCGACGCCGAATTTTTTGAAGACAACCTTAACCAGACCCGAACAATCCAGGCCGATCTTGGGGTCCTCGCCACCCCAGACGTAGGGTACGCCCAGGTACTGCAGAGCCTCGAACGCGATGGTCCCCGGCTGCACTGAGATTTTACTGGCGACCGACTGCGGTGTAGTCGTCAGGGCCTTAACGATACTGATCTGCTCTTCCTGCTGCTTCTGCTCGTCCTGCTGCAGGATCTGTTTGGTCTGTACATCGATACTTGCCAGAAGGTCGGATTCTTCCTTCATCTTGGCCTCGATGGTTTTTTTCCGCCCTTCGAGTTCTGCGGTTATCTCTTTTTGCTGTGCATAGAGCTGGTCGAGCGCGTTCTTTGCGGACTCGACCTTTTCTTTCTGATCGTGGAGCTTATCCAAGAGTTGCGCATCCTGCTCGCTGATCTTCATAAGCATGCTGAGACGCGTAAAGAGTTCTGAGAAACTGGAGTTATTAATAATGGCGTCGATTGGCTCGACGTCGCCATACTTGTAGATATTAGAGAGGCGGTCGTTGAGTACCTGGCGCTGCGCCTCAAGCTCGGCCTCAAACCAGCGGAGGCGCTCTCGCGTCTCGTTGAGGCTCTGTTCAATAGCTGCAAGCTTGGCGCTTTCGGCAAAGTAGTCCGTGTTTAAGCGCTCAAGTTCATCACCGAGTCTATCGAGTTCTGTTTTAATTTTCTCAGCCTGCTCCTGTCTGACGGCCATTTCGGCATCAGCCAGTGCCTGTTCGAGCCCCGGTGTAGCGCCACCGGACGTCGTTGTCGCTGTTGTTTCAGTATTTTGTTGCTGGTTCTGTGTGAATGCTGTATTATCGGTTGTCGGTGTCGTGGCAGTTTGGCCTGGTAGTGGTAGTGCGAAAACTGGTTGTGCTAGAAAAAACAGCATCAAGACTGCGAGAATTACGCGTTCAGCCTTGTGGCGATACAATTAGTCCTCCTGGTAAGTTTATTTAGGCATATTTTACCATACCGAGCTGGCGATTACCAGCGTTTCAAAAAGACACTTCAGTAACCCAGTATAGTACGGCTTTTCTGGTTTTGCAATGAGGAAAAATGTGTGTTATCATCATATCTGCCGGTAATCGGCCATAACGACGCGGGGTGGAGCAGTCCGGTAGCTCGTCGGGCTCATAACCCGAAGGTCACAGGTTCAAATCCTGTCCCCGCTACACAGTTTTGAGATCGAAAAAACGCCTTCTGACAGGCGTTTTTTCATTTTGGAAAATGATAGCCCAGGAGAGGATTTGAACCTCGAATCTTTCTGACCTCGTATATTCTTCGTTTGTCGCTAATTGTCTGCAGATACGCGCCGATAAAAGATATTGAAATATTTATGTTTTATGTGCATAATATATCCTGTAAAGACACAATTTGCACATAAAAGGTAATTATCTATGGAAAATAGCTCAAGAACCCTCGGTAAAATTGAATCGCGTCTTCTCAATGTTTTATCTTCGCATGATAAAACAATCTTTGCCGTTGAGGATGCCCGAAAGATAACAGGAAGCTCTGCTGTAGCCACTCGCTTACTTTTAAGTGATTTGGTAAGGAAAAAATGGCTTATTCGGCTTATTCCCGGGAAGTATTTAATTGTTCCTTTATCTGCCGGGGAAGAGGCTGAACACTCTGAAAATTGGTACGTTATTGCCAAGAACTTAATCGAGCCTCAACCGTACTATATTTCGCATTATAGTGCTCTAGAGATTTATGAGATGATTATTCAGCCAATTTATACTGTCTATATCAGCACCCCCAACAGAAAAAGGCCGAAAGAGGTTTTGGGCGCTACCCACCAATTTGTATATACGCAGCCAAAAGATATGGAATGGGGCACTGAAGACGTTTGGATTACGTCGTCTCAGAAGGTGAGGGCAAGCGATCTTGAGCGAACGATTATTGATTGCCTGGATCGGCCTGATCTTTGTGGCGGCATTAGCGAAATCGCAAAGGGAATATGGGCAAAGCGAGGCAATATTGATTATCAAAAGCTAGCCCAATACGCAAAACGATTGAACAGAAAAAGTGTAGCCAAGCGTCTTGGATTTCTTTTGGAGACCTATGGTCTTGGCGGTCAAGAGGTATTATCTGAGCTAAAGGGCATGCTTTCGTCTAGCTATGCGCTGCTTGACCCTACCCTTGAAGAGGCCGGACGATTCTTAAGTTCCTGGAAGATAAGAGTAAACGTAGACGCAGAAGAGCTAATCAATATAACCAGAACCTAAAAAGGCGACTAAATGATTCCACGATCAGAATTACAAAGACTTGCTCACAGGCTGAAGATGAACGAACTAATCCTGGAGAAAGATTATGTTCTTACCTGGATTCTTTTGGGCATTGCCGATTCAGTTCTATATCCACTACTTGCCTTTAAAGGTGGAACGGCGCTCAAGAAAATCTATTTTCATAATTATCGCTTCTCAGAAGACTTAGACTTTACGGTTTTGGAAAAAGTTGAATCTAACGACTTAATTTCTGGCTTGGAGCGTGTGATTTTTGATCTTTCTAAAAGCCAAGGCTTTCAATTTGCGATTCCGCCGGAGAAGATTGAGCGGCGTAATGATTCTATAACGGCTTACATTAGCTTTGTCGGACCACTTCAGGCAAAGCTTGGCAGCCGTGATATTAAGGTGGATTTTACATTATCCGAGAAACTGATATTTTTCGTTGAACCGCATACTGGACTCCATAAGAGGATTTTACGAGAAGTGTGAGCACAAAGGAGTTGCTTTTCATGACGTCAGCGACTTCTTTGAGACAGGAAGGCTTGATTCTCATATGAATGCATGGGAAAACACGCTCGGCCATCAGTTAGAAAATGTTCCGGACTTTCGAGAAGTTATCAAAGATTTAGAAATCGCAATTGGCAAGATTTTTAATACCCAACTGTGAGTAATTCAGTATAGAGCTTAAAACGCCCAATTAAAGCCTCTCAAAATACCCCTCCAACTTATCTAGCTGCTCTTTTTGGTTCAAATAGTGTCGCATCGCGGCTTCCAATGAGTTCTTACATCTTGAGAAAACGCCTTACAAAAGGCTTAATCGTGTAGTCATACGAGTTCCGCTACGTGCCGTAATAACTTTAGGCCAGGTGTTTAATCGAGAGAGAGCTGGAAGAATTCATTGGGCTTCTCAAAGCCGATGGCATTACCAGGGTTGTTG
>Ga0210016_1000302_pt1 | contig 42516 bp, 40 predicted proteins | sample CryGeyCG2014_300_FD_185454 | JGI IMG/M metagenome (GOLD analysis project Ga0210016, IMG submission 185454) | Groundwater microbial communities from aquifer - Crystal Geyser CG02_land_8/20/14_3.00 (SPAdes) (version 2) | ecosystem: Environmental > Aquatic > Deep subsurface > Groundwater | place...
ATGATTACCGTAGGGTCTAACCCGCCTACCTGCAGTACCAGTGCTACCATTGAAGTGGTGGTGGTCTTACCGTGTGTCCCTGCAATTGTAATTGTGTATTTCATCCTGGCGAGTTCGGCAAGCATTTCAGCGCGGGGTATAACGGGTATTGCATTTTTATGCGCCTTTAATACTTCCGGGTTACTCTCGCTTACGGCACTTGAAATCACCACTACATCCACCTTACCGACATTTTCACTTTTATGTCCATAGTATATCTCTGCTCCGAGTTCTTCCAGCCTATTCGTAACATCGCTGTGTTTTAAATCAGAACCTGTTACCTTATACCCTAAATTCAGTAAAACTTCCGCAATGCCCGACATCCCGGAACCGCCTATACCAACCATATGTATGGTCTTAATTTTTTTTAACATATATTTTCTCTCCTGTAAGGTTTATTATACCTAATTTTTACAATATTCTCTATTGTGATTGCAGGACCGAATTTATTTATATCAGTGCCAAGCGACAGCCATCCGCTCACCGGCGAAAATATGTCTCTGCTGTGAAAAGTATTACTCACAGGAGTTAAGAAATATTTCCCGTTATTTACCCATGTAATCTTTTCTACTTTTTCATTTTTCACCACATCGCTGATAATACCATTATCAGGCGCTATAAAGTAATGTTTCTTTGTCTTGAGCAGTATGATTTTTCTCTCAGAGCCGACTCCGGGGTCAACAACACATACAAATATTGTCCCTTTTGGAAAAAACTTATACGAACCGGAAAGACAAAATCCCGCCTGTTTTATGTTCTGTGGTTCAATGTTATGATTTAAGTCAATAATATCCGCATCCGGGTTAATGTTTTTCATAACTCCTTTCATAACCCCGACATAATTATCTTCCACCCCAAAATCACTCATTAATACTATCAAACTCATTGTTACTGTTGACTCCCGTCTTCCCCCCATCATCTTTTTCTTACAATGTTTTGTCGCTTTTACCTAGATTGCATTCTCTACATAAAGTCTGTAAATTCTCAAATGATGTTGTTCCACCTTTTGCTATAGGTAATTTATGGTCAATATGTAACACTACTCCTGTAGTAATTGCTGGGCTTTTGCCACACACAACACATCTAAAACCATCTCTTTGAATAACTTTTAACCTAACCCATTTTATATTCAATAAATTTCAAACATGCTTTTACCCAACTACCAAATCTTTTTTTGTATGTGTTGAGACTTATTTGGGCTTGTGATATTTCCCATTCAATTCGTGAAGGTCTATGTCCAACTAAATTCCAAATTCTTTCCATTTCTGCAAACAGATCATCATTAGAATATTTATTTTTACTTCTTTTTTTAAGTGGAGCTCCGATAAATTAGGATGTGTTGTCCTATTTTTGTCTTTTTGTTGAAAGAATATTTTTTATCTTTTTAAACGTTTCTTCTACAAAGTTATAATAATCATTGGTTTCTTTTTCTGAGATAAAAATACCACCTGAATATAAATCAGTGTTCCTTTTCATTCTCATAGCATTGCCCACAGCAAAAATTGAGTCATCTTTTAATATTTCACTCATTGTTTTTAAAATGGCTATATGATGTCCCGGAACACTGCGAACTTTCATACCCTTCACTCCAGATATTAAAGCAATCCCTGATTTTAACAGAGCATTATATGAAAAACTAAACTTTACTTCTTTTATTGAACTTTCTTTAGCAATTCTTAGGTCCCTGAAGGCATTATTAAGATATGATTTTATCTGGTGTGTGGTAAATTGAAATTTCCTGAAACTATCATTTTCATTCATATAATTCTGATTTTTTTATCTCTGAATACCTGTTTAACGAAAGAGTCTTTTTCTTTTTTCTTTTTTTCCATCTCTTTTTTATCCATATTGATTACATTGATTTCTCTGCTTATGTTTTTCTGTAAATCTGATATTTTTTTATGTAATTCAACTATACTGACATCTCCTATTACAAGAACATCTATGTCACTGTGAACATCCATTTTATCCTTAACATATGAACCTATAATATATGCTTCATCAATTCCAGTAATACGCTGTAATATTTCTCTTAGCTGATTTTCTATGCCATATGTTTTAAGTACAATTTTTCTATATTCTTGGAAAAGAGGATGTTTTTTGTTAACAGAATAGTATATTCCATTTCCTTTTTTTTCAGTTTTAAATAATGTTTCCTGTTCAAGTTCTTTTAATTTTTTAACCAGGTTTCGTTTATCTATGTCAAATTTTCTTGTCATTTCATTCGCATATAAACTATCATTATCATGAAGAAAGAAATAGCTCAAAAGAGTTTTAGTAACCTTGGAAGTCAGTGGAATCATATTTTAATTCCTTTTATAAAGGGCGTGGTGTAATTAGTTACACCTATAAGTGTATAAAATTACACCTGGATTGTCAAGTAGTCAAAATTTTATCGGAACTGATGTAAATCAAATTAAATGAGGTGGGTCCTATTTCCCTAACCATTTCTGTAATTCCGTTTTTATATCAGGATAATTTTCTCTCGTAAGGACCAGTGTCTTCGTATTACTCATTTTTTTTATTTCATCACTGAACGGCTGGGAATTATACCGTATTGTTGCCAGAATTCTCTTTTCAGAGTTCAGGCATTTAACAACACTTTCATTAAATAACTGTGATATACATTCCATTGTGCCTATTTCATCAATAACGACTATATCTTTTTTTTCAACCGCCTCCAGCAGGGAGTTAACACCTATCCCCTCAATGACTTTCATGTCAATACCGTATTTATTGAGTTTATGTTCACTCCGGAATCCCTTGAGCGCCATTATACCTTCCTGCCCTGAGAACGTTTTTAATACAAACCCCTTCCTTTTATTCTTCTCTCTGATTTCTTCAGTATAAAAACCGCCAATACGTTCCAGGTATGGCAGGGTTATTTCTCTTATCAAAGTCGTTTTACCAATTCCGGGTTTAGCTGTAATAAAAATATTCTTTGTCATTTCCTTATCTAATTTGCCAGTATTTTTGCATCTGCGGTGTCAAAAATACACTTTTAAGGTTCTGCTGAGCATAAGAAAACCATCTAAATATGTTTTCCGGTTTAGCCCTGCTATTAACGTTCGCTGTCACAGGCTGAAGAACTAACGGTATATTCCTATCAATACTTTTTATCAGATTGATAGATTTATAGACTTCTTTATTCTCTGTGTTTTTAGTCAGAACTAACTTAATAAAAACCTTCTTTTCACTGGATATCTTTAGAAACTGTCTGTGTCCCTGCCAGAAATTTCTCTTACAATCTGACGGCAATTTTATATCCATTGCAACGATATCAACTAAATCTATAACCTTTTTTAGTTTGTCCGGCAGTGTTCCGTTTGTCTCTAAATATATCTTCAGTCTGTTTCTTTTCAGTTTTGGTATTAAATCCAGAAGGAAATTTGTCTGAAGCAGGGGCTCGCCTCCTGTCAAAGAAACATATTTAACTTTCTTTGAAGGCGTGGAAGTTTTTAGCACAGAGTAAATTTCATCAATAACCTCATCGGTTGTCAATTTCATTCCTTCGTCAGCATTCTGGCTTTCCACGGTATCGCAATACCTGCACCGCAGGTTGCACCCCGCAAACCTTATAAAAACCTGTGGCATTCCAAGATAGATGCCTTCGCCCTGATAAGAAAAAAATATTTCCGTAATTTTCATAGAAAAATCATTACCCATAAGTGTATAAAATCACACCTGTATTGTCAAACGTTAGGGGTGCCGACAAATAAAGTTTGCAATCTAATTTAATTTTATGATATAATAACGAATTGTTTGTATCTATGTCACTGAACTCTTCAGTGAGTTATAATTATTTTAGCGTATACAGGAAATTATAAAAGGGTAAACCCTTAATTCCAGGAATTTAAATTATAAAAGGGTAAACCCTTAATTCCAGGAATTTAAATTATAAAAGGGTAAACCCTTAATCCCTGGAATTTACCCTTTAGGGTTTTATCCTTCAGGATTTTTCTTGACTATGATTATAATAATTAATTATGGAATGGGTAACCTGCGCAATGTTGAAAAAGCATTGGCGTCAATGAATCAACAGGTAAAAATCAGCGATAATATTGACGATATAAAAAACTCCGATGCCATTATTTTACCCGGTGTGGGTTCTTTTAAATCAGCAATGGACAATTTAAGAAAACTTAATCTTGTTGACACAATCGTAAGCGAAATTAAATCAAAAAAGCCGTTTTTGGGCATATGTCTTGGTATGCAGGTGCTTTTTGAGAAAAGCGAGGAAGGCAATACGTCGGGGCTTGGCATATTGAAAGGAAAAGTAAAAAGATTCAAGCACAGTCTGAAAGTGCCTCATATGGGTTGGAATACCGTCAGGAAAAAATCCAGAAACAATCTGTTTGAAGACATTCCTGATGAATCATTTTTTTATTTTGTTCATTCTTATTATGTGGGTCCCCTGGATAAATCAATAATTGTTGGAGAGACAGAGTATGGTATTAAGTTTGCTTCAGCAATTGCTGGAGACAATATATACGGAGTGCAATTTCATCCAGAAAAAAGTCAGAGTGTCGGACTGAAGTTAATTAATAATTTTATCTATGCTTGCAAAAAGAATAATACCATGTCTTGATGTTAAAGACGGCAGGGTTGTTAAGGGCATAAATTTTGTAAATTTGAAAGATGCCGGCGACCCGGCGGAGAATGCCAGGATTTATGATAAAGAGCAGGCAGACGAACTTGTATTCCTTGATATAACCGCTTCCTCGGATAAAAGGAAAATTATGGTGGACGTAGTGAAAAGGGTTGCCGAACAAATCTTTATTCCTTTTACCGTAGGCGGTGGGATACGAACTAACGATGACATAAGAGAATTGTTAAACAGCGGAGCCGACAAGGTTTCAATAAATACATCCGCAGTGAAAAATCCTGATTTGATAAACAAGTCTTCAGAGATGTTTGGCAGCCAGTGTATTGTTGTAGCGATAGATGCAAAACGTATAGACAATAATAAATGGAAAGTATATATAAACGGGGGCAGGACACCGACAGAACTCGATGCGGTAAAATGGGCAAAGGAATGCGAACAACGTGGCGCGGGCGAGATTCTGTTGACTTCAATGGACTGTGACGGAACAAAACTTGGTTATGACATTGAACTTACAAGAAAAATTTCTGATTCAGTCGGTATACCCGTTATTGCTTCAGGCGGTGCGGGAAAACTTGAGCATTTATACGAGGCAATAGTTAAAGGTAATGCTGATGCAGTATTGGTGGCATCATTGTTCCATTATAAAGAATACACAGTCCGACAGGCAAAGGAATACCTTATGGAGAGGAATATATCTGTCCGGATTTGATAATTATTTTTTTATATATTATAATTAGTAACTAAAAAATTTATATGAAGGAGGAGAGAGAACTATGTCGGACAAGATTTTAAAACTTTTGGGAAATGATGCCAAGGATTTACTGGAACATAAATGTAAAACAGTATCAAAAGAAGACCTGCATTTACCCGGACCAGATTTCGTAGATAGAATTTTAACAAATTCTGACAGACCGAGCAATGTTTTAAGAAACCTGCAGTCGGTTTTTAATCACGGCAGATTGGCCTCTACCGGATACCTTTCAATTCTTCCTGTTGACCAGGGGATTGAACATTCGGCAGGTGCTTCTTTTGCACCTAACCCGATTTATTTTGACCCGGAAAATATAGTCAAACTTGCTATTGAAGGCGGCTGCAATGCCGTTGCCTCAACACTTGGTATCCTGGGAATCGTTTCAAGGAAATATGCACACAAGATACCTTTCATTGTAAAAATTAATCATAATGAATTCCTAACATATCCGAATAAGTATGACCAGAGGATGTTTGCTTCTGTCAGGCAGGCATTTAATATGGGTGCAGTAGCCGTCGGCGCAACAATTTATTACGGTTCGGATGAATCCTCCAGGCAGATAGAAGAAATTACACAATCTTTTGAGGAAGCACACGATATGGGTATGTTTACAGTCCTGTGGACTTATTTGAGAAATTCAAATTTTAAGAAAGATGGTGTTGATTATCATACTGCTGCTGATTTAACCGGACAGGCAAATTATCTTGGGGTAACAATAGAGGCAGATATTGTCAAACAAAAACAGCCGGAATGTAACGGCGGTTTTAATGTACTGAAATTTGGTAAAACTCATCCTTTTGTATATGAAAAACTGACTTCAAACCATCCGATAGACCTGACACGGTATCAGGTTATAAACTGCTATATGGGCAGAGTTCCGCTGATTAATTCCGGAGGGGCTTCAGGAAAAGATGACCTCGCACAGGCTGCCAGGACCGCTGTAATTAACAAAAGAGCAGGTGGTACCGGGCTCATTTCAGGGAGAAAGGCTTTCCAGAAGCCGATGAAAGAAGGCGTGGAACTTTTTAGCGTAGTACAGGATGTTTATCTCAGCAAGGATATAACTATCGCCTGATTTCATTACTGAATAATTTAAGGGATATATTTTGTTAAAATATATCCCTTATGTATTTTAATAGGTGTAATTTATGAAAGTCAAAGTTTTATTGTTAATGTTGATTTCTTTGTTTGTAGGTTTACTCGGTTATGAAATTGGGCTGAACCCCAAACAATCAATTGCAATTTCAATTTTCTCTGCATCAATTTTAGGGACACTGTTTTTCTGGGAATTCAGGTTGAGTTTTGTGTTTGTTGGCAGTGGTATCTTGTTGTTGGCAAAAGTTATAGATTTAGAAAATTTTATTAAGTTCGCTTCATTAGACGTTATACTGTTTCTGATTGGGATGATGATTGTAATATCTATGTTGAAAGAAGCAGGTTTTTTTATGTGGCTGATAAGCAGGGTGTTGCGGGTAAAAAACCTTACCGGGAGGAAATTGTTCATAATTCTTATGTTTATTTCCTCATTGCTGTCCGGTTTAATGGATGAAGTGACATCAATTATAACAATGGTTACGGTTATACTTGAAATATCTGATTTTCTTGATGTTAACCCTGTTCCTCTGTTAATTTCTTCAGTATTTGCAACCAATATCGGTTCTGCCCAGACAGTGCTCGGAAATCCGATTGGTGTATTGATTGCAGCAAGAGGAAAACTCTCATTTGAAGATTTTTTAATAAATGCATTACCCGTTTCACTGGTAGTTCTGGTAATTACAACATTTTTACTTCTGATATGGTATAGAGATTATATAAAAGATATTTCTAAAAAGCTTAAAGGACATAATGAAAATAAGTTTTTTCTACAGCTAATATCTGTTCCGTCTGACCGCAAGACAAAAATAAGTATGATAATTTTTGGTATTACAGTACTGCTTATTGGTTTACATCGCAGGTTAGAATTGCTTTTTGGAGTTGAAGAAAATACTTTGCTGATTTTATTACCGATAATTTCTGCCGGATTGGTGATGGTATACAGACATGATAAAGCACGTTATTATGTGGAACATGAGGTTGAATGGAATGCACTATTGTTCTTTTTATTTTTATTTGCACAGGCAGGCGTCATACAGGCATCCGGTATAGGAAGTTTTATAGCAGAGAAAATCGTTTCTCTTATAGGAAACCATCCCAATATTCTATCGTTTGTAGTGTTGTTTTCAAGTGGTTTTCTATCCGGCACGCTGGACAATGTTGTAGTTGTTTCTTCTTATATTCCAGTGATAAAAAGTTTATCTGCACTCCATGTAAGTTTAACCCCCCTCTGGTGGGCATTATTGTTTGGTGCTTGTTATGGCGGCAATATAACGATAATAGGTTCTACTGCAAACATTGTTGCCATGGGAATACTTGAAAAACAAAAGAATATTAAAATAAACTTTTTTGAATGGTTTAAGATAGGTTTAATTGTTGGTATATTGAGCATGGCAATCTCGTATTTAGCAATAATTTTTACTCAAGTATAAAAATCTAAAGATTTAATTCCTGGAGTTACCCCAATAAATTGGGGAATCCCTTTGGAACCCCGAACTTGTTCGGGTTTACTTGAAGAAATTATAAAATATCCTCAACAAGTTGAGGATTCCCGAACTTGTTCGGGCTTTCTTGAAAAATTTATAAAAAACTATTGACATAAGGTTAATTTTATGTTAAAATTATAATATAAGGAAAACAAAGTAAAGGAGAACACATTGTCTGTATTAAAGAAATGTCATAAAACCCTTAGACGATATTTAACTATAATTTTTGTCCCCCATACTTCTACCAAGACTGTCCGATTTACCTTTACCATCTCTTTCTTGCTTTTCCTGTTTATTCTCTGGTCAGGTGTAACTATATGGGCGGGATATGTTACGGGCAGACATTTTGAGTATTGGAAAGTCAAACTTGACCGTGAAACTATCAGATTTAAGTTGCTGTTTTTTGCTGACCAGGTAAGGAAATCACAGGAATTGTTAGAGCAGGTGAAAGAAAGGGATTTGCAGTTACGGGCGTTACTTGAGATGAAGACAAAAAAGGAGATTATTACAAGAGAGGCAGATGAAGGAAGGGGAGGACCGGGACCAAAAGACCAATTGTATCTTGAGAAATTACTGGAGAAAAAAGTTGATGAACTTGCAATACATGATTTGCGCTGGCAGTCACAATCAGTTCACAAAGAAACGGTTGATAGACTTGAAAGTATCTCGCAAATACAAAATTACATATCATATCAATCAGGATTATATAAAGCCACACCTAACACTTGGCCGGCGGAAGGAAGAATTACTTCACCGTTTGGATTCAGGAAACATCCATTGACCGGCAGAACCGAGTTCCACAGCGGGCTTGATATAGCTAATGAAAAAGGCACCGAGATACATTCTACTGCTGACGGAGTTGTTGAATTTACAGGGTGGACTTTTGGATATGGACGGTTAATAATTATAAACCATAGTTTTGGTTATCAGACATATTACAGCCATGCGCAGAAAATACTCGTAAAAGAGGGCGAGAAAGTTAAACGCGGGCAACTCATTGCTCTTATGGGTGACAGTGGTACTACAACAGGTGTACATGTGCACTATGAAGTCAGGTATAAAGGTAAGTCGCTGAACCCGTATGGGTTTCTTGACAGAGACAATTTCTTTAAGAGAGGTGAAAGATATGTTTGGAAAAAAAGCAGAAACTAAATTAGAAACAATAATTGGTCCTGACACACTTTGTCAGGGGACAATCAGAACAAAAGGTGTTGTGCGAATTGACGGTAAACTTGAAGGCGGAGTGCTTGAAGCGGCAAATGTTATTGTCGGTGATGAGGGGCAGATACAGGGAGATATAAATACAAAAAAAGCAATTATCGGCGGTACTATTACGGGAAATATAACCGCTACAGAAAATCTGGAAATAATGGGAAATGCACAGGTATTAGGTGACATACATACTGCGTTATTGAGTATAGCTGAAGGTGCTGTTTTTGAAGGACATTGTGTAATGATGGCTGACAAGAGTAAAGTTATTGATATGGATACAGAATCAACAGCATCAGTCAGACATCGCTAATAATACAATCCCAAACTTTCATTTCAATGTTCTCACTAATTTCTCAATCATTTTTTCTATAGTTTGTTTTTCGTTTGGGTCGGTTATGTATTTTAAATAGTTTTTATATGAATCCACCGATTTCTTAAAATCACCATTTTTTTGGTATGCAAGTCCTAAATTATAGTAAGCAAGGTAATAATCCGGTGACCTGCTTAACAGGTTTTCAAATATAGAAATCGCTTCAGTGTAATTTTTATGGTCTAGTTCCAGCAGTCCGAGTTCGTTTAATGATTGTGGATAGAAGCCTTTCTTTACAGATTCTCTGAAGTATTTTTCTGCTGATTCCATATCTCCCTGTGACCTGTAAGAAACACCTATGTTATAAAGTAGCGAACAATCATCAGGTTTTAATTTTAACGCTTTACTGAAAAGGTTTATTGCATTATCGTATTTCTTTTCCCTGTATTCAATTGTGCCCAAATTATTCAATGCCTCGGACATCTCCGGCTCTATAATGAGAGACGTTTTGTAGTGTTGCTGTGCTTTGGTATGAATTCCAGCCCCCGCATACTCAATCCCCAGGTTATTATGCGCAGCAGCATAATAGGTAAGAATTCTTTTAGTGAAAAAATCTTTATACAGGTCAGTATGAAATTTCCCGCGATAAATATAGAGATTAAACAGGTTCTCTGCATTGTTAAACAGTTCCAACCCTTCCTTCCTGCCTATAACGGACAGTAGTCCCTGCGGGAACGCGGTATGTCCTTCGGGAGTTTTTACAGATACATCAGTATAGATTTCCCTTGTATTTAAGTTGTATTCAAATAGTGCCCTGACAAATTTCTGTGCCGACTCTAATTTCCTGCCCGGAAGGATTTCCGGATATAACTTTTTGATTCTTTCATAACCCCAGAATGTGCGGAAATATGTTGCTAATTTCACGTCTTCCCTTTTTTTGTTGCATACCTGAAGATATGTTGTAATAAACGTGGTGGGGTCATCAGGGTTATACAGGATGGAGCCGGGTTTAATGGTCTGCAAAACATTTTTTCCAAAGTCATAGGCAAAAAAATGGCTCCTGACATTTTGATACGGGATATTTTGTACAAAAAGATACACCGGCAGTATTAAAAATACTAATGATAGAATTTTCAACCGTGAACTAAACAGTCTGGCTAAGGTATACCCGACAAACAGGACAAAAATCATATTGGGTAAAACAAGATGAGGTTCAAGAATGGGCAGAGTGGTTTTTTCTCCTGGCGGTAGGTTTGACAGCAGGAAGAATCCGATACCTGCAATCAGAAAATTCGTTAATAACAGGCCGGAGGTCTTTTTAATAAATGAGTAATAAATTCCGATAATGCCAAGGATAAGACCTGTTATACCAAACTGGTCAAGGACTGCGTTCGTAAACAGTTTGCATTGTGCTGTTATGGATGAAACTGACCACATAAATTTACTCTGTTCAGGATGCAGTTTTAGCCCGCCGTAGTCTGCTCTTGTTACAACTCGTAGAAAGTTTTTCAGATTTTCCGGATTACCCCAATCAAGCACAGGGTCAAGAGCAGACCTCAGTGGGAGATATAAATATATTGACAGACCTAAAAAGAAGTATATAAGAATAACTAAATGGTTATGGAATTTAATGCCAGCGAATCTTTGTTTCTGATTTTGTTGCAAGTACCAAAAACCAATTCCCGGAAGAAGCAATATTAATGTGGGATGGCTTGAGAGTCCCAATCCGAAAACAAATGCAGAAAGCAGCAGATATTTAATAGATAGCGTGAGGTTCGTTTTCTGGCCGGATGTTTTAAGTAGAATATAAACCAGTAAAACTGCAAAGAAAGCAGACAGGGTGTACATTTCTGATACATGTGCCAGTGACCACACCGCATTGGAAACCCCAAACATAAGACCCGCTATTGTGCCGGCCAGAATACTGTCAAATACAATAGTAATAATCGCTACAGTTACAGCGGCAAAAAATATTGATACAAGATTTATTTTGTAAGCAATATTACCCCAGGGTATGAGAATTGTAGCTATTTTTCCCAGTATGGAATATAATGGATAGCCGGGCGGATGCGGTATACCCAGGGTATAACCGGCAGCAATCAAGTCGCCGCTGTCACGGTAAGGGGCTATGGTTGGATATGCGGTGAATATATAGACGGCGAATATAACAATGAAGATAACAAAAGGAAGTAATTTATTGAATAATTTATTGTAGCCGCAGGCTTTAGCCTGCGATATATTACTATACGAGTTCATACGGATTAACGTCAAAGGTTATACGCGCATTATGCTCCGGTTTATATGCTCCAAGTTTTGCACCCACTTCTTCAGTCCTGCCGGGGTCTATTTTTAACAGTATCTGCTGACGATATTCACTCCGTAACTTTATATGATACGGTTCAACGGGACCGAGGATAGTGATTCTATCTTTGAAAGTTTCCTGCAGAAAACCGGACATTTTCTGTGCTTCATTCAGGACATTGTTTTTATTTCTGCCGTGAACAACGATATTTATCAGTCGATTAAAAGGCGGATAGCCGAGTTCTTTTCTGTGAACGAGTTCACTGTTATAAAATTTTTTCCAGTCAAGTTTTTTAAGAGTATTGAAAATATAATGGTCGCTATTTCGTGTCTGGATAAGGATTGTGCTTTTTTTATCCGCAGGATTATCTGATTTATTCAGTATATCGGATAATTTATAAACTAACTGGAATGCCCGCTCCGCTGACCTGAAATCAGGCAGATGAAGTAAGGTATCAACATCAAGAATTGACAATAAAGTTATCTTGCGGAAAATATCCGCAGGATTATCTAATTTATCCGCTGAATTAATTTTGGGTTCTAATTGTAATAACGACTGTGTGCCGATTAATAAATCAATCCTGTCAGAGGCAATCTCTTCCACAGATTGATGGATATCTTTTTCTGTTTTGAGCGTACTGCTGTCAATACGCATAACTCTCAGATGGGGGAAAACCCTTTTAATCTCATCTTCAATCTTTTCTATCCCTGAAGAAAGGAAGCGCAGGTTTTTACTCCCGCAGGTTGGACATGCTTCACTGAATTTTTCAGTGAATGAACAATACCTGCATTTTAATAATGATTCTTTCTCGTGATAGACAAGAGATATACCGCATTCAGGACATTTTCTTGTAGTACCGCAGGTTGGACAGAACAGGACGTTTACGTACCCTTTTCGGTTCAGGAAGATTACCGATATTTCATTCTTTGCCAGTCTTTGTTCTATTTCAGTTTTTAATTCGTTTGAAAACACTGTTTTTGTTTCCTTCAAGTCAATGATTTTTACATTAAATTCAGGTTTTTCAAATGAGTCCTTTGAACCGTATTTGTTTTTAATCATACGGTATTTCTTTGTCTTATAGTAGTAATAAGATTCCAGTGAGGGGATTCTGCTGCCGAGTATAACCACAGAACCCGTCAGTTTACTGCGTTCCATTGCTGCATCAATAGTATTATACATAGGTTTCTGCTGGTTTTTATAAGACTGGTCAGTTTCGTCTTCAATGATTATCGTCTTAAGTTTTCCAAATGGCATAAACAGGGCCATCCTCGTCCCCAGGGTAATCTTCATTTTGTTGTTAAGCGTATCTATCCAGTTTATGTATCTCTGTTTGGGTGTGATTCCGCTATGAAAAATATTTACAACATTGCCGAAAACATCTGATAGACGTTTTATAAAATCCGTTATGAAAAAGATCTCCGGCACAAGGAGTATGCATTCTCCGTTCTTTAAAGATTCTGACAGAAGGTTTATATACATTTCCATTCTTTCTTTCCGGGGCAGGTTGGTCAGCAGGAATATACCTGGCTTATTATGTTTTGGGATGAACGTCATCTGTTCTGGCGGGAGTATTGTATCAGTTTTGTTTATATTGACAGAAAAAATAGAGTCCAGAGTTTCGCCCAGCGAGCACACATAATTGTTGCTTATAATTTCAGCTAATTTAAGCAGTTCCGTCGTAATTATGGGTATATCATCTACCACGCCGGATATGTCTTTAAGGTAACTTTGCCCGGTAGTTTCATTTATACTAACCACATACCCTTTTTCTTTGCGGTTGCCGAACGGGATAAGAACCCGCTGCCCTGCTGAAATTTTATTTTCTAATTCCTTCGGTATGCGGTATGAAAAAAGTTTTCGGACAGGAATCGGCAGTGCAACTTCTGCAATCATTTTTGTTTTTCCAGTTCTGACCTGAGAAGCTTCATATCATGCCAGACATCTTTTTTTAAAGACGGGTTGCGCAGTAGAGCTGCGGGGTGATATGTTGGCAGAATTCTCATAATGTCATTCTGACCCCGCCACGGCGGGGGAAGAATCTCATGTATCCTTCCCCGTAATTTTGATATGCCTTCTGTAGTATTTAACAATGTCTGAGCAGCAGAACTACCCAGGGCACATACTATTTTAGGTTTGATAATCTCTATCTGTTTGTATAAATACTGCAGACACTCTGCGGATTCCTCCCGTGTAGGGGGCCTGTCGTTACCATGTAGTTCAGGATTGGAAGGGTTTACCATAGGATGACATTTTACAATATTTGCTATATACACGCTTTCACGGTTAAGCCCTATTGACTCTATTATTTTTGTAAGCAGCTGCCCTGCCCTGCCGACGAAAGGTTTACCTTCACGGTCTTCAGCATATCCCGGGCCTTCGCCGACAAACATTACTTTACTATTCGGGCTGCCTTCTCCAAATACAGATTTTATACGCGCTAAACCCAGGCTGCATTTCTTGCATTTATTCACTTTCTCACGCAGTGCACTTAGTGCAGATAACTTTTCATCCCTCTCTCCCTGGGGAATATCGTCTATCCCGAACATTTTTTCTTCTTCCAGATATTGTTTTAATGATTTTATATAATTTATATAATTTTGGGGACACATCACTTAATTACCTTCTTTTGCATAACTGAAATTTTCAAATGGATATATTTTATTCTGTTCACTTAACGTTACAGCAGGGTAAATTCAGACCTCGCAAACGAGCCTCGCCGTGTTCTCCAAAGACATCCTATCGGGGAGCCCCGGCCACTCATTTGCTCGGTTGACTGAATTTTCTTTTCCTGCTTTCACTCATGTTCACTCCATAAAACATATCCATTTGTATTTCAACCAAAAAGCCAAAAATCATTAAATTTCCGAGAAAAAATGCAAGCATCCCAATTCTTTTTCAAGTCTGAAACCGATTACCTATTATTGATTGCTTGGCAATTTAAATGGAACTGAAGCAAATTTCAAATCAGGAAAAACCTGATAAATAACCTCTGATTTATTTTCTTCGTTGTAGTAAATCAATATTTCAGCCCTAAATTTAAAATTATAGCTTTTCAATTTTTCATTAAGTTTGCGAAACATATCGTTGTCTATATATCCTCCGCCCGATAATAAAATTAGTAGATTTGTACTTCCTAAATTATTGCCATAGTGAGATATTTTCTTTTTTATAAATTCAGAGAACGTATCAATATTTAATTCCTTTTCAACATATCTTTTAAGCTGGAATTCGCTTAGTTGCTTATTAAAAAGGATTCCGAAGTCAGTCAAATCGGATTCTTTAATCGCTTTTTTAAGATCAACCAAAGATTTAATATCTTTTTGTGGATTAATATTATCTTTTAGTACAAAACAAATTTGACTTCCTTTTGGATAGAATTTTAATAAACCAAATAATGCAATAAACATTTCAATTTCATTTTTATCCTTTATTTTAGCTGCTTTAGCAATCTTATGCATTTTCTGAATATTGTTTTCCGAATTGTCAAAAGTATAACCTTTTCTAGATAATCTTTCGTCTAAGCCAGCTCTAAATAAGTTTTCTAATTCTATTTTTTCTAAACAAACCATGTGTTTTCGTTTCAAGTAATTCATTTCGGATAAATTATTTGAGTTTGGTGATAGTCTTTACTTATTTACTATTTGTGCTACTAACTATACTATTTACTTTAATTATACTGCTTTATGTTAATTGTTTTTGAGTTATCGTCTATAATAACATCAGACAAATGCAATATGCATCAATGCTTTTTAACCGTAACCTAAATGGTAAATAAAACAGAATAATAAAAGTCCAAAGGCATCTCAATACATTTCCCTTATTATTATAGCAAAAATAATTCAAAAAAACATTATCTTGTGTATTGAGAATATCATCGTGCTAAACTTATAGAATGAACATTTTAACGATTGATAAGATAGGACTTTTAAGTGAGTGTCGGTTGACTTTCTCGTCAGAATTTCTTATATTACATAATAATGGGATATAACTTAAAATAAAACCATATCCGTTATGTTAATTGTTTTTTTAACCAGAAATATAGGTCAAAAGAACATAAAGAAGATTTATGTGGTTGGCTAAATTCATTGTAATCTGACGGTAATTTGTTATGATTCCACTTTTAGATAGGATATTTACCACATTACAATTATGTTAAAAGTTGTTCAATTATGTTAATTGTTTACAAATCACCTTTTTCTAAAAAGATATTTAATCGTCAACAAAAAGACAAGAAGGAAAAACTTTTAACATAAACTGCTTTTGGGAGGCAATTTCAAGGACTGTGGAAGGGAGATATAGGAAAGTCAATTGGAATTTAATTACCTCCGTCCCCATTATTTTATTCGGAGAGCCTCAGCATCATTCCGCTCTTGCGTGATTTGTAAAAAGCCCTGCCAAGCATATAGAAAAGAATAAAAACGTATATCAATGTAAGCCCGAACCCTTTAATCAAAGGATACCTGAAAGTTAATGGGAACCCGTAGCCCAACCGGAAATACTCCAGAAAATATGTTAATGGCAGGAGCTGTGCCATCCAGACAAAAAACTTCGGCAGGTACGTTACAGGATAGTATATACCGCAGACCAGCATGCTGAGGATTGATAATGTCCAGGCAATTATATCAATCCTTTGGCCGTATAATAAAACCCAGAAACATACAAACATACCGAGAATCAATGCATAGAGCAGTATCCCCGCAAGAGAAATGGCGACAATATCTATTGACGGTAACTTAAATCCAAATGACAGCCAGGAAAATATACCCAGCAGGACGAATACCACTGTCCCCCGCACAATACCGAATAACCAGGCTCCTATAATATAATCATATTGTGAAATGGGTGCCAGAAAAGTCTGTTTAATACTTTTTGACCAGACATCGTATAAGAGACTGTAAGATACATCCAGTTGTGTTACCTGTAATACCCCGGAATAAATAGCTCCTATTAATAGAAAAGACCGCATTTTATCTTCCAGAGACAAAAAATCACCCATTAACCCGATAGATACCAGACCTATTGCAGGCCAGAATATCATTTCCAGAAACGGGAACAGATTTCTTTTTGCAAAAGCATAGTTGCGGTAAGTAAAAGCTAAAACCCTATTTATTGGTAAGTTCAATGAATGCTTCCTCCAGAGTATTGGTTTTTGTAATCTCTCTCAATTCAGTACTGGTGCCTAATGCGAGAATTTTGCCATCTTTTATAAATGCAATACGGTCACAGAGTTCCTCTGCTTCCAGCATATAGTGTGTGGTCAGGACAATACTGATTTTCCTTTCCTCCTGGAATCTTTTTATCATTTTTCGTATTTTCTGCGATATATCGGGGTCTAATCCGATAGTCGGTTCATCCAGCAGCAGTAGCTCGGGACTGTTTATCAGGGATTTAGCGAGTGCAAGTTTCTGTTTCGTGCCGGTGGACAGGTTATCATAGCGTGTCCTGGCAAATTTATTCAGTTCAAACATATCTATACATTCACTTATTATCTTTTTGCGTTCAGTCCTATTGAGATTGTATAACATTGCATAAAAATTCAGATTTTCTTCCACCGTTAAACTCCACGGGAAATTCGGGTTGCCGGAAATCATGTTTATTTTGTTTTTCACAGCGTTATCAAATTTACGAGTGACATTTTTGTCCAGTATCCATACTTCACCGCTATCAGGTATAAGCTGGGACGAGAAAATATTGAGAAGCGTAGTCTTTCCGGCGCCGTTTGGCCCCAGGACGCCGAACAATTCACCCTGCTGGATAGAAAGAGTTATATCCTGTAGGGCAAGAGTTTTATTTCTGCCCCAAAAACCGCTTGTATAAGTTTTAGACAACGATTTAGTTTTAATTATGTATTCCATAATCTGCAAACCTTGCCAACAGTTTGAGTTTATCGAGTATAGACCTGTCGGTGAAAACGGTGTTGTTGTGGGGTTAAATATTAGGATTGTTGTGGTTGAGACTGTTGTTGGTTTTGTTGTTTGTTTTGACGTTCTGCTCGTCTACTTTTACTCCCGTAGATAAAAGTCCAGACCAAACCCCCGATATTTACACTACCTACTATGGCAGCTGGATATGGATAATTGTTTTTAACAAGATAAACCGCAAGACCGAAAAAAACAAGTGAAATTATTAGAGCCGATAGTATACCTAATTTTGAGTTAAATATATCAGAATTTATTACCCTTTTTTCAAGATATTGACGGTGTGCGGATTGCTCCTCTGCCATTTTTAGTAGTCTATCGGCTGACCCAGGAACAATCTTGTTATAGTCTTCTAACATTTTAGGTGGGGGGGAGTGGTCCTATAAAAGTTTGTTGGACTTGAATTGCCTGTAATCTATTCTGTTCTGGAAATTTTAAAAGGTCGTCTTTAGACATTATTTTGAAATTGTTTCGAAGGCTAACATTAATTGCTCACCCACAGCCTTCCAATCACTTCTAATTGATTCTATATCTGCTTCTTCTGGGGTTTCGTTCCCGTTGTACTCATTTAATGTTGTGCCAATATCCATTGTTCTGCCGATCCCTTCTATAAAAGATGGTCTGGCAAATAATCTTGCTGAATATTTAAGAAATAAAACGTCCATTTTACCTCCCCACTACAACAATTATACCATAAGAATTTATGTTTGTCAACGGAAATGAACGGAAATCACCATGGTCAATACTTATCATTACCCTCTTTCCATAGGAACATATTCATAAGTTGATACTTTTCCTTAAAAACTTATTTACTCTTATTAATTTTTTTATCTGGGATCCTCCACTTAAGCCTTAAAAATAAAAATTATGTTCATGTTCAAGTTGCCTACTTATATACGTAATTATACCTCATTTTTTCCCAGTTTGTCAAATGAAACCGCCGTCAGATGGACTTTTAGGGTCACAAAATATTTTTTGGCACCAGAATTGCAGGATTTACCCGGTTCTGAAGATACCCCTCTCGTAAAATATTCCATTTCCATTTGTGGAATGCAGGTTCATTGCTAACGGGGTTTCATATAAAGGGTTTCTATATATTTCCAGATGAACTTTGCTAAACGTTGTTTTGTAAGGGGGGGTATTTTGATAATATGGCTGTTTTTATTTATGATAAACCCGGAGGTGTTTTTACTGCCGATACTCTGGACGGGATTAGCGACTATAAAATCAAGATTTTTTGATTTGAGTTTGTTTAAAGCATTAGCCATAAGATTTTCTGTTTCAACTGCAAATCCCACCACAATCTTTTTTTTCCTGCAGGACATTCCGGTCAAAGAGGACAGTATGTCAATATTTCTGGTTAAATGTAAATTAAGCGTTCTTACCTTGAGTTTATTTTTAAATATTTTTTTCAATCTAAAGTCACTGACAGCAGCAGAGAAAATTGATATATCCGCTTCAGGGAAATATTTTCTGGCAACTCCATACATTTCTTTTGTTGTATTGACATAAATTGTCTTTACATTTTTGGGTGCAATTAAATGTGTCGGTCCGGAGACAAGTATAACTCTTGCATTGGCTCTGCCTGCACATCCTGCAATCATATATCCCATCAGACCGCTGGATGCGTTTGTGATAAATCGGACGGGGTCAATGTATTCTCTGGTTGGACCGGCCGTAATAAGAACGACAGGATTTTTTGGGGGATGCATTAGGTTTTAGATAAGTTGTTTTATTTTAATGACAATTTTTTCTATATCTGCAAGTCTGCCGCACCCTTCTTCGCCACACGCTAATTCACCTTTTTCCGGACCGATGAATTTATGGCCCGCGTTTATCAATTTCCTGACATTTTCCTGAGTCAAAGGATTTGACCACATATTTGCGTTCATAGCAGGACATATCAGCACGGGTTTTTTTGTGGCAAGGACTACGCTGGTTAACAAATCATTTGCCCTGCCGGTTGCTAACCGGGCAATTATATCTGCGGTAGCAGGAGCAATTACAATTATGCCGGCTTTTTTTGACAATGAGATGTGTTTCGGGTCAGAACAGTATTCAGAAAACAAATCTGTATAGACATTTTCACAGGAGAGGGTTTGTATTGTCAGCGGTGTGATAAATTGCTGTGCAGAATCTGTCATAATGCAAACTACCCTATAGTTTTTCTTTTTAAGGGTTCTTATAAGTTCGCAGGATTTATATGCGGCGATACTTCCACAAATTCCGAGAATTATTGTTTTATCTTCTTCTTTCATCTCTAAACCGTTCAGTTAAACTCTTTCGGGTAATTACGGGTGGAAGGTGCTCTATCTTTTCTATTTCAATCTTTCCCGCAAGGATATCCTTGAGCGCAGAATCAAGCACCTGAGAATAAGGTATATTTCTGTATTCCTCATTTTGGTATAATTCATGTGCCCATCTCACAGCAAGGGCTACAAGTTTGTTCCTGCTGACGCCTGCATCAAGAGGCATTTTTTCTACTACCGGTACCGGTTGTTCTTCTTTTTCTTTTTTCTCTTTAGCCAATTTCCCTCCTTAATTGTGCTCGGATTCAATTATTGAACACACCTGTTTAGCAGTATCTGTGAGTTTTTTATTTATCACTATATATTCGTAATCTTTGCTTTGTTTAATCTCTTTCCCGGCGTTTTTCAGTCTAGTTTCTATTGTTTCTTTATCGTCCAGACCGCGTTTCTGTAATCTTTGTTTCAGGACTTTCAGTGAAGGGGGAAGTATGAATATAGACACTGCATCAGGATAAATTCTTTTTATTTTTTTAGCACCCTGGACATCTATTGCGAGGATTATGTCATTACCCCGCGAAATTGTCTTTTCTAAAAAATCTTTTGGAGTACCGTAATAGTAATTGTGAACAAGAGCATATTCAATAAGTTTATTTTGTCTTATGTATTTTTTAAATTCATCTTCTGTGACAAAGAAATAATCCCTGCCGTTTTTCTCGCCCCTGCGCGGAGGCCGTGTTGTCAAAGAAATGGAAAATTTTATTGCAGGTATAAATTTCCTGACTTCCCTGCAGACCGCTGTCTTACCTCCGCCTGATGGTGATGAAATTACAATAACAAGTCCTTTTTTCATAGCGAACTATTATATATTATTAATATAAAAGAAGTCAATTTTTCAGGGTAGCGTCCCGATTTATCGGGACGAACAGGGCCCGAGGGGACTTGAACCCCTAACCTGCTGGTTCGAAGCCAGACGCTCTATCCAGTTGAGCTACGGGCCCGTCTTGTTGATAATATTTTATAAAAAGCGGGGTTTTTAATCAAGCTGTTTGCGGTTTTGTCGTCTTTTTAGACGGAAAGCGAAAAAAAGAGTCCCCGAAGGGACCCTCTTTTAAGACAAAGTAACGGTTAGCCTTACCAATATTATTGTACCATACCATAAGAATTTCTGTTTGGCAACGGAACCCCTTGATTTTGATAATTTTATGTGTTATAATAATTATATTAGGAGATTACCTCATGAAGAGGCAAAACAATGAAATTGTCTCAATTGGAAGAGGGGTGGCCTTGCAGCCAGACAGAGTCTAAAAAAAATATTTTGTTTTAAAAACTTGGAAATATACCTTGCAAACCGCGGGTATATTTTTTAATGCCGATTTGATTTCTCTTTTAGAAGTATAAAAGAGAACAGTCGGCGTTTTTTATTTTAGATGGAGGTATATGAAAATTTTCTATTACATAGATTATAAAGCAGAAATATTATGGACCAAACAAAAATATTAGTTGTAGATGATGATGAAGGAATTTGTGAGATGATGACTAGATTCCTATTAAACGAAGGCTACGATGCGAGATATGTATTAGATGGATATGAAGCTATTAAGTTATCAAAAAAAGAACGTTTCAATTTAATATTTTTGGATATTATAATGCCAGGAATATCAGGTATTGACACAATTGAAGAAATAAAGAAGTATTTACCAGAGATAAAAACGATAATAACGACAGGCGCTCTGATTGACGGTAGCCTATTGGCAGAACTTAAGCGAAAAGGTGTTGCTGGATGTTTACAAAAACCATTTGATATAGAAAGAGTACTGGAAATTATTAAAGAAAATAAATAAATCGAGGTGACAATTTATTGGCGAGAGAACGACTGATAAAGAAAAACAAGCAATGAAAACAATTTTAGTAGTAGAGGACGAAGTAAGATTAGCACAACTTTATGAGATTGCCCTGAAGGAATCAGGATATAATGTAATTGTCGCAAATGATGGTACAACAGCATTAGACCATCTCAGTTCAAGCACACCTGATTTGATGATGCTTGACATAGGACTTCCTGATATTAGTGGATTGGAAATACTTAAAAAAATAAGAGAAAAGTCTGCAACTCTTCCAACAGTAGTAATGTGTACAGCAGATAAGGGTTTTAAAGAAAACCATAAAAACTACACATCTAAAATTTCAGCTTATTTTGAAAAACCAGTAGGACTTGGAGAATTACGCAAAAAGATTAAGGAATTACTTGGTGAATGATTTTTTTGCTAATTTCAGTCAATCCGGATTCCCAGGACGCACACAGTTGCCCTATAACGAACGATTCCGGCACCGGTGAGGATTTTATACCTGCTTTTTTTCGTCGGTGGGTGAAAATTTTTTATGCTGTTTTATTCACCTACTACTATACTTTTTTATTAGTTTGGTTAGTTCATTCACCAGTCCCGTTAATTCTGTTAATTTCTTTTCTAATTATTCTATCTTGCTCAATAATGCTATATAGTCAACGCCATCAACACCCGGAATTGTATTACACAATCCCTGGGCAAAATTATTATTTTAATCTACAATACCAGGTTCCCGTGTAGGTTTTCACAAATTATTCAAACATAATTGGCGATTTAGGATTTTACGATTACACGGATGCAACCAGGTTATTTGGAAAAGAGTTCATTTCACCACCAATAAAAAAGGGAAAAGGTGGAGTTGGTAAACCTGCCGAGATTCTTCAGGAAACCAAAAACAGGATATTTTCAGCATAAAACTTGACTTTCCGCATTTTATATGTTAATATAAGGACAGCGTTCCGTTAAAACGCAAATATTAAAGGAACGTATTCCTTTAATATGCAATAATTGAGGCGCGATAGGATGGTTAAATCACAAGAGATAGCAGATATTAATCCATGGTGGAAATTTGAAGATAGATTTCCTTTATTTGACCAGCAACTAAAAAGAGAAGGAACCTTTAAGATAGTTTTCAAAAGAAAATCACTTGAGTTAAAGCCTAATAACCTTTATATTATCAGGGGACCGAGACAGGTAGGTAAGACGTTCTGGATTAAACAAAAAATCAGGGAATTGATTAAGAAAGGTTCTGCCCCAAAATCCATACTCTATTTTTCCTGTGACATGAGCAAAACCCGCAAAGAGTTATCTTCTGCGATAAAATTTTATTTTGACAGTTTTGGTGTGGGAATGAATCCAATATATATATTCCTTGATGAAATTTCTTATATAAATGAATGGGCGTACGAATTAAAATCTTTATTTGATGCAGGGTCGTTCCAGAACAGTTGTGTTGTTGTGACAGGTTCTAATCCCTGGGATATCAAGAGCAAAAAAGAACGGCTTCCGGGTAGAGGTATAGAAGGAAATGAGAAGATGTTTTATCCATTGTCATTCAGGGAATTTGTTATACAAAGCGAAATCGTTAAAGATATTATCAGAAATTCTGACTATGATATGTCAGAATCACTGAAACAATTTTTTGACAAAAGAGAAACTTTTGCCAGAATTAATCTTGAGGACAGAGATGGTTTTATCGCTTCTGTTAAGAACCTGCTTCCTTTTGAGAAAGAATTACAGTTCTTCTTTACGCTCTACCTGCATACCGGGGGGTTTCCAGAATCAATAAATTCGCTATTAGACAGCATGTCAAACAGTAATAACAAACAGCAGAAAATTGATTCCAATATTTACGAGAAATATATCAATGTCCTCAAGGGCGATTTGGTAAGAGAAATCAAAAACGAGACTGCCTTGAGAGGTCTTATGGATGTCATTGTGCGATGCCAGTCCAGCCGGACTAATTTTGCAGATATAACCAAAGAAGTCGGCAGTTCCCCCGACCCTAAGACCATCGCAAGCTATAGCGACCTGTTGACAGAAAATCTTCTTGCAAGAATATTTTATTCATACGACTTTTCAAAACAGAATTTCAAAAACAGGGCAGATAAAAAAATCTACTTCTATGACCCTTTCATTTACTGTGCCGTTAAAGGATGGCTATCAGGAAAGGACGGGAATGAGTTATTCAATGACATTTTACTGAATAGTGAATTGAAGAGCATCATCGTAGAATCTATCATAGGTAATCATCTTGCCCTCATTGGCGAGCGAAGTCCGATGAAAGAAATGATTACATTTCTTTGGTTTTACTACGACCGTTCAAGAGAAATTGATTTTCTTTACAAAAAACAGGATGGCGAATTTACAGGTATAGAAGTGAAATACCGTAATAATGTTTCTCTCAAAGATGCCGCAAGGATAGACCGTATAAAGGAGTATTATATAATCAGCAAGGATACGGCAGATTTTCGGGAGACAGTGCCGATTATACCTGCGCCTCTATTTCTTTTTACATTGAAGACATCAGAGGGGCATCTGTGAAAAATCATTAACCAAAATTGATTGGCGATAGTACATTATCCGCAGGATTATCTAATTTATCCGCAGGATTATCTAATTTATGAAAAAGACATTAATATTGTCATTTCTGATTGTTGTCTGTATGGATTCCGGATGTCGTAATGCAAGGACAGAGGACACTGATAAAAGTTACAGTATTCTCCGTCAACAAATGGTTGAAACACAAATCAAATCACGCGGAGTGAGCAATAAAAGAGTGCTGAATGCTATGTTAAAAGTTGAACGGCATAAGTTTATACCGGAAGAAATCAGACATATGGCATATGAGGACTGTCCTTTGCCGATAGGTGAAGGGCAGACAATTTCACAACCTTATATTGTGGCGTATATGACAGAATTACTCAATTTAGAGGGTAATGAAAAAGTCCTGGAGATAGGCACTGGTTCGGGATACCAGGCGGCAATACTTGCTGAGTTATGTAAAGAGGTATATACAATTGAGATAATACCAGGCCTTGCAATAAAAGCAAAGAAACTATTGAGAAATATGAACTATAAGAACATAAAAGTTAAAATTGGTGATGGATACAAAGGCTGGGATAAATATGCGCCATTTGATTGTATTATAGTTACCTGTGCACCCGAAGAAATTCCTCAACCATTGATAGACCAACTTGCTGAAGGTGGCGGAATTGTCATACCTGTAGGTAAATATTATCAAGAACTTTTTTTAGTTACAAAAACAAAAGGTGAACTTATCAAAAAAAGTGTCCTGCCCGTCCGATTTGTCCCTATGATACATCAGAAAAAATAATGAATTTTGGGGAGATAATTATGCAGTTTGTCGTATCTAATCCGAACATCAGCACCAACATAACCTGCCATAATTCCAGGTCCAAAATTAACAAAAAAAGATTTGGTATAGCATCTCCGCCGAAATATGTCTCATCACAAAACCTTTCAAATTTATCCAGCACATATCCAAAATTTTTAAAGTTAATTTTATGAAACATATTTCACTTTTAAATTTTCCAGCGATGGGATAACTTCCGTTCCCCGTTCCAGATTCCGACAATCATATCTTTTGATTCCTGGCAATGCCGGATAACCTGTTCTATGTCCTGTCCCTGAATTTCGCATACAATCGGACCATTGTATTTGATTTCTTTCAACCGTTCATATGTACGCTGGAAATCAACCATATTATTTAAGTGAGGAGGTTGATGTTCCATATAACCACCCCAGTAATGGTTAATACCATTGTGATGAACTTCTGTAATTTTATCTTTGAATTCACTTATGTATGCAAAAAAACCTTCGTCAGTCCCGGCTGACATATATGCATGACCTATGTCAAGATTTATGCCCCAACCATTCACCCGGTCACATACATATTTCAGATAATCAAGACCTCCTGCTTCAAAACCCACAGGTATTCCTGTTTTTTTTGCTTTTGGCATTAAATGTTTAGCATAATCAACATTGTATTCCATAATACGTTCCATTTTGCGTATATATCCCCATGTGTTTCCTCCACCGTGATAAGTAACCGCAATAGCACCCAGTTTAACGCCAAGTTCAAAACATCTGTCAAAATATTCCCGGGTCAGTTTTCGGAGATGGCGGTTAGCACTGGAAAGGTTCCAATCTAAATGAGGTGAATGGACAGTGACCCAGTCAAAGACACTCAGGGCATCTTTCAATCTATCAATTTCTTTTTCTGTCGTTTCAAAGAGGTCTATGCCGACATTGGGATAGTTTTCCGGATAGCCTAATTGTGCCTGGTCAAGCGTGGGAACAATCTCAAACCCCTTGAACCCGGCCTTGTGGACCATGCGTATAGCATCATAAATGTTTTCTCCATGTGTAGATGGCATAAAGTGTGTGGAAATACCTATACGGTTTTGTATTAGACGCATCCATCCTCCCGTTCTATAACTTCTATCGTTGTACCTTTGCCTGTAAAGTCAAGACCTGACCCTCTTACTCTACATCGATGTCTGTCTTATAAAAAAACAGCCAGTCTAAGTGGCAACACACGCCTTCTTTTCAATGGTATCTGCAAAAATGCCAATAACCATTGGTCTGAAATAATCACCGCCGCATTCTATATGATTCCATATCATTCCACATTTTAACTTTCTGTCATAGACATCCTTTATGACCCGGAGTGCCTCTTTTCTCATTCCCATTATGTGAAGATGAACTGCGAATGCATATTCCAAGCCTGTCCATGGTTCATACTGCTGGAAAGAAACTCTTTTATTATCTTTATAGCCCCCATTTATGTAGCAGAAGCCATCTTCTCCGGGCGTATAATATGCTTTCATATATGTCGGGTCCATCTTCTTTCTGTTATATTTCAGACACGCTTTCAGATGTAATTTTATCATATCTTCCGGGAGAATGTGCCCCAACCCCGATAAATAACAGTACCAGTCCCCGGACAGTGCATCCAGTAAACAACTTTCATCCCTGCTTTTACCATCTGACCACAGTATAAAATATTTGCCATTCCATAATTTATCTATTATATTTTTCTTAACTATTTTGAAGTCTTCCCTGCACTTCTCTGCAAAAATTCTATCGTTGAGCATCTCTCCAGTTTTTATTCCAACTCTCAATGACGCTAACCACAAAACCGCTAAATATATACTGCACCCTTTCCATCCCCATGCATCAAAAGTCTGGTCAGGACCTTCTATATCGGGTATCTTATCTCCATCCGTATCCCAGTTATATGCTCCCGAGATTGCTTTTTTCACCTTTGGATACATCTCTCTTAGGAAATTTTTATCATTCCACAGAAAATAATTTCTGTACACCATAAGTACAAATTGCATATTCATATCTTTTCTGCGATATTCATCAATGTGCTTGAATGTCCCGGGGAAAAAGTGAGGAATCCACCCATCTTCTCTCTGGAATTTTGCCAATAATCTTATTCCTGCCTTCTCCAATTCCGGGAATAATTTTACATACAGCCAGGAACCGTAATATGCAACATCCGTTGTCTGCAGACCACAGCAGGAACAGCTTCCTTCCCAAACGCCAAACTTACCATCTTTTGTTAGCCAGCTTTGCTTCACAAAACTTGACAACTGTGCGGTATAACTGTCCTTTAGATATTGTGGTAAATTTTTACTGTAGGTTTTTTTATAAAAACCCTCCGTTTTTGCCCTCAACATTCCTTTATTTTTTACAGTATAGTCCATTACTTCTCTACAGGATTTAAAATAGTTTGTGTAATAATGTCCTATAAAGTTATTTTCATAATCTCTCATATCAGGAAAATACCAGCTGATAACTATTTCATCTTCAAACTTCTTCTCAAAAAATATTCCAGCGTAGTAAAAATTCTTTATATTACACCCCTGGTTTACTTCTGGTAATTTCCAGCTCCTGGCAAATGAATTAAATATGCCGGAACCGCACGGGGTATAAAATGCCTTTCCCTTTTCAGAATATAAACCCAGCTCTCCTTTTTCTGATTTTAGAAATACTTTCCTTCCCTCCATTTCTGTTTCGCTCAACATAGAAGAGGGGAATAGGAAACACAAATCCCCTCTCCCCCTTACTTTACATATTACATCTGGCAGGGAAGAATTTTTTATATCTCCCGGGATAAAAAACGATAGAAATTCAATTTCTACAGGTAATTCCGGGTAACTTAACTTTACTTTGGGAAATTCGCCCCTGTATCCTATTTTCTTTACTCCCTGAATAATCACATAAGGATTTATATAATCGTCAAGCTGTAATACATAAGTTTTATTTTTATATTTGTATAAGAAACAGGCATCCAGTGGCGGTTCTGCTCTCCAGTCATTAAATAACCTGCACTTATAAAATTTCCCGTCAGGTCTGAGTTCAAACCCTCCTGAGCCCAATCCCCCGACATAAACTCCGCTGCGAATTTGATTCCTTTTTGAATTGTCAATGAGTAATTCCATACCTTCCCCTTTCTATCCGCCTTCGCAGAGAACCACGACTTGAATCTTAGGAAAATATAATCCCAGGAGTTATAATCCCGATAAATCGGGGAATCCCAGGGTAAACCCTTAATCCCTGGAATTAATCCTTCAGGATTTTACTTGAAATTCATATTTACTGCCTTCATCAAGCATAGCTAAATAGTTTTCTAACTTAACATAGTTAGCAATGGTATTACCTGAGCCTAAAGCATACCCGCCTCCAGGTGCGCATTCGTAGAGGATTCTGGTTACTTCTTTGCGCACTTCTTTTTCACTTAACCGGGAGAGTATGTCCACATCAATTCCACCCAACACGGCAATCCTGTTGCCATATTTTTTCTTTGCCTCTGTGATTGGCATTATAACATTTTCATAGGAGTGTTTTGCATCTATGCCTACATAATCTATTAAATCGTCCATTACACTCTCCAGATTTCCGCAGGAATGCAATATAAGGGGGAGGTTCTTTCTGTGGGCGACTTCAACAATCTTTTTCTGCCATGGAAAGACATATTTCCTCAGCATTTCAGGTGAAATCATCGTTTGTGTCTTAAATCCCATATCATCACCCAGGGCAAGGGCACCAACATTGTCCATCCGGGTGAATGTATCAAATACTTTTTCTAAAGTCCATCCCACCCTGTCAAACATTTCCTGTATCAACCGGGGGTCTTCATAAATAGCATATGACATTGGTTCGTATCCCATCAGCCACATTACGTTTTCAAGTACACCCCCGGGACCCAGGGGAATCATCTTCATTCCGTCAGGAAGATTTTTTGACATTAGCTCAAATATTGAGAAATCAATGGATTTGATATCAGTCCACTTATATTTTTCAAAATCTTCTCTTGTTTCAATCGTCCCGCGGTGTTCATCCTGCCATGATCTCACTGAGCGGGGGAGGCTGGCGGTGTCTTCAGCCTGTAAAGTATTAGTGCAGGGGAAAACAGTTCCTATCGGGAGAGGGACATAGTCATATCCCGTGTTGTAATAGAATTCAACCAGCCATTTAACGTATTGTTTTTTTTCTTCGCTTTTATTTATATCAAGTTTCGTTAAAGGTTTTTTAATAACCGCTTCAATAATCTCACCGTCAACAAAGAGTTCATAAAAAGGCACCCTGTCCGGTTCCCCCTGTCTCAGGAGAGCTTTTCGCAGTCTTGAAAAATCAGGTGATGGTTTTATCATAAATTTTTACCTGGACGTTTCTTTTTTTATTTTCTCTATCATTTTTTGTTTCTTTTTTAAAAACTTCCTGTCAGCGGGTTTTTCCACGTATTTTTTCATTTCTTTGAAAGCATAATATGCTTTTCTCGGGCTGAAGTCATAGTTAATTATACCCAGGGTATGTTCAACATCCTTTGGGTCGGTTCCCTTACACCGGAAGTTATACCAGAAAATTTTTTCCACCTGCGGGTGTTTCAATATTTCCGTATATACTTCCTTTAGATTCCCTGCCTGAACGTCTTCGTCAATCTCCTCTATTGATGTCGGGAGACCTATTTCGGTAACCCATATCTTTTTGTCCTTATCTCCGTTTTTTATCATCACTTCATAAGCCGTGTTTATTTTTTCAAGCGATACTTTCGTATCCCCGAGCTCGCTTATGGCATAGGGATGAATACTCAAAATATCATAGTAGTCCTTTACGCCCAGGTCATACATCTGTTGGAGGGCATTGTCCATCGCAACCATCTCACCTGATTTAAACCCATGCACGCCATCTGTAGCCAGTCCACCAATCAAAACTACAATTTCTGGATCTATCTTCTTCAGTTCCGTATATGCTATTTTCAGCGTCTCAACATATTTTTCCATGCCGGATTTCCAGAATGCTTCCCAGTCAACCTCATTACCTATTTCCCAGTACTTAGCAATTCCTTTTAACCTGTTTCCTAAAAGTTGAATATATTTTCTCCACGCCTCCATATCTGTGGGTGAGTATCTCCAGTAGTCTTCAACGACGGGATTTTCTGATGTCCATTTGGGTGTCCCGCCGAGATTCAGATAAAAATTTATTTCTTTCTCTTTCAGTTTATTTGCTATAAACATTACTCTATTTATCTGGTCTTCCTCAATTTTACCTTCCTCAGGTTCCAACCATGCCCATACAAACCCTGTCCTTACCCACTGTACCCCTGTTTCTTTAATCATCTCAATACTTTTAACCACCTCATCTTCTGTCTTATAAAAAAACAGCCAGTCCAGATGCGTGCATATCCCGTAAGGTTCGTAGTTGTATTCAGCCGCATTACTGCTTTCAATTGAAAATGCAAACACAGAAAGTAAAGATACTAAAAGACAACAGAGAAAAAATGTTTTATTGTAGTTCATATTCACCTCACATCTCATTTTGATTCTGAACAACTTCAACCAGTGTAGTTACTGACTTTGCTCGGTTAACAATTCATTGAGTAGATTTTCTGCCTGTGGTTCTGAATTGCATGCTATAGTTTGAATCAGTATTCCTTTCTGTCCGGTATGTTTTATCAATCGTTTGACTTTTTCCGGTTCAGCTCCTGGCAGAACGAGTGTTTTTCCACTTTTGAGAATCTTGCTGTAATAAGGGAACCATTTTTCCGATGTAACCGTTGGAGCACCTGCACCAGGCACCCATTGAATTCCAGTTAGTTTTCCTATTGATAGCAACAGGTCCAAATGAGGTATCTGACCGGGACCGTCCCAGTGATATATTGAGTAGTTCAGGTATTCACACTGTTCTATCAGATAAGGCAGCACCAATTCTTCAAACATCTTTGGTGAAATCATATAAGAGAAATCACATTGTAACGGATAGTGCCTCTCCGGACACCATATGTCCATCCAGGAAGTAGTTCCTTCCTGACTCTTTTTTATAATACTGCAAAGTTCATCATAGTATTTGAACCATAACTCATTTATTTTGCTGAGACAGTATTTGACTTTGTCCGGTGAATCAACCAGGTCAAGAAGCAGTCGTTCAGTCCCTCTAAGTGATGCAAGGATGTCCATGTTACCGCCCAGGTCAGTTATGGATACAAAAAATTTATTCTCGCATCTTTCAGTTGCCAGCGATGTTATTTCTTTTGTTAATTTCCACCATTTGTTTTCACTGTCATATTTCAGTCTGTCGTATATCTCGTTCCATTCCATGGGTGTCTCAAACCAGACAGTATCTTCTTTAATATTGAGGTTACCGCTAATATATGCTGACATCACACCGGGTCCAAAATTAACAAAAAGATTTGGTATAGCATCTCCGCCGAAATATGTCTCATCACAAAACCTTTCAAATTTATCCAGCACATATCCAAAATTATCTAAATTGTGGACAATGTCCCATACACTATAGCCAGATTGGGACAAAACATTTTTTCTGGGTGAGCTGACCTGTATTAACGGTCTGTCCAGTGGTTCGTTTTTCCACCATGCTTCAAAACTATTTTTTATTTCAAGCCAGTTTTTTTTACAGAACATATTTATTTTTTACTCATACCTTCCTTCCTTTTTCCTGCATATGAACTAGCCAGACAAGTTGCAAATCCAAATCATCATTGGGAACAGGCTGGGTTGGTACGGGATTGTAAAAATCAAGGTTTAAAAATTTCTGTTGCCCTTCAAACGGTATACCCAGCGTTCCGCCAATATTTTTACCTAAAAAACATCCATACACTTTACTAAAATACTCCTTTGGGTTCATACAAATCTCCTTTCACTTTGTCATCCCCGAATGTTCCTATCGAGGGCCCATTCCTTTTGTTGTAGATTCCCGATTACTACTCTCAGTCAAGTTTATTTACTGCCTCAAATAAATTTTTCTTGTCAAAACTCTTGCCAAATTCAAAAGCTTTTTTTACTCCGCTTAAATCATTACCGATAACGCTGATTTTTTCTGATTCTTTACCCGTAATATTCAGGAACGTATACATACCTGCAATACTTCTACATGAACTTATAAAAGCATGCCTGACATCCTCAATCTGAATTGCAGCAACCGTTTGTTTTCCTTTAATGGCCTTACCATTAAAACCTCTTATTTCCAATCCATCTATCTTTCTACAGCGAATTGGGTTGAGCCAATCCCCCTTGACCTTTTCCATTTCGACATGAACATCAATAAGTTTCAGCCCATAAATTCGCTGGCAATACAGGCCATACGGCATTCTGTCAAAACCCCATATTCCTTGTTCATCATTCGGTTCACATTTCATTTCGCCCTGCATGATCAGATTGACATTACGCAGTTCAACACAATCAATCCATTTATTTTCTGCCCCACTGATATACGATGAATTAGTAGTTTTAGCTATAATATCGGTAAAAGCAATGTTCTTAATTCGTCCCTTGAAATCACCACGCCTTTCAATACCCATCCAGACAAAAATCGCCCGTTGAACACCTTCCATTACTATATTGGAAAAACGAACATTTTCTATCGGACAACCCTTTTCAATGTGAGATCCAGGACGTTTCACAGGGAGGATTGAAATCAGATCAATCCCGATGTGGGAGTCAAAAATCACCAGATTGCTGAAGACACAATTTTTTATGACGGAATCGCCTTCGTATCCCACTCGAATTGCACAAGCAGTCGAAGACAACGTGCAGTTGGTCACTGTAATATTTTCACATGGCTTATTTCGTTTCAACCCGCCAGCATCGCTCTTTATTGCAATACAGTCATCACCCGCATCAATATGGCAATCGGAAATATGAATATTGCTGCAACAATCTATATCGAGGCCATCGGTATTGGGTCCTTTTCGGTGATTTAAAATCGTGATACCGTGAATATTTCCAATATCACAACCAAGCATCCATACAGTCCAGGAGGGCGAATTATGTATCGTAATATCTCTAAGCAAAATATTCCGGCAATTTTCAAAATACATAAGAACCCTTGGGCGGTATTTTTTGGGTGCCCATGCCACAGGATGATTAATCCTTTTTCTTGTCCAGAATTTCTGTCCCATGCCGTCTATAATTCCCCTACCACAAATACCGATATTCTCGATATTATTCGCATATATAAGGCATCTATATGTTCTCTTTCTATAATTGGATACAGGATTAGCGTAATAGTCTTTCTTTTTAATGCTGCCGCGAAGAATAGAACCGGTTTCCAAATGTAATGTTACGTTGCTTTTAAGAAATAGTGTGCCGGTAATATAAATTCCAGGTGGAAAATACACCACGCCCCCGCCATCCTTATGGCATGTATCGATCGCCTGTTGAATCGAACGAGTATTCAAAGTCTTTCCGTTGCCGATAGCTCCATAATAGCATACATTAAATTTTCTATCGGAGGAGTATTTCGTCAGCATCTTATTATCTGTTTTTTTTCTCAATTACTTACCCTTTTTCTTTATCCACTCCAGATATCTTTTTATAGAGATTCTTTGCCGCTGGATATATTGGGTTCGGACTCATAAAATGAGAGAATTCAAAAGTAATCGGTTTTTCTACACCCGTTTTATCCGCCACTTCCATCTTATAGCGAAGTTTTGGCCATGATATCGGAGGAAACTTGGGTCTTTCAATCTATGTGGCAATTGTGGATAACTTGTTTCAATCTGTGTGGCAAAACTGCCACTTCCATGTCTCCTTGCCACATCCGTAAATTGTTTTCACCTTCCTTATTGAATTTAAAATCATTATTTTTTTAGTATCATTTCTTGGTCGACTTCCAGAATCAACTTCTGGATAAATAATATTTCCACCCTTAAGGAGGACCAAGAAATGGATTTCTTTGTCTTAGGACTAAAAGATGTAAAAATCATCAGTTATGAACAAAACTATGGACGATTGGAAATTGTCCTAGAAAAAACAACTTCTTGTGAAACTTGTCCATCCTGTCAAGCACGCTCCAAATCAGTTAAGAATTATAGAGAACATCGTATAATTCTTAACCCGATAGAATCTATCCAAGTTCAGGCCTTTATCCGTAAAAGATGTTTCCGCTGCCTTAATCCTTCCTGCCAAACTAAATACTTCACCGAACAAATACCAGGACTTGAAAAAAAACATATCTACACTGAACAATTTAAATCCTTTCTCGCTGATCTCTACCAGGACATGGATTTCCCAACTATCAAAAGACGATTATCAAAAAAATATTTATTAGATGTCCCTATCGGTACATTACACTCTAAGCTCAAAGATCTACCTAAAGAATCTCTACTGGTAAAATACCCAATCCAAACTAAATATATTGGTCTGGATGAATTTTCCTATACTAAAGGTCATAACTATGCTGTCGCTCTAATAAAAATCGGACATTCTCAAGACCCTAAATCTAAGATTATTGATATGGTAGCAGGTGGTAAAACTACCGCGGTCGCTAAAGCAGTCCTAAATTCTGTTGACCCTATTTCAGTAGAAGCTTGTTGTATGGATTTCTGGGAACCCTTCAAAACCGCGGTAAAGGAAAAATTACCTAATGCTTCCGTCGTCGCTGATAAGTACCACACTATCAAACTTATCAATGATGATATCCAAACCTTGATTAGAAGAATTCTTCCTGCTTTATCTCAATATGACAAAGAACTGTTAGAAGAAAATAAATTCCTAATCCTTAAAGGTAGAGAAAGATTGGATGATAACCAATCTTATGACCTCCAAACCACCATACTGATTAATAATGAACTTGAAACTATTTATGTATTTAAAGAGCAGTTCCGGTCACTATATTTGATTAAAAACATCGATATCGCCCGATAAAAACTCCATGAGTGGTTATATAAAGCAAACTCCTCTAAAATACCTGAATTAACTCAAGTAGCTAACACTTTCTCTGAATGGTTTACTGAGATTATTAACTATTGGCGATACCCTATCTCTAATGGAGTTACAGAAGGTAAAATAAACAAAATTAGAGTTATCCAGAGAAAAGCATATCATTACCCAAATTTTCATGCTCTCAGATATAATGTATTAAAATCTGAATTGTAATCTGAGAGATATTATTTCTATTTCCAAAGAACATTTTCCAGGGTGTGAGTTATTCTTAAATCTGCCACACAGATTGAAACACCACAGAAGTACTACACCCCTACTGCCACATAGATTGAAAAGACCCTCATTTCTCTTAATGATTTTTTTGACCTGTTATTTTTTCTGATTTTGAATAGTTTCAACTAACACTATTAAATTCTCAAGTGGCACATCTTTTGGAACTGAATGCGCTGGTGCAAATATATATCCTCCATTTTTACCAATTTCTTTTAAAAGTCTTTTTATTTCATTTTTTACATGTTCTGGACTTGAGTAGGGAAGAATTCTTTATGTGCTCAGTCCTCCCCAGAATGCTAAATGTTTACCATAGTTTTTTTTGATATCATATACATCCATTACTTCAGGTTGAAATGGGTTAAGTACATTTAATCCAATATCTATTAACTCAGGAATGAGTTCTTTAATGTCTCCACAAGAGTGTTGTAATACAAATAAATTAGATTTGTGTACTCTATCATACATCTTTTTTAATCTTGGCTTGATAAATTTTCTCCATAAGTTAGGTCCCATAATCAGACCATGCTGTTGTCCCCAATCATCGCCAAAATAGCATGCATCTATATCAAATTTAGTAGCCTGTTCAATTATACCAAGATTGTATTCAACGATTTTATCCAGAAGTTCTTCTACAAAAGAAGGATTTAAGATCATATCCATCAGTAAATTTTCCATTCCTCTTAATGTCCAGGCTCTTTCAAAAAGAGAAAAACCAATTGCATGGACTATAAACTTATCTTTATTTTTTTGTACAAAATCTTCATATCCATCAAATCTACCTGGTTTGTAAGGGTCTGGAAAAATATAGTTTTTTAATGTAGGATCTGGAAGCATACTATTATCTACTGTTCCTATGTCCTTATCTATTGTCTTATTCCAGATTGCCCCGAATTCATCCTGATATTTTTCATTACCCAGGTTTTTCCATCCAGCTAAATTTCTTGTAGTTGGAAAAGCAAAATGGTTTCCAATTTTATCAATAAAATTTTGGTCATTGTAATATTTTGCAAGTTTATCATATGCAGGCATTGTAAAATCAACATAATATGGCACAATGTCTGTTTCTTGAAATTTTAATGCTTGTTTTACCCTTTCTTTTCTATTCATAGATTTTTTCCCCTTATTAATAAACATAATCGTAAATATGTCTTTCCCGAAATGACAACATAATCAGTGAATACTTACACATAAAGCGTTGTCAATCTTTGGGGAAAGTCAAAGTTTTAGCTATAACTTTACCAAAATCTTCTGCTGATTCAGGTCCCGAACCCGTTATTATATTGCCGTCAATTTCCACAGGTTTGCCGGTATAATTCGCACCCTTGAATACCAACTGTGTTTTAACTGATGGAAATGCAGTAGCATTTTTACCTTTCAATATGCCTGCATTTGCCAGTATTGCAGGCGCTATACATATTGCTGCCACAACCTTATTTTGAGTGACTGCTTCTTTTATAATTTTATGTGCTGCAGGATTGTCCTGGTATTCCTTAGAGCCTGCCCCACCGACAAAAATCACAGCAGCATAATCACCCACATTTACTTCTGAAATAAGAATATCGGGTTTTACTTTAGCTCCCAGCACACCCTGTGATACATTTTTGCTTGATGAGGCGGTTATTATCTGTGCACCTGCTTTTGATAGTACTTCTTTAGGTTTAATATATTCTTCATCCCTGAAATTTTTTGATGCAATAATCATCAATATTTTTTTACCAGTTAATTCCATCTTAACCACCTCCTGTTATTAAAACACTGACCCGATGGAAAAGTAGTTTCCCATCCTTCCGTTAATTGGTGAATACGAATAAAATAAATTCATCTGGAAATGAAACATTTCCAGTATAAAAGTATGGAATTTAAAGCCAATCCCATAACTGTAATAGAAATTACTTGAGCCTGTAAAATATTCGTCCCGGACATTACCAGCGTCAGCAAAAACCACACCATAAAAGGATTTAAAGAAAAAGTCCGGGAACATATACCACATATGATAATTTAAATCTTTGGAAATAGGTATACGCCACTCAATATTGGAAATCAGTATATCGCTTCCGACAGCATTCATCTCTTGAAGGCTGTCCCGTTCTCTATAGTCCATTTTTACTTTGTCATAGCCAAATATCCTAAATGATCTTCTGTCCTGTCCGTAACTTAACCGAGACAACAGCCGTAATGCAAGCGCATGTTCTCTGCCTAAATGATAAAATTTATGTAACTCCGCCTTAATATTCGTATAGTCCCTGTCTGCACCGAATATATTTGTTGTTTTTTCCGTGGATAACCTCAATCTTGACCCCGATGTTGACTCAAGATATTTACCTTCTGCTGTATCTCTTATGTAAGAAATTGTAAATGTATGTTCGTGCCATTTTCCGAGTTCTTTTTTTAAGTTTTCTTCTGTCCACTCATCTTTAACTTCATAGTTGGTAAAAAAAATAAATTCAAATCTGTTGTATCGGTTTAAGGGGTATAGGACACCTACTTGCTGCTGACTTTGAAGTTCGTACCATTCCTTTATCATATAGGGATGCTGGCCGCTGCCGGCAAATCCAAAGAGTAACTGCGGTCTGAGTTTCAAATAACTATAGGTTATCCGGTAAGTCATAGCTTCGTAAGCACTCATATATTCAGTAGAAAAACTCACCTGATGATTACCGAGCATATCCGAGACCTGCCAGTAAAGAGCAAGGTATAACCCTTCGTATGTGGAGTAATATAGGGCAGGGAAAAAGAGGTCTGTTGATGCATTAAATCTGTAATTTCTAAATGTCCCGGATGCGGGAGGAGTTTTTTCCTGTGTTAATTCCGGCGATGACCCGGTTTGTGTTATTTGGTTCTCAAATTCGGTAATTGCAGCAATATAGAGATGTTTTTCGCCCTTGTGGAATGAACTGAATACGATATGCTGACCGTCCGGAGATAATTCCGGGTTGAAATTACCACCTGTTACATTTGTAAGTCTATTTATTTCACCCGTTTCTATATTTAACTTATACAGGTTGTTTATACCATCCTTGTCAGAAACAAAAATGATTGTCCTGTTATCTTCAGAAATACAGGGCGATGTTTCATCACCTTCAAAATCGGTAATTCTTGTAATCTTTCCTGTTATCATTTCCAGTGTATAGAGATTGCGCTGGTATGGTTTTGTCTTTGAGTTTACCGTTTCTTCCTGGGAGAACACTATGAACTTACCATCACCGGATACGGCGATATCCGACTTGTCGTCCATGGTATTGGTGATCTGTTTTAAGTTATTACCAGTAATGTCAACTGAATAAATATTATTATACCCATCCTGCATACCGGTGAAAAGAATGGTTTTGCTGTCAGTGTAAAAACATACCGAATTAATAATATTAATTCCTGAATTTATTGTTTTAAGCATACCGTTTTTCATATCATATACATAGATGTAATCTTTTTGTTCCTTTTCACCCGTGAATAACATACATTTGCCATCTTTTGATATATCCAGTGTTTTATTTTCTGTGTTGATATTTTCTACGGAGTCAAATTTTCCTCCTCCGATTAGTGTTTTAATCTTTTTTGTTACAGTGTCAAGTGAAACTATTTCGGTATAGCCCTTCCTGTCGGTGGAATAAACTATGGTTTTATTGTCAGGGAGAAACACAGGGTTGGTATTAAAATTGCGATACGTTCCCGGTTCAGTCAGAGGTTTAGCGTCCTCATCCGGCCCTTTTAAGTCCAAATCCTGTTTCATAAAAACGTATTTATCTTCCAGGTATTCACGGAATCTTATATCCAGGTCTTTAAGAGTCATACCTATTGTATCAAGTAAAACAATGTTAGCATCAAATTTTTCACGGAATGATTTCAGGATTAACGGCAGTTTGTCCTCACCATACTCTTCAGCAATGAACTGCATCAATGCATTGCTTTCCTTATATGCCAATACAACCTGGTGCGGTTTTAAATGATTGAAGTTCTGTAAATGGTCAAGTGGCAGTAAATTCCCGCTCAATGCAGCATCGCGCACATACATTTCCCTGTTGGTTGCATCCAGTTCTCCTGTATTATATTCTGCAAGTCCTTCCATCAACCAGAGGGGGTATATGGGAGACTTCAGAAGCCTGGCGGATTTCCAGAATCCGTTAAATAGAATATTAAATTGGTTAACATGGCAATATTCGTGGAATATAACCTGCCTCAGCCAGAATTTTGACCCTAAATGAGGGACGGTAAATCTGTATTTGAATGCCTCTGTCACACCCCCTGTCCCTTCAGATATGTCAGTAATATTTGTTTGTTCAAAATCATTATGCCCTATATAAATAAAGAAAGGTATTTTCTTTAGCGGGGGTTCGTAGTCATATAGACTTGCAGTATTATCGTATGTTTGTTCAAGAATATGTTCTAACAGAGGTAAAATATTTTTACCTTCATCGTAATAGTAAATATCAAAGTGTTCGGTTGAATAAATCTTCCAGTCAAAATCTTTTACTATAACCTTGTTTTTACCGAAAGAATGGAGTTTGCTGACAGACAGAAAGAATAATGAAGCAATTATCCCCAGGGAAAGAATCAGCGGGTATTTTATATATTTTAGTTTATGGCTATTCATCTTTATCTTCAAGGATTTCACCTAATTTAGGTGCCTGGACTCTGGAATATTTGTCTATGACTTCGCGTTCCCTGTCCGATTCAAGTCGTCTTATTGATATGTCAATCTTTCCCGAATCCTTATCTGATTTTATGACTTTTGTCTCTATTTCCTGTCCTATATTGAGCAGTTCATTCAGATTCTTGTCCTTCTCCAGTGTTATCTCGGATATGTGCAGAAAAGCCTCAATTTTTTCTCCTAAAGAATCATTGAATTTTATATTTTCAAGTAGGACAAATGCTCCACGATTAGTTATTTTTTCAACTATTCCGGTAATGATTTTACCTTTAGCATACTTTTCAAAAGGGTCTTGGGATAAATGCTTTATTGAAAGCGTTATTTTTCCCTGTTCGGGATTGACATCAAGTAAAATTGTTTCTATCTCCTGCCCGACAGAAAACAATTCTTTTGGATATTTTATTTTTCTCATCCAGAAGATATCATTTAAATGCACCAATCCCTCAATTCCTTCCGGGAGCATTGCGAACGCGCCAAACGGAGCGATACTTGTGATTTTGCATTTAATTTTTGTCCCCAGGGGATGGTTCTCCTTGACCTTTTCCCAGGGGTTAGGCAGCATCTTTTTCAGTGAAAGAGACAATTTTTCTTTTTCGCGGTCCACCCGTATTACCTTTAATTCAAGTTCAGTATTTTCTTTAACAATTTCTTTAGGGTGTTTTATCTGGTCAGTCCAGGAAAGTTCAGATATATGTAAAAGCCCTTCAATTCCCGGCTCAATTTCTATAAATGCACCGAAATCCGTTATAGAAATCACTTTACCTCTTACTGTGCTGTCAACAGGGTATTTTTGTTCAACGGTATTCCAGGGATTTTCTTTTAATTGTTTCAACCCCAGTGAGATTTTATGTTTTTCTTCGTCAATTTTGAGTACTTTAACTTTCAACTTTTGTCCTGGTTTTAAAATGTCTTTAACTTTCTCCACGCGATGCCAGGCAAGATCGCTTATATGAATTAAACCATCCACGCCGCCGATGTCAATAAATGCACCGAAGTCCGTTATGGTTGCAACCCTGCCTTCAATGACATCATCCTGTTTAACGGCTGAAAATATTCTTTCTATGTTGCGTTTCTTTTCTAATTCAATAAACTTCCTGTGTGATACCACGACATTTTTTGTTTTATCGTCTAATTCAATAACGAAGACATTTATTTTTTTATTTAAAATGTCTTTTATGTTTTCCGTTTTTGTGTCTAGCTGAGACATTGGCAAAAACGCATCAACTCCTATATCAACCGTAAATCCGCCTTTAACTTTTTTTGTTACCTGCGCCTCAATGGGTTCGCTTGTTTTATAGATATTCTGTATCTTATGCCAGGATGACTTTTGTCGTGCACGTTTATAGGAAACTATATGGTTTCCGTGATAATTAACCCTGAGCAGAACAACAGGGATTTCTATACCTGGTTTAAATTTTTCCGGCACACCTCCAGTGCCAAATTCTTCTATTGAAATCACACCATCGGATTTCATTCCAATATTTACAAACACTCCTTCTGAATTTATTCCGGCAATCTGGGCGTTAATAATTTGTCCAACTTTCGGTTCCTGAATATTTTTTAATGCGTCTTCAAATTTTATATCTTCCATAACCAATCCTTTCCTTTCATGTGTGATATAACAGCGTCTATTATCCACTTAGGTGTTGATGCGCCTGCCAATATACCTATAGAGTGAACATTATCAAACCATCTGTCATTGATTTCCTCCGCTGACTCTATGTGATAGGTAATAGTATGTTTCTTGCATATATCGACCAGGCGGGCTGTATTTGCAGAATTTCTGCCGCCTATTATCAGCACCACATCAACTTCCCGGGCTATTTTCTCCGCTTCTTCCTGTCTCTCAAGAGCAGCCGTGCATATTGTATTGAATATTTTGGCATTTTTATATTTTGATTTTATTCCTTTAATTATATGATTAAACTTTTCCAGTGATTGAGTGGTTTGACTCACGACAGCTATTTTTTTTCCATCGGATAACCCCCTTATTTCATTGATTGATTCAATGATTTTCACGGGTTTTTCAGCATAAGAGATTAAACTTTTCACTTCGGGATGTTCCTTTTCACCTATAATCAGCACATAGAAATTTTTTTTTGAAAGTTCTTTCACAAGGTGCTGGACTCTTTTGACAAAAGGGCAGGTGGCATCTATGATGTTTAATTTTTTCTTCTTTGCTTCCGATACATGTTTCCTGGGTATACCATGTGTCCTGATTATTATTGTGCCTTTTTTAACTTTATTTACCGACGACACGGGTTTTATGCCTATCTTGCTTAACCTTTGAACTTCAAACCTGTTATGAATCAGCGGGCCGATACTGTAAATTGGTTCAGAATTTTCTGCATAAGTTTTTTCTGCCAGTTCAACGGCTTTTTTTACACCATAACAAAAACCTGCTTTCTTTGCAACAATCAGTTTCATAGGGACGACTTCTTCAAATTTTCAATTTCTTCCACCACTTTATTTGCCGATTCAGTATAAACGCTACGTCTATTTTTATCGGAGGGGGGAATTGGTTTAGAGAAAATTACCGATAAGGGCAGAAATTTTTTCATTTTATCCGAA